>Ga0307516_10004074_pt1 | contig 18292 bp, 23 predicted proteins | sample 19_EM_MG_FD_203310 | JGI IMG/M metagenome (GOLD analysis project Ga0307516, IMG submission 203310) | Populus trichocarpa ectomycorrhiza microbial communities from riparian zone in the Pacific Northwest, United States - 19_EM | ecosystem: Host-associated > Plants > Roots > Unclassified | place... | reverse complement strand
TGATCAGGCGCATGCTGAAGAAGTCCACATCAGTCTTAATGTGACCATTAACTTTGGGTAGTGTCCATACCTCTTCAAATTGAATTAGTGATGGCCCAAGATCGGACACGATTGCTGGATCAAAACGCTAGGCTCGTAGTTGTGGTGATACAGTGACGTTAGTCGACTTTCTTTGATCGACGTCTTATGTGCGTGAGGACAGCAGAATGGTGGCACAGGAACAACACTCACAGCGGCATCTTGACGCCTACAGACAGGCAAAGTCGACAAATTTGACACAGCGTGCCCATGAAATTTTTATGGAAAACTAAGGCTAGATTTGAACTCGGATGGTCAAAATACGTCGAAAAACAGTCCTCCCGAATTTCTCCCACGCCTTTTTGGGGCGGCCAAATATTTGGCCCAAAAGAACAACATTACACCGTCGAAGACAGCATCAACTGACATCATGGCTGCACGGGAGATGACGGTGTTGTTTCTGCTTTCTAACAGCCCATTCCACTGCTTTTCCAGTAAGACCCATCCGATAGGCACTCATAAATCGCCACGACCGATTGATAAACCGACAAATAACCTCCGTGGGACATGCATCTGCACATACCTTACAATGTAAGTATGTACTCGTTTCCTTCACTTGCAGCATACACGCGCGTCTCTGCCCTGCACAAGATGTACCGGTGAGTCCATGATATGGACAACCTTGTCGTATGAGGTCAAATGATTTTGTGTCAGGACGCCTGATCGACCGCGAAAAGTCACTACATACCGGTGTCTAACGCCTATGGAATACATTGTCAGCATAGCCGACACCGGAGGATGAGTAATGAGTCCCCTGTGCGCATCCACGCCCATGATGAATGTTGTCTTGAGTTGTGTTATCTGCATTCATCCAGCCAGCTGCCAACTCAGATAGGCTCGGTGACCAGACAATCAAGTGCTCACTGTCACTGTCACTAGGCGACAGTCGTTCCTCCGGTATCCGTATCGCGAACCCCAGATAGCCTCGATCGTACATTCCCCACGAATTGTGCGCACTGGGACTCTGGAGACCTGCAGGGCGAGCGACTGTGTTGGCTCCGGGTGGAGGATGTGACATCGTTCTGTCAGGCTGACTCGAGAGGGATCAAATGTTGGTCTGCCTGGTAACGGTACAACTGTGAGTCTCTTAGGGAGTCCGATGGGACCACGTACAAGGAGCTCTTCAAGCGGGGATTGCGGCATCAGACCCGTCGACGTACGCGTGGCGCTAAACAGGGAGGCCTTTGTGGCACCTTTCTCTTTCTTCGGCATTTCAGTCGTTGACTCCCGGACTTCCACACCCACTCTCAGCTGTGCCTTGGGTCTGATTGAATTCCTCGCTATTCAGTACATAATGGTGCCCTCGTTCATGTCTGTGTGGTCCTTGCTTCACTCCCAGAGAGTGCAATACTTGGAAACGACACACGAAAGAATTCATAGTAAAGACGGACGAACAAACGGTAGCCCCAGAGAACAACAGACGAAGAAAACGACGCTTCACAACTTCATCTCAGCATCTATGTATGTACCACAATTATTAAACGAAATGCCGCCCGCGTTGGCAGAACCCTTCCTTGGAGGTAAGCCAAATCGCAAAAGCCATCGAGTGACACGATTCCAGAGAAGGGGGGTCTATGATTTTGTCCTGCTGGCTTTGTGGTATGTAACTTGTCAGAACTTGTAGTACTAGCCCTATTCCTCCCCTAGGCCCGGATCAGCAGACGTAGCGATTATACATGTATACATCGTCAGATCGATTTCGCCCTTCCAGCTGATACACTGGCGTTATCAATGGCGATGACAACTTGTAACTCCCGGTAAGTAGGATGCTATGTCTGTGTGATGATGATCAGTGCAGTCTTCCACGGCGTCCGTGCACCCCATTGGGTCTGATCTTGCATAGCTACCACAAGCAGACCGCGCAGACAAGATGATGACGTTAGTCAGACATCTACTGTGTCTGCTTTGTCTGCCACAGATTGCAGCAGACTCAGTAGATGGTTTGTAACTTTGCTGATGCTGGTAGGGATCAGAATGAAAGAAGGCGTATGGAATATTTATGAACAGCGGATGATAAGGGTGGACACAAGCACGAACAGTGCCGCATTTTTGTCTATGTAGCTCTTTTGTTTTCTCGAAATAGTTCACGAATGTAATTGGACAGATATGTAAGCTTTATGAAGGCGGAAAACGGAGAGAGAGATAGATGTCGATGGATACTAGATGAGTCAAAGAATACTAAATCATTTACTAACTTTCCGAAGTATCCTTTTACAAACGGTGTCTAATGGATATCATACAGTATTACAATGTTAAAACCATCCGTCCTCAGGCAGCTACTTGTTGCAACACTGAGTGCTCCAGCCTGAAGGACAGGACAGTGTTGAATATTGCCCTGAAAAATAAGTTAAATTCAACCACTCACTGAACTGTTCCTACTAAGTCGACGTTCGACTGAGGGTCAAGTTGAGACATCCACTGCAGCACTTCAGACATCGTTGGGCGATCAGCCGGTTTAGCGTTCATCAGTCGTCGAGCAATAGCAAGCAGAGCTTCACGGCCCGGAGCAGACCTGTCGCACCGCATGCACAACTCCTCCAGTGTTTTCCCAGTGGACCATAAATCCGCGCGGACGGCATTCCATAATCCAGACCCGGCCGCAACTTCTGGAGCCATGTACCCTTCGGTGCCAACGACCCCACGGAATGAACCTCGCCCTTCAGTGATTCGGACCGCCCTGTTGTAGTCAATGACTGACAGCCGACCGCCATGATGTGGGACTAGGATATTGCCTGGCTTGATATCCAAGTGTGCGACACCGTGTGAATGCATGAAATCGATGCCTTCAAATAGTTGTTTGGCAACACTCCACAGCTTATCATTGGGGTTTTTGAGAGACGTGAGCCAGCCCCCAGCTTCGGGCATATATATGATGGTGCCGTTGCTGACGGGCCAGATGGATATGTCATTGATGGTATGGTTTGAAAGGGTATTGAAGGAAGAGAGGTATTGGAGGATGTCTGCCTCCTTTTGACCACGAGCGACAAACTTGAGATATCCGTGTTGTGAAAAGTCAGAAATATTCTCGATGTGAGCAATATTTGGATGCTATGACTGATAAGCAGGTGTATTGTAGCGATAGATCGGTGCACGCACCCCAAAGACTCGAAATGTGACTTCGTATCCCATGGCGTGAACTTTCTCCTGAATGTCGTCGGCTTCAAAGACACCGAGGCCATCTTCTGCTTCACCCTCATTTCTCTCCGGGACGGAGGCCAGGGTCGTTCTATTGGTCGATGTCTGTCGGGGATGGGTGATCGAAGAGAGAGAACGTAAACCTTTGGCATCATCTTTGATCGACTTCAGCGCGCCTTTCTTAGCTGCATCCAGGTTCCCCGTGAGTTGTGAAAGCATCGTTGTGAGGTTGAACATTTCAAGGAAAAAATCCGATGACTGGCTGGTTATCGTAAGGTCGAATGTTTTTTTTATAATCGATACCTGCGCAGCTGGTTAGCTACGCATAACGTTTACTAGTAATGGGAGTGTTATCCGTACTGGGTTGCCTTCATCGGCTGACGTCTGCATCACAATATATCGTTCAGCCTCCAGCGAACGGCGGAGGTAAATTGCCACCACGAAAAAACGTTCCTCGGCATCGCTCTTCATAAGAAAATGGCCAGCGCGTGCTGCGGCGATGGCTTCTATCAACATACGCCACCGATCAGATTCATTCTCATCCGAAATTGTCTCCGAGATCACCAGAGGACAAAGGTACTCGGGATGTACTACGCCGAAATCACTCCTGGGGTGAAATTTGCAAAAAGCATCTGTGTTGTCCTGTCGATGAATAAACAACGGAAATTGCCAGTTCATTTCCCTAGGACCAGTGAATAGAGGCGAAGGACCCATAGAAAAATAGGCTTACGGTTGATAGCGGATATTGGTGCCAGAAGAACATGAAAGGAAGGGTGGAACCGCAAAGTACACGGAAAAGGTGCTGCACTTCAGAGCAGACGAACGATCCTCCGCAACAGAAGGCGCATCCTGTAACCAACACCGGTGGACATTGTAAAATGCTACAAATTCTCTGGTATTTTTGACTGAAGGCTGCACCCCGCCCGCCGCCGCAGTGAAGATGCGACGGAATTGCTCTTCGTAGCGCCGGGCCAGGTTGAGATCGGCTCCAGGGGTGTCCTGATGAAATCGGTACAAAATATTCCAATCAAAGAAGAGGACTTACACTATAGATGCGTTTCTGCTTAAGCTGGTCCTCGATGGATCGGAAAGGCTCGGCTGACCGATTTTCACGATAAAGGGTACCGCCAGGACCCAGGTTATTACGGACGTCATCCTCGGTCCAACACTTGTAATGCACAACTACGATTTGGAGACGTTTGAACAACTGAGTATGGTCTCTGTTCAGCCTGAAGAGGGCAGCATTCTCCGGCGAGACTGATATCGCTTAGTCTCTGATCCAGCTCAGGAAATTTTTCAGCAGCTCACTAGTTTTGATGAAGAGATGCACACAACGTCTAGGTACGCCTTGCACCACGTCACCTATCTCCGTCAACTTAGAAACTTCGTTCTCTCTAACCGCACGATCCTGGCATTCTGCGATGATGTCCGCTTCTTGTCTACCTCCGATCTCAACTGGTGGATCCGGTATGAAATATTGGCAACGTTCTATCAACGAACCCGTTGCACCCCCACTTGGGATGCCGCGATGACCCTGAAATCGATCCAGAGTCTGATAGCACAGAACCTGCAGTGTATATGTCTCGGGTACGGCGATGCTGACGACCACTTCATTAAAGACGACGTTGACACAGACATTAGTATTTGCTGGAAGGGTCGCACTGAGTCAGCTCAAGTAAGAGACCATCTACAACTCAAATACTCACCCATTGCTTCGAGGGTATGCTATGGGCTGTGCCAAGTGACAAGCGGGACTAAATAGAATCGCACTCTTATTATACTACCAACAACGGAAGTGTATGCTTTAATGGTAGAACAATAATGAACAAGGAATGTTCCACCTGAGCTGACTCCCTCTCCCACGAGAAATCCTAGTCCCGACATTTGTCGCATGCTGGACAACCGAGTGGCACAACCAACAGTCGGGATACCTCTTATCGTCGCTCATAGTGGGAAACTGTGGAACTGGGTCGTCTGGGACGTCATGGAGGTACGCATAGCATACTTGAGCGTTTTCATACCACCGATACATCGAATTGATGGACTCGGATAACTCTGCGCTGCTTCGCTTGTCGATACAGCAAGTGTCGACCCACAACCATTCATATCCATCATTTCGAGCCTGCTTGCAGCTGATCTTTCTATAGCCATCACGCCGGCAAATCTCGTCTCTCTCCTCCGGGGGCATCTTTGCGAGCTTGACCATCTCGCGATAGTCCACTTCTTCTGCGTCCTTCATCCACCGATGGGATAGAATCGCATACTTTACTTTGTCGTCGACGAACTCGAGGACATTCTTGTCATGATCCATTGGCTTTCTCTTTTTAATCCAACCATCCCTGTCAAGAAAAGCTTGTACATTGATCAGGCGCATGCTGCACAAGTGCATATCAGTCTCAACGCGATCATTAACTGTGAGTGGTATCCATATTTGCTCCAATCAAATTAGTGATGGTCCAAGATCGGTCACGATTGCTGGATCGAAACCGTAGGCTTGTACTTGTGGTGATACAGTGACGTTAATTGACTTTCTTTGATCGATGTCTTTGCGTGAGGACAGTAGAATGGTGGCACAGGAACAACACTCACAGTGGCGCCTCGAAACAGTGAGACGGTTGATGGTAGTGGCAAAGGCTAACACGTTGTTTCTAAGCTGCAACGCAGCGAACTGTAATTGAACGCCCAATGACATATGCGGTTATGTACAATGGCTTATCGATCTCCCCATGCGATTACTGAAATCCGTGATAATAAGCCAAGGAGTGAGTTCTTTTTGGTCTGACTGGGGAGACTAAGCACTACTGATCACTACCATCAGTTTTGGAACGTGATCCATACGCCATGCCTCAGGCCTCAGTCCTGGCTCCGCTGTGAGAATGTCATAAAGGTGCTTTATGCCCTTGCAGAACTTAGTAAAGATTGCCTGAACCTCATTCCGCTGATCGGATGGAGGCTGCAATTGCCACTGAGGCGAGCGTATGTGTCTGTTTCCAAGGTGGGTATAGGGGCGTTGGAACGATGGCAATTTGGCCCGACTCTTTGGAGTCGCTTACAACTGTTTCGTGGACTGCCAGGACGTGGCCGCGACCACACCAACGCGACAGACTGCGGATCGGAATCCCTTAATCTAGTTTAATCTCTTGGTTACCACACAAACCTTCATTCGTGCGTCGATGTGGACAGAGACCATCTAGTTTCTTGCCGTACGCCTCCTCAACAAATGGACATGGGTGAAATTTTTCTCGAGTCAATGAACCTGTCGTCTTGCGCTGAGAAGGTGTCTCTCTTTGCTGTCGCAAATGTCTAAGGATAGTTCATAGCAGGTACACCCGACGCGAGCAGGGGACCATCATTGCTAATGGAGTTCTCAAAGTACTCACTACCATATCCCTCCCTGATCAGCGTTGACATTCCTATCGCCTTCTGCTTTGCGATCTGCATTCGAGTCGGCCGCTGGCGAAGATGATCTGCCCTTGGTGTGATGCCCGTTCTTGTGACGTTGTCATTGCACTTAGTAAAATGGGGAGCTCGTCTGAGTAATTGGATAAGCACATAATAGTACTTAGACGAGTGTCAGAGTTTTGTTCAACTGCAACTCATAAAAAGATAAACCCATATAAATTGAATGAACCTAATAGTAGCATCGGAAACCCACGAACTCACAGACGACGAGGGTTGAATAACTTTGGCATTAATGTACCTAATTCTAATCTTCTCATCCCAAGTTGACTTCGTCACCTGCTGCGTGGAACCGGACGAGAATACGGGGTGGGATTTCGATATCGCTGGGGGGTGTGTAGCTCCTGTTCGTCACGATCTGCGAATCTACAGGATACTTGGTGTATGTCCCGGCGTCTTTCCTTTAGTAACCAGTTGGAAATGCAGAGCGAGGTGTCTTGCTTGACGCTTTCCGTCATCTTGACCTATCATAGGATTAGTAAATACACCACTACGACGGTGACGGTGGTGGGATGGTAGAAGCGATGGATGCACAGTTGCAAAGAACAGGAGGGACATGCTCCTGCACATACCTTACAATATAAGTACTCATTTCCTTCACTCGCAGCATACACGCGCGTTTCTGCCCTGCACAAGATGTACCGGTGAGTCCGTCATATGGACAACCTTGTCGTATGAGGCCGAATGATTTTGTGTCAGGACGCATCGGCCGCAAAAAGTCACTACATACCGGTGTCTAACGCCTAGTACGGAGTGTATTGTCAGCATAGCCGACACCGGAGGATGAGTACATGAGTCCCCTGTGCGCATCCACGCCCATGATGAATGCTGTCTTGAGTTGTGTTATCTACATTCACCCAGCCAGCTGCCAACTCAGATACATAGGCTCAGTGAGTTGACCAGACAATCAAGTGCTCACCGTCACTGTCACTAGGCGACAGTCGTTCCTCCGGCATCCGTATAGCGAACCTCGATCGCACATTCCCCACGAATTGTGCGCACTGGGACTCTGGAGACCTGCAGGGCGAGCGACTGTGTTGGTTCCGGGACCCGGGTCGAGGATGTGACATCGTTCTGTCAGGCTGACTCGAGAGGGATCAAATGTTGCTCTGCCTAGGAACGGTACAAATCTCTTAGGGAGTCTGATGGACCACGTACAAGGAGCTCATCAGGCGGGGAGTCCCCGAGTGAAACGTAACACTACAGGACAACTACTTACAGGAGGCATTTGTGGCACCTTTCTCTTTCTTCGGCATTTCGGCCGTTGACTCGGACTCCCGGCCTTCCACACCCACTCTCAGCTGTGCTCTATCTTGGGTCTGATTTATTCCCTCGCTATATAATGGTGCCCTCGTCCATGTCTGTGTGGTCATCGTGTTCCTTGCTTCGCTCCAGAGAGCGCAATACTTGGAAAGGATACATGAAAGAATTCAAAGTACGGATGGACAAACAGACGGCCAGAGAACAATCAACGAAGAAAACGACACTTCACAACTCCATCTCATCTACCCTCGTGGCTTGGTCATCCACCGTCTCAGCTCCCGATTCATCACGTTGGTCACCCTTCGTCTCACCTCGCAACTCGTCGCCTGACCACTTTTCTGCCATAGAACTAGTGCTTTCATTCCGGTGCCAAATAAATGGTTTTTCAACGCTCAACAGAGATGTTGTCATGTGTGAGCCAGGATCAGGAGGACATTGTATGATCCTTGTGACAAGGTATCTGTTGGTGGGTCGAGTAGAGAGTGAAGTCAACAATGATTTGAGTCCGTCGTTCCTTGGAAGTGACAGTATCAGTGGTTTGTATAAATCGAAATGGCGGCCGTCCGTCCGATTCCAGGCCGTCACACGACCTATGTAAGATATTTCGTGCTGGATTGGGGTGGTGTCTGCATGTAAAGAGAGCGACTTGAGGTTTCCTTCGCGAGAGAATTCATTGGAGTCCGTAAAGTGACCATAGTCCCCCAGCTGTCCTCATAAGGCTCAAACAACGTATGAAAGGCATGAGTGCTCACTTGGGTATCATCGGATACGGCCCAGAAACTACCGCGCAGCTTGGATATTTCGTAGCTACCGCGCTTCGTCTGCCGATCGAGTATCATGAGACCCCGCCAGTCACGACCGGGATCGTCTGTTCCCTAAATAAATAGTGATGTCAGTGCCAATGAGACATGTAAAAAACCACCCACATCGACACCAAAGGCTGTCTATTCACCCGATATGTCACAAAAACCGGGATCATGAAGTACCCCAAGCTTAACTCCACACATCCTCGAGCTGTTCCACATGACGGACGAAATCTGAAGGACCCTGGTTGTTCGAGGGAGACGGGTCTGCATAACATAGATCTGACCATAGCCTTCAGAGCCAGAGCGCGCCTTGTTCATAGCTTGTGCATACTCTGGCATCTTCGATCAGCATGTCAACGTATTTATCCGAGGTATAGTCCTCCCATGGGGGTGGGTGAATAATGTTAGACCCGACAGAACCGACATGTATCCAGCCCTTGCCAAAACATTGTCCAAAGCCCACTGAAAAGCGATGCTTAGCTTGACTATCAAAATAGGTTTTGACGCAAAGAGGGTCTGTGCTGGTCAGCGTGAACGTCTTTTCTGAGAATGCCTTTGGGTACTCGTCGCAGCAAGTGAAGCCATCCAAAGCGAGCGTGCTATCATCGACTTCGAATGTGGTGTTGGGATGCGGCGGGTCTTGGTATCTGAGATAGACTTGACGCAATTGTGGTGGTCCCTCTGGAATAATTAGATTCCCATAAAGCCAAATCGATGGCCACTGGTGGATCCAATGGACGCAAGCGGCATGGCAGCCAGGCTTGGAAGCGAAAGCGAGAGTCGCGATAGGGACAGAGGAGCATCCAAATCTGGATGCCGCGATTGGTGATCGGGAATGAGCCGAGTCGGTCCGCGATCGAGTCCAGCTCTGCTTCTGGGACCTCCTTCTTGAGAAACTGGATGAATTCGTCGTGATCCATCAGCTCCATTCTACCACAATACCGGAAGCGGCTCGGGTCATCCGCAAGGATGCTGGTAGGCTGCACCTTTTCTGAATCCCACGCAAAGATGCTTTGGTCGTTCGATGCGCGGATGATCTCGAGCTGAAGACGATGAAATGCTTTCTTCCCCTCTCCATACAGCATCGGCATATTCACGTCCAGCAAACCCATCAGCGAATAAGCTCTGTCTTCGACTCGCGTCGTTGTCCGATTGGCCGCCCACGACATGATTTGAGCAACACACGGTCGGTTTCCGTGAAGTCCATGTATCAATATATGCCCCGGGATTCCAGTGATGGCTTCCAAGATAGGTGCAAGCATCTTCTTGCAACCTAAGCTTCTCCAATCCTTGTTGAAGAACTGGACCTTACTTGGGGCTATGAGCTCTTGTAGCGTCCACCCACGCGAGAACCACTCCGGCCATCCATGGAAGTCGGGATACCTCTCCCAGTCACTCGCAGTGGGAAAGGATGAACCGGAGACGTCGTGGAGGTACGCATAGCATACCTTGGCGTTTTCATACCACCGATACATCGAATTGATGGCCTCCGATAGCTCTGCGCTGCTTCGCTTGTCGATACAGCAAGTATCGACCCACAACCACTTATATCCGTCCTTTTGAGCCTGGTTGCAGCTCTGAAGGATCTTTTGATAGCCATCACGCCGGCGAATCTCGTCTCTCTCCCCCAAGGCAATGTTCGCCAGCTCAACCATCTCGTTGTAGTCCACTTCCTGCGCGAGCCACCGATGCGACAGGATCGCGTACTCAGTCGTTTCATCATCGCAGAACTCGAGAACTTTGGCTCGACGACCCCCTCGCTTTCTCTTTCTAATTGAACTCTCCCTCTCAAGAAAAGCTTCGACGTTGATCAGGCGCATGCTGTACAAGTGTGCCATCAGTCTCGACAGGATCATCCGCTGTGGATGGCGTCCATACCTCTAACCAAATTAATGATGATTCAAGGTGGGACACAGTTGCTGGATTGAAATCGTAGGCGTGTAGTTGTGGTGATACAGACAGGCTAGTTCACCTTGGTTTGTCGACGTCTTATAGGCAGAATGGTGGCATAGGAATAACACTCACAGTGGCCTCAATGCGGTAAGGATCGGTGGTGGTTGTAAAGGGTGACAAGATAACACGTGCTGTTTCTGAGCCGCAAAGCCTCGCCACAACACAGCAAGAAAATGAACGCCCAATGATATAAGGACATTAAGTTAAGTACAACAACTTGTTGATCTCCCATGCAATCACTGAAATCAGTCACAATAAGTCGAGAAGGAGTGATTGCTTTGCCTCAATTTCGTCTGCTTAAGGAGACTCAACACTCCTGAGTCTCGAACTTTATCCCGCCGACCGGATGGAGACGCGCTGCATCGTCTGCATTGACCCAGCCATCTGCCATGCAACGTCCTGAGAAGCTGAGGCTCAGAACTCGGCACTCAGAAAGGCTCAGTGATTAGACAATCAGCGTCACTGCCACTACGCGACAATGGTTCCTATCTGTGTAGCTTCCCCGCGAATTATGCGCACTGCAACTCCGCTGTGTAGCAGAGTCCCGCAGGGTGAGCGCACGGCCGTGGTTCCCCCTGCAGTTATCGGGGCACGCACGCCCCATGTTTTTCGTGGTTGAAGAGCAAGGAGACCCAGTACTTGCGCGTTGTGCAGAGGTTTGTCCGTAGTATTATTGTTTCGCTGTATCAAAAGTATCCGTATATTCCCAGAATGACACCATCTCCTGTGCAATGGTCACAATGAACGGCATCGACATGTTTAATCCGACAAAGAAGCCGATCGAATCTCCTGGCTTCTTCGAGCCACGCAATGATGCTGATGCCTGGCGCAAGGATCGTCTGGGGATGCGTGGTTCTCGTCCGAAATGGCCAGGTGTGTTTTTTTTTTCCTCAACTTGTTCTCTGGTAGGTGCGTGCAAAACAAGCGCAACATAGAGCACGGTTATGGCGAGTGAGTGCGGAAGATGGAGAAGACAGATCTGATCAGTATGTATCATTGATGATCATCCTAGACATTTATCAGTTAGCTCTGCCTCACTCCGAGCAACACACTGACCTCACGAGCTGTATTGCATCCTCCGGAAGCTTGAGCTGGCCTTCACGTATTCCTTAGTAGTGCAGGTCGGTATCTGTTCCCAACCACCCCAGCCAGAGACCTCTTTCCGTGCGTTAGGGTGAAAGACCGTAGGATCACACTCCAGATCGACCACTAAATAAAACACCATTTCTGCCAGCTTCGAATTATCCGACGGGAACGATTTGATTCCATATGGACGTTCTGCAGTACGACAGGACAGTGTCACATCTCAAGGCGAAAAAAACGGCTAAGAGGACGCACGATTGAACGAAAGGCGGGCTTGCGCTGCGACGTTCTTGACGGAATTGGGCGATACCACTACATAACAGCATGCAGTGGTGACAATGAACGGGAGTCAGTTTCGCAGTACAAGTCTTTGGGGTAGAACGTGCAGAAGAAGTCGCGATAATACGTTGTTTGAAATACAGATTCTTTCCGAGTTTCGTCATGACTGTCAGCGAGACGACGTGCGAGCACAAATGTGTTGATCCTAGGAGAATGAATGTCCGAACCATTAGCGAAGAAAAGCGAGAAGTAGGTGAGGTATTGTGGATCGTCGGCGTACTGCAGGTTGTCTGCTCTGGCTTGTCGTAGTGTCGCTCTGTCCATGATCCATTGTGTGCGGTTAGTGAGGTTATGAGTGTCTTTCAATACGAATGGCGCGGTGTGGCCAAGCGCACTAGTGTGTACTGGACCACAAACCTGCGGCCATGCAGCTGCAGTCGTGTGAAGTCCTCAAGCTGAGAGCAACTCAGTGCGTAAGCATGGGTTTCTTCCCACCCTATCCTCACCACCGAGGGCCAGACGCAGCGATTCTTGAGTGAGGGTATACAGTCTGATGATGGTACACACCTTGATTGGCACTTGGCAAGTACGACAGAAGCTGGCATGTCCGTATTCGTGCACCAAAGGTTTGGGCTGAAGCGGACGGGGGAAACGTCTCCCTCTCCAAAGGCGTCCACCGTTCATAAGTTCAGGCATGGCCACGTGTGTGGTCATCGTCAGCAGCATATTTCGCACGATGTACGGATATCGCACCTGATACTCCCACATAAATACCCTAATTAGACACTATATTACTGTGTTGATGTGTGTCTAAAACGAGGCATTTGAGGCATCTCTCCCCTCAGTTCGGCAACGCCCGCGCGTCATCTCCGACGCCTCTCGTCGCCGTCACCGACAGCGAGCTCGCGTATCTCAACAACCACGTAACGTATTTACGTCGGACTTTCACGCTTGTGTAGTACCTGTATCCAGCAAGTGTTCTGTAGCATGAAATTCCATTATACATACAAACAGACTAGCTATCTATGTGTCCATCGTTACACTCAGGATTACCTGTAACGCCTCGCACCGCTCCTCCAAATCAACTCCATGGTCTTTGTCAGCATCTTCATCAACGTCCTCTTCTCCATCATCAGTACAAACAGGCGGCGAAGGCAGGGAGGACTCCATTGGGACTCATTGCGGGATACTTGCACTATCCCCTGGGCCACGTGACACACTGATGCCAGGAGTAAGAGTACCACTGAATCCAGGGAGACGGGATATTTTCTCGAGGGAGCGGAGGTGTAGTGGGGTGAATTGAGAGCGGATAGCACAACACCTGGAGATTTGATGAGCGAGCGCAGGGTAGGTATCTTGGTACAGAGCTTCGCATGCTTGGAGGTAGTGCTCTTCATCTACAAGATATGTTACGATGCGACGAATCTCCACGTTCAGGCGAACAACTTCTTCCTTGGCCCGACATAACTTGAAGTATGTATTTATTGCAAGTCGAGTGGTGGGTGATGCCCATGGACGTGTCGATATGTCCTGCCTTGTGTCCCTGAGAAGGTCAAAGTCCGCCAGAAACGCATACTCGATGACCTCGTCAAATTCCAGTGTGCAACGGCTGAGGGCTTTGGCCGCAACATTGTATTGTGTTAGGGCAGTCCGGATGGCTGCCGAGCATGTTTGCAGTGCCTTCCCAATGTGCTTACGAAGTTTATAGCCTGCAGCTGTCAATGCAAACTCAATTAAAGAAAGATCTACTTACCAGTACCAGACTGATTCATTTTTGAAAGCTCAAAGATCCATGACACAACCAGCCGCTCAAGGTTGTCCAACGCCCGCTGGTACTTTCGATTGGCAACCAGGCGGGCTGCTGCCTGCCACTCTTCATCCTCTGGTACCCAGCGGCGTGATATTCCAAGGTGACCTTCAAGCTCTTGCACTGCCTTCAAGTCTTTTTCGTAATTCTCTTGAGCATGATGGCGCATGGTCTCCGCTTTTCTGGTTGCACTGCCATCACGCTCAAGAGATACTGCAGTATGGGCAGTAACAACAGTCCATGTGGATAAGATTGTATTGAGGTCTTTCCTATGTTTACCAGTAGTTAGAACAAACCTCGTTCATGTATTGATACGTACCTGCTCCCTGACAGATTTACGAGGTGTTGCCAGTATTCCATTTGTAGTGTTTCTTCTGCGGGCTCCTGCAGGAGGGATTTGAGATACACGCGTTCTTTGTCCAGCCAAAGCTTGAAGGTCATGGGGTCATTTACTCTGAGCTCGCGCATCAGCCGTTCAAGAGTTGCGTGGCCATTGGAAAGAAGGTCAAGAGCTTGTTTGTAGTTGTTCAATAGGAATTTTGCTGCTCGAGGTTAGATAGGTTGAGACGGGCGCGGCTGCCTACTTACTGAGGTTTGCGTACACCTCCATTTCATCGTTGTATTCGAAATAGTATGCAATCACCTGTCTTCTGTGAAAAACTGATGCATATCGAATAGATGATATGAGGGCGTTGCTCTTTGAAAATGCCCGCTTGCAACCTTCAAGATCTTCGAGTCTGAGCCCTTCGATGTAGGTCGTAAGGTTGTCTAGCTGGCATAACCTGTTGTGGGCATGGCCGTGGAATGAGTTGACGAGGGATGTGTAATTGAGTGAGCACGCACGCTCGCCAAGGACGCTAGATGCTAGAGTGGTCTTGAAGCAACAGCCGATGTCGTATCCACCACCAAGACCTGAACCAAATGCGTCCAGGAGTCTGGATGTCACAGCAAGTGCATATTTAGACCTGTGGATAAGCATATCAGTTTGCAAGTATAGTTGTCTAAGTAATCTACTTACTGTTCGCCGCTTTGCACCATGTCTGCAATGAGCAGACAGAAACCATGCTGACAGACCACTATGAAGACACCTGATTCATCGAATACATTCCACATTTTTTGTGTGGCACTGTCCTTCATATTCTTCCAGTGCTCTGCACATAAATTCCCATCGCCATCCTATCCAGTAGTCAGAATCTGAAAAACAAATGTGAAAGGAAGAAGTTCTCACCTCATCAAAGATGCTGTGACCTGCTTGCCGATCGGATGCGAATGTGTCGACAAATTCGTGGCTCAGGTACTGTGCGTGATGAAATGTAGACTCCGATGGTGCAGTGAGAGGGCCAGCGTTGTCGAGATCGCCATTGAGTACCTTGGTTGCCACTCTTTTAAGCGAGTCATTCCTGTCCTGAGCGAAAAGAATCTTGAATCTCATTGGAGGTTCATCCTGCAACGTGTAAGTACAAGCAGGACACCTGTGCTTGAGTCGCCAGTCAGGTTGGTTGTGCTGCAGTGCCTGCTGCACAAGGGTTGAGACAAACACTAAGATTTGCAAATAAACGTCAAGTGCGATGGAGAATTGTCGTGAGCGGTGATTGTGAAATGGAACCTGGGACAAGGGTTAATGTTAAGGTATCTTACAAAAAAAGAAATCATTGACAAACCCCATGTAAGTCGCAAAGTGATTTGACGTATGCTTGGATGGAAAGGTGGGGACAATGTTGACGAGCGGTATGATACAATTTGAGAGCATACGCTGTAATTGCCACCTTGGGGGTAATGGGAGAACAAGGGATTAAACCGTGACGCACGAGTGCTGAGGTTAGGTAAAGATCAGTAGGTTCTACTGTAATAGAAGTCTTCTCAGCGCCTACAATACCGTGAGTACCCGCACATGCGATTTGAAACAGTCCAGTGACTCACAGAAGACGTCCAGCACCAACACACTGAACACCGTGGTATGCACGTTGTCACACTTCCTCTGTTGCTCTTCCCGTGTACGTCGCTCATCTGAATCAAAAAAGCCTTTCTGACCCGCGCTTTTCTGGCTGAACGACCAAGCCATGTAAGCCACCGCCATCGCACCCATTTGTACACTGAACGCGGCCGTCCGTTTAGCAGAGCGATCCTGGAATGTACGATAGTCCGTGCGTTTCGATCCAACCGTCTGAGAAGTACTAAAAGTAGTCAGGCTTTATATTATCGAATCCCTGGTCAACTCTCACCTCTGCCAGAAATCACCCAATAATCCGCTGGTGAGTTCTTCAAACTCACCACCGGCATGGCTAACTTCAATTGACTCCGTTCCATCTAGGACCATCGCACCATACCCATCGCTTTCATAATTATCGTCTACAGCCTCGCTCACTGAGTTCGGTGCTGGATCTCGCAGCGCCTCGAGCACATGCCTCTCGGTCACGGTCATCTCTAACGAAGGTGAGCCTTTTTTTTGGGATCACAATATGAACTCACCTCTCAGACGCCCTTGTTTGTGTTCGGCTACACGTGCAGAGTGTTCAGCAATTTTTCGTGGGCCTGCCAATTCATGCAGTGTTCACGTGACCCCCGCAGCCTGGTGAATCTTAGTCTGGACATGGCGTATCCGCAAGGATGCCAAGCTTCTGCACTTGCGTGAGTGACTGCGCGCTCCTGTTCCCCCTGCCATAACTTCCTTTGTGCCAATCCAGCCTCCGATCCTCTTCCAAGACCATGTGACGTTACCGCGCTGTCAAAACTTATTGTTGCCATCACTGCACTCGCATACTCAATAATCATGCTTAGCGTTGATCCACGAGTTTGTTTGGACATGGTATCCAGTGTTGAAGGTAAGTCACGATATATATATTTTTGCAGAGGTGTTGACATCTGTTAGATGATGGTAGCCAGCAGAAGATAACGGAATGAGAGACTGAAGTGACGATCACCTGCATCAAAACAGTCAAGACGACTTGCCAGGGGGCTACGGAAACCAAGGTTGAAAGCGTGGTGAGACGTTGGACTCACTCTAGCAAGACTACTCATGGGACCCCTCAGGAATGCAGTCCTTCGGCGGCACAATCGGCGGCAGCTACTAACACCGCTATTCCTACCTTACCATCGCCCCTGAGCACCCCCACGACCACTCGCAAACCACAATCGGGTTCAACTATTGTTACACCTTCCCCTTCGATACCTTCTTCGTCTACATTTCACACTACCGGTATTCCCTGCCCTTCAGATCTCCCACACCCAACCTCCCCAATTGAGGGATATTACCTCGTTATTGTTGGGCAAGAAGTCAGCATATATTATACATGGTATGTTCGACGCTTTCCATTTACACGGCTTATCGGCTCAGGCTTGAATACACAGGAAAGATGCAGCAATGCGGGTTCTTGTCAAGACCATGTCCAACTCTGGACTCTTATCCGGTTACTCTGGACTCATCGCAGCACTGTAACTCAACTCCGGTCCTCTGCGCATCACTCCGGTCCCGGACCCGCACATATCCTTCCGCTAAGTGCGACCCTTGCATTAGACTCAATCCAGTCATTACCACACTTCCCCGTCCACCCTGTTGTACCGTGAGTTCTCCGTGCCCAGTTTATATCTTCTACCTTGTAGTATTTTCTCCGGACCTTACTTATTTTCATCGGACCTGACCTAGTCCCAACTCTGGTCTCTCCTTGTCCGTCCTCTAGGATGTTTACTTGTCACCGTAAATACTCGACCCTAGTTCTCCTTAGTATAAGTACCCTGTACTCCGTCCTGTACTCCTCAGTCTGAAATCAACTTAGTCTCTACTCCAGTCTCTGTCTGTCTCCGCCTCCGTCTCCAACCCCATCGCCTTGACCGGAACCTACGCAAGGGATCAACGCTCGACACCCTTGTCGTTGAATCCAATCGGTCTCCACTCCGGCCGGACTAATCCCTTGTCCAGCCCTCTGCCCTTCTCCTTCGTCCGCTTTCGTCCGGACTTGACCGGACCCCCTACCGGAGTAGACCCAGACTTGACAGTTCTCAACATCAGTGGCGCGGTTTACTACAAGTGCAAGACTTTCCAGCGGGCCCTCGCGGACTACACAGCCACCTATCACAAGGGCGAACTTCGTGCAATTCCCACTCCTGGTGGACCATTCTGGCTGACTGTGCTGTGCACGCCCTCACCCACTCACAGTGAAGGCGAACGGTCCTACTGGGCTGAAGTGGATGACCTGTCAGACCTGTTTGGCCAGGTCCAACTTGATCACTCTGAGAATCGGTGAGTTGCTCGTCCATTCCCCAGGTTATTTTGTTGATCATAATAGTGGTGCCGCTCCGTCCTCGTCTGATGTTAAGTAGTTGGTAGTTACAGCCCATATAATATTTATCCCGACTATCAATAAATGCCAACCTATTTGATTTGAATCCCTGCATTCGTGTGCTAAGAATTTGTATATGCATGGTCGTGGGT
>Ga0307516_10004072_pt1 | contig 18293 bp, 20 predicted proteins | sample 19_EM_MG_FD_203310 | JGI IMG/M metagenome (GOLD analysis project Ga0307516, IMG submission 203310) | Populus trichocarpa ectomycorrhiza microbial communities from riparian zone in the Pacific Northwest, United States - 19_EM | ecosystem: Host-associated > Plants > Roots > Unclassified | place... | reverse complement strand
GCAGCTCATACAATTAGATCATTATCACTCACTCACTTCGCTGCATCTGTGTTAGTGCGCTTTAAATGAGGCTTAGTGCTGACTCGCGCTTATATTTCGTAATGGAGGTGCGCCCGACTTTATGCTCTGGTTGGGGACGCCTTAAACCGACTGGTCCTGGACATTCGTGGGAGGGGAATTAATAATTCAATTAATTCCCAATGAGGAAAATTTTGCCCTTTATTTATTTATTTATTTTTTATGCCAGTCAACAGAGTACAGGCGCCCGAAAGCTGTCCGTAAAGCAGTTCCTTCGCGCCCGCCGACACGGTTCCCGCCCACCTCCCACCCCGCGAACTCATTCCGTACAGCTCAATGACCAAGTGCAGCTCATAGCTTTTCGCGCCTCTGTTTACAGGTAACTCGTACTTGGCTATCTGCATGTCATTTGCGCTCATAACGCAGTCAGTTCTACACCAAATCAGACGCGGAGAGGCACGTTAGGACCACTGCACACTCGTTCGATCCGTAGGCCGAACTTGAACACAAATGCTGCGCCCGGTCAATTCTAGCCCATCAATAGGATTTCCGTATGCAGAAAGGCAGGATGCAAGAGGAACTCGAGAGTGCTCATCAAGAGGTAATTTTTTATCTCATATTTCACTGTGAACTCAATTTCATTGAGCACTTTTGGTGTTCAGCGAAATGGTAGCAACCATTAACCGTGATGTATGCGAACGTTGGGTGCCAATACGAATGGGGCGTACCGAACAAAATGGTAGTTAATTACCATATTAAGATATTATATAATATTAAGTAATATTTATCTGCACTAATACGTCCCAAAATGGCAAAATTGTGGCTTAGCGCGCGGGACATTCCCAACCAAAATGAATTATTTTTGAACCCCTAAGTAAAATCAACCACGCCCCCTAAAATTAATCGGAGAATTTGAAAAATCAATTCTTCCCTTTCTCTATCACCTGAAAAGAGCGTTTATTCACTTTAATGGAGGAGTAGGCGTTCAAAGTTCGGCTTACTTTTGGGTCGGTTATAGACGTAGTACACATCCCACGCTCGCTAAAGCTGACTAACCCATCCATTGGACCCTATACTGTATACGCTAACCCTTTCCAGCCATTACCACGTCTCAATACTGCCTGCTCCCAATAATACTCCATTATCCCCTCACCGCAAAGCAGGTTCCGCAGCTCCAAGGGACCTTCGCTGTAATTGGCTTCTTCGTTGATGACCCCATTGATCGTAGCCGAAACAGGGTCAATCTCTCAGGAGCAATTGTCTGTAGATTAAAAGCACATTACTTTCCCACCATGAAGACGACCTCGGTGCGCACAGAGTGGGATGTCGCGGCTGCGGAGTCTGGGAAAAGCCAGAGCGGAGGGCATAGTGACAACGCGCCGAGAGGACATGGGATGGAAACGGACTGTGCGTATCCCCTTGATCGCGAGCGGCCGGACTCGATTGATGACAACCCGAACAGCCAAGAGAGCCGCACAATTCCATACAGGAGTCTCGACAGACCGCGAGAAGCAGTCCACACGAGCTCAACGACGGGCTTTTTGATAATGATGAACCATCGATCGCATGCAACCCGGTTAGACCATCGCGATTTCATGTACTCTCCGATCCCGTCCACCATCCGCCCAACCTCGATCGGTCTACTGGCGACTCGTTGTGGCTCTCCCTGCCCCCGCCCTGCCTATCCCCGCGACAAAGGGGAAGAAAGCGGCCATCCCCTAACCCCCCCCTTCGCCAAGTCCTCGTCCGCCACCACGATGTCTGCCTCGAGACTCTCTGGCGCTTCCAATAGGATCGTCTTCTCCAACCTGCCGGAGTGGTTACCCAATGGCAGATTCCAACCTTGCTGGTGTCAGATGCTGTGTTCCACCAGCCACTGGCTTGGCTGTCCTGTGGTAGGCTTACAAGCCGAACACCGAGCCGCCTCTGCCTATTCACCGTTGAGCCGGCGCCGGGCGGAGGGCCGATACCAGGGAACAGGTCGTTCCGAAGCAGCACGTGACACCCGCGCCTCCTGATTGGCGACCTTCAGTACGTCGCCCGCCCTGCATTCCCCTCCCCTCGTGGCGCTCTAGACCCGAACACTGCAATCGACTGGACACAGGTTAACGTGACATTTTTATTATTTATTCATTAATTTTGTGCGACCAGAATTACGTTGCATATTATCTCCACAACCCTACCCCTCACATATCCGTAACCGGCGCTGCGACCAAACGACATTCATCAGAAGTGCACCGGTAGTGAAGAGAAACGAGAAGCGCCGGCAAGCGGTACAGACAGGCGCTGACAGGCGCTGACAAACGCGACGACGACGAGTGATCCTGGATCACGGGCGTGCTACACAAGACCGCAGCGCGGACAGGGCCCACCAGCGCCACGTGTGTCATCGAGTAGTTAACTGTGCCGAGCAAAGAGAGCGATGCCACGGGGCCATCCCTACTCGCCAGACACTGCCCGGAGTGCCGAACACAGATAAAACGAGGAGCTAGGTACGTTGCCAGTCGAGCTAAGACGGGTGGGCGAGTCAAGATCTCGACACATGCCATAGGTCGGTGACGTTAGTTGTGGTCAGTGAAAGGTGAGAAAGAGACGAGATATTACTGGCGGATACACACGGTGGGTGCAATGATTTCCGTTGGGCTCTAGGTTGCATATATGCAGTGATGTGCATCCCATAATGTGTGGGCTGACGAAGTTCTGTAGATTAGCTGTAAAGAGTTGCGGTTGGGGGGATATTGTGAACGGGATAGGGGTAGTGTGTGTAGAGGAGAGAGTACAGAGGACAGAAAAGAGGTGAGAGATGAAGCTTGTTGTATGTCGTGAAGAGAGAGAGATGAAGTCACCACTGCTGGTGACACTGTACGCAACCTCGTGTGCCTTTTTCTAAGTTCTAGACGACTAGCTTCCGAACTAAAGCCTTCCTCCCATGCAAGCCGCTAAACCCTCCTCGGACCTTCATGGCATCTGCGCCCAAACCACCGCCACAAACCGAAAAGCCGGGGAGCCGGGGAGCCAAGGCGCTAGTGCGGAGGCGGCTCCGGATAGCAGCCAGGTTTGTTCATTACTCGCATGCGACCTATCTAGATCATGGCGAGGTTAGTTATGTACAGTCCGTTTCCTGTCCGCTGCCCGCGCGGTGGGGGCACGTTGCAAGCTCCCCTTTGCCCTCCACCCAGGCCTTCCCCACGGAGATATAGAGCGAACCAAGGGAACTACAAAGGAAAAGACAAAAGAGAGAAACAAAGGAAAAGCGCGCCCTCCCCCCTACTCCTCTCCTGCAGATGCCATGAAGTTAGGCGTGGGCAAGAACAGTGGTCCTCCCCGGCGCCCAGCTCCTCGGCCTCCTGCCCATCCTCCCACTCCTGCAGCCCCGCTTCCGACACCTCACTTGCGGCGTCGCTCTCACCCAGAGGTGGCACTAGCCTTCCCACATCCGTAGAGGAGAGGAAGTCCAGCACCGCCTGCCCAAATCTCCCGTCGGCCAGCAGATCCCGGACCGTCCACCGGCTATTCCTCCTCCCAGTCTCCTTCTGCACCTCCGCCCACAGCATCTTCTGCTGCATCTTCCATTCCGGACACCTCTTGAAGAGGTGGTCTCTCGTTTGCGAGGGGCACTGGCCACCAGCACTGGGCGGTGGGACGAACCTTAGCCCAGTGTATACTGTCCGATGCGGGCGTGCCCTGACTTCAGTTGGTAGTGCCTTCAGGCGAGCCTCTTGGTACTCCCGGCCACCGCGCCATCGGGCTTCTGGCTCTTTGGCATGCGGTATTTCGCTTTGGAGGTCCGCCCCCCTGCCCATTGCCGGGCTTCCGCCCACTTCTTCTCGGAGATCTCCCGCTTGAGGTTTGCGAGCGACCTCGGGAGAGGTATAGAACACGCCTCTGGTCGATCCGGCTAGTTCAGCCATTCCACCCCACGGGTGTCAGGCTCCTCCGCCGCAATCTTCGCCCACTCGTCGGCCTTTTCGTTGCCGGCAATACCCTTGTGAGTCGGGCAGCACTGGTTCTCGATGGTGATGCCGGGCCGGGCCCTTCGTAGCATAGCGATGTGCTTCCTTGCCTGGAGTGCGTACTGCTGACCGGGGCCAGGCGCCTCCGAGGCCATCCTTCTGATGGTGGCTGGGCGTCGGTGAGGATCGCGACCTGCTCCGGCGTAGTCTGTCTTCTCGAAGCCGATTCCAGCGCCCTTGCGAGGGCGGCACATTCTGCGTCGTAGGCCTCTTGGTTGTAGCCCATGTGGGTTTTTGATGCCCACCCTGGATTGACCGTTCTTCCACACCACCGCGTACCCGGCAGCCCCATCGTCCAGCCGCGACTCGTCCGTGTACATGTTGAGCCCGGGTCGGGCCTTCTCCGCCTCAGCCTTGGCGACCAAGTCCACCAAGACCTCGTCGGTCGCGAAGCCGAGCGGTGCTTCCACCACTGCCGCTGCAGCGTCGGCTTCGGCTTCCGGTGTCGCTGCTGCTAACTCCACCTCAGCGAATGCGACGGCATCGGGTGCTCCCCAGGAGACCCACGATCCCAACGGTGCCGCCGGTCTGAAGAGTTCGTTGGCGTTCGTGGGAGTCGTTGCCCTCCTCATCGCTGCTTTCTAGAGGCGACAGTGCACATGTTTTTGGGATTAATTGTAAATGCAATAAAATGGCTGGCTGCATATGTACTTTCGCGTTACCACATCCTTCGCTCTGACTGAAAACTAGTGAAAATTCGGGCGCCAGACCAAAACCCCGAAATCGGACGCTCGACCGCTAGTTAGCGGCTGTGACTCATGACAGGGTGGCCAGGAGATAAATAGATAATCCTTGCGTTTTCCTCCTCTTGTAGCAGCTCCGCATCGAGAGTTTCTGGTTCCTCAAGCAGAACTGTGGTCTCCGTCCGTCCTGTGTAGGCAAGGGAGTTGGTGAGTCTCCGCCCAATCACAGTCGGGGCTCCCACTACCAGTGTTCTACATCACCTGTCTAGGTTTGCCGACGTCGGCAGACGTCGGGATAACGCTAGATATAAAAAGCTTTTTTTCCCTCTTAGCCTCCGGCGGGGTCCATGAAGCGTGGCGACGAGAGTGTTTGACAACAATCAATCTCCCACCGCCGCTACCACCATACCATAATAACCACCCACCACAGCATGCCGGGTCCTTGGGGGGAAAAAGCTAGCCAACACCAAGGCCGACCCAAATGCAGAGGAGAATCTCGCCCGCTGGGAGCGTAAACGTCTTGCTGTCACGCAGCTACGAACCAATCTCGACATGCTGTATCGATTTCAGGAGGAGGCACAGATCCACGGGGCACGAGATGTAGTTGGTCGGTGGTATGATAGGCTGCATGATCCGCACTGGAAGGATCTTACTCGGATGGCTTTGACATATCTCACTCTCCCTGCAATGAGCGCTGAACCAGAACGTGTGTTCAGCACTGCAAAGATCACTCTCTCGGGTCGCCGTTGCCGTATGGGGGACGATTTACTTGAGGCTGTCGAGTGCTTGAAAAGCTGGCAGAGGGATTGGATGGTCGCAGGGACGAAGGAGGACGCTAAAACCATTAGGCAGATTTTGGCTGCCCTTGGTGAGGAAAATCTGGTGTAGTGTAGCGATAGCCACGTCAAATTATTGATTGGTTGCTTCTAATCACCCATATGGGTGTCATGAACTTTCTGCAAAATCAACGTTTTTAGCCAGACCTATCCCGACACCCGCCGACATACCGGACCTACGGTTGGTCGGTCTTTATATATCCCGACCAGTCCCGACCTATGATTTTTTGGTCTCGATATACCGACCAGACCCGAACTTTCCCGAAATTATTCCGGACTGTTCTGCGTAGAACACTGACCACTAGGTACCTCCCGCGCCCGGTCACCCCGCGGCAGGCCCAGTAGACATAGCCCGAACCGCCGCTGTCTGTTCTCTAGCTGCGTTGTCGCTGCCCTGAGTTCAGACTCCATCGAAAGTGCTCCCAGGTTGGTTGTCCGGGGCAGCCTGTTGTCGCCCGTGCCTCTTGGTTGACCAGCAGCTGCAGTTCGTCTGCCCGACCGACGGTTCCCCGGACGTGGTCCCCCTTCCGCCACAGTTCCGGCCCGAACATGGCGACTGACTGGATGCATGCTGTCACGACCTTCCTGCAGTTGGCGGGAGAGAGCCCCATCTGGCCCGTGAGCCAGCGGAGCCTTCCCATCGCCTTCCTTCCACCCCTGAGCCGTATGGCATGGTGTTCCTTGAGCGTGAGCTGCGAGTCCAGCCAGATGCCAAGCCACCGTGTCATCCCCTTATTGGACGGGACGGCGTTGGCGCCAACCTTTACCGTTGCCATGGGAGCCGTCTTCTTGCTGCGGAAGATTGCAGCCTCGGTCTTGCCGTGATCAAGGGCTACCCCGTTTCGTGCTGCCCAGTCGATAGATTCCGCTGCCGCCTCAGACAGCTTTGCCGCTACTCCCTCGTCATTCGCCCCATCCGCCCACCACCCGATGTCGTCCACAAAGGATAGGCCCCGGAAGCCTGGCACCGCTGCTTCCATCTCGTCGAAGATCCCAGGCAGGTATGTGACGAAGAGGATTGGCGCCGCTTGTGACCCCTGAGGTATGCCGGTGTCCACTGGGCTTGCCGCGCCCGTCTTGCCATCGAGTACCAGTTTCACCTGGCGGTCTGACATGAAGCTGCCAGTCCACCTGACGAGATCCGCCTCGATTCCCAACGCCTCCATGCGTCTGCCCAGGTGCACCTTGCTGACATTATTGAACGCCGACTTGACATCCATGAACAGCGCGCACCCGCCACCCTCTTCTCCGCCCACTCCTGCTGTGTGCGGTTCATCAGGACTGCCACTGCATCGACGCAGGATCGCCGCTTGCGACATCCGTACTGACCGTCATGCAGGCCGCGCTTGCGTTCCAGGTAGCCGGCAATCAGGTGGGCCGCACCTTCGTGTAGTCTGGCTTCCCTGGCTTCGGAATGGCAACTCCCTTCGCCGTCTTCCATGGCTTTGGGTGATGCCCGAGCCGGATGCACGCCATACCAGTTGCGTGATCCGCTGCTTGTCCCACTGCCAGAACACCTTGATGGTGTCTGCCGAGATCTGGTCATCCCCAGGGGCTGAGGTGTTGGCGGCCTTGGCCAGCAGAGAGCCAACCAAGTGAGCGTCGACGCACTCAAAAGCACGTCCACCCTCACCCGACTCATGGCTGCCTGGTGGGCCCTTTGGAAAATGCGCCGCCATGATAGGCTGTGTACGAGTACGGTTAACTAAACAAAAAAAGCCGTCAACGCTGCTCCATAAGCTTGCCGTCACGCTGCCTATCGTAAGAGTTTCGCTCCGTACTTCGTGTCTAACAGTTATTCATCGCCAGTTGGAAGTGGGGAGAGCTTACCTCTATGGCCTCACAATGTGGCGTGCGATGGTTTCCTTGCTTCTGAGCAGTGAAACAATCACAGCATTCTTTGGTTCTGGTGGTGGGCGGGGAGGCACTCTTAATGGTTTGCCTCGATTGCAATAGTTCGTGGAGTCGAATTTGAAGCTGCAGACGTCGTTGACAGCCATCAACATTGGTTTGTCGCCGGATTCATAGATATACTTGCGATCTTCACGAGCACCCTTCCGAGTTGATCGGTTGCGGAGATTGTGTGGTAGTCGACCAATCATGCAGATTTTATTTCGATCCTAGACACCCTCTGTGTTGACCAAAAGCGTTGATCTCGTGGGCAGCCAATCATTGAGAGAGTTCAACGAAACACGGATAATCATTGCGAGGGTACGCAACTAACATTGCATGAACAGGAACATGCTTATACTGTTGTAAATAGGTTTTAATACGGCTAGGCTACGATGATGTCCAATTTCGTCAACCTGAAACTTCACGTAGAAACTCAAGAGGTCGGTTATGACTAATACTGCATCAGTTCGTAGAATGTAACGGTCACAAACTGGTAAACATAAAAGGTAGCGAAACTACTCGGTGGCGGCAGCAAGCAGCTGGGCCAGCCCATTATGCCCATTCCGCGCCGCTCCGTGCAACGGCGTCTCCCCGCCGCCGTCGGCTGTCGAGGCGTCGGCGCCACGCCCCAGGAGCAGCGTGGCCAGCGCCTCGTCTCCGTTGTTGACAGCTCTGTGCAGCGGCGTCTCCCCCATGTAGTCGCCCGCCAAGACGTCGGCGCCATGCTCCAGAAGCAGCCGGGCCAGCGCCTCGTATCCGTTGTCGACAGCTCTGTGCAGCGGCGTCTCCCCCGTGCAGTCGCCCGCCGAGACATCGGCGCCACGCTCCACGAGCAGCCGGACCAGTGCCTCGTGTCCGTACCGCACCGCAATGTGCAGCGGCGTCTCCCCCTCGCCGTCGGCCGCCGAGACATTGGCGCCGCGCTCCACGAGCAGCCGGGCCAGCGCCTCCAGTCCGTCCCGCGCCGCAATGTGTAGTGGAGTCTCCCCGTCGCCGTCGGTCGCCGAGACGTCTGCGCCACGCTCCACGAGCAGCCGGGCCAGCGCCTCGAGTCCGCCCCGCGCCGCTCCGTGCAGCGGCGTCTCCCTGTCGCCGCCGGCCGCCGAGACGTCGGCGCCACGCTCCACGAGCAGCGTGGCCAGCGCCTCGTGTCCGTTGTTGAGAACCCTGTGCAGCGGCGTCTCCCCCGTGCAGTCGCCCGCCGAGACGTCGGCGCCATGCTCCACGAGCAGCGCGGCCAGCGCCCCGTGCCCGCTGTCGACAGTTCTGTGCAGCGGCGTCTCCCCCGTGCAGTCGCCCGCCGAGACATCGGCGCCGCGCTCCACGAGCAGCCGGACCAGCGCCTCGTGTCCGTACCGCACCGCAATGTGCAGCGGCGTCTCCCCGTCGCCGTCGGCCGTCGAGGTATCGGCGCCGCGCTCCATGAGCAGCCGGGCTAGCGCCTCGAGTCCGTCCCGCGCCGCAATGTGCAGCGGCGTCTCCCCGTCGCCGTCGGTCGCCAAGACATCGGCGCCACGCTCCACAAGCAGCCGGGCCAGCGCCTCGAGTCCGCCCCGCGCCGCAATGTGCAGCGGCGTCTCCCCCGTGCAGTCGGCCGCTGAGACGTTGGCGCCACTCTCCACGAGCAGCCGTGCCAGCGCCTCGTGTCCATTGTTGGAAGCTCTGTGCAGCGGCGTCAACCCCGTGCAGTCGGCCGCCGAGACGTTGGCGCCACGCTCCACGAGCAGCCGTGCCAGCGCCTCGTGTCCGTTCCACGTCGCTCCGTGCAGCGGTGTCGTCCCGTTGTGGTCGGCCGTCGAAACGCTGGCCCCTGCTTCGAGCAGATGCCGAGCAATATCCAGGTCTCCAAATGTGGACGCGCAGAGCAGCAATCGGTCTATGCGGTCCCTCTTGGAAATGAATTTGGCGCCGAGCTTCAATTTTACACGGGCCATCCATCCAAATTGGGATTTGAATATGCTGGTAAGCTTCCGCCCCAATCCAAACACGCAGACTGTGGAAAGAGGGTCCCTCTCCTCTTCCTGCAGAGCTTTTGATCTAAGCCAAAAAGTGTCTTTAGAACCCTTGGTCTGCACACGCTGGCAATGGTAGTCGATCCAGCGCTGGAATGTAGCTTCTGATACGAAAGTTTCCCAAAGGCTAGTCAAGATTTGACCGCTGTCATCGCAAAGATTCAAGTGCCATGGCCAAAATACTGCCGAATACAGTAAGAGGTGACGGTCGTGGTACTGCCCTTCTCGTGTTGTAAGGCTTACGTCATAGCCTGTCGAAGACCTCGAAGCGCAAACCAGCGAAAGACAGATTTTAGCGGTTTCGGTATGAGAATCGACCTTGAGTTGTTGAGTCTCCAGGTATTCTTCCACCGAAAGGTGGGCAAACCGAAAAACGTTGAGGCGTTCGTCCAAGATGAGGAGGTTTTGACAAAATTTCAGCAAGTCAGTCGCAGTTACAGCCGTGCATTTACGGGAAAATTCCCCCGAGCCGTCGATTTCGATCGTGACTGCATCGAGCAACGTTTCCGATTGCAACGGTTCGTAAGAGCACTGGACCCACCGGAAGGCGTTAAGTGCTAGTCGTGAAGCGCTACCTTTCTGCTCACGAATGCGATTGTATATCTCGCCGTACGCGTCTGTTAAGGTTTCTGAAAGGGCCTTCAGGTTGTCCCTTACATCGTCTGCAGTGGCCATGTCGCAGAGCAAGGTAATCTGAAGAGCAGCAAGTTGAAACCTTCATCCAGCCGTTAGCTGTGGCACTTATCTACCAGTAGTTCGGGTGACCTTACATTCCCTTAGATCGCTCACAAAGAACTTGGCATATTTCGTCTTTGAGCGTATTTGGGACATTGCCGTGGAGCAGTTGCTTCTGGTCGATCATGCCCTGTACCTTCTCTTTCACAAACCGGTTGATGTCATCGACATTGTCATCAGGCTCCAACTCAATCCTGGCAAACATCTCGAACTGCAAGAGAATATCGGTGTCCATTCGAGTGGTCGCAAAAATCTTGACCAGAGTATTCGATCTTTCCACAACGTACTTGAGCGCCTCCAGTAACTCCAACCGCAATTTGTGATCGACTTCGTCTAGGGCGTCGATGCAAATTGTCGTCTGAGGATATACAGCTATGAGCTGAGCAAGGAGATCCTGGCATTCTTTAAGGGTCAACCGGGAAGAGAGTTGCCCCACTTGCTCCCGGTCCTTGTAAATATCAAGGACCGGCGTCAGGAGCTTGTCTCTGGATGGTGCTTGAGCAAGCTGCTGAATAAGCGTTCGCAGAATGATCTCGGGATCTCGGCGACTCTCCTCGGCTCGATTGCAGTAGAAGTACACCAATTTTGATTCGGCTGTTGGATTGGAAAGGAACCAGTCAATGACCTGCGATGCAATGTACGTTTTGCCGGCTCCAGCTAGACAAACGGATCAGAATAGCACGCCTTCCTGTTGAGGATTGCGGAGACTCACGGATTCCTCGCAACAGCAACAGCATCGAGTCGGGTGATACTCTCCAAGTGCGGTACTTCTCCTTCTCCAAGATCCACTTTCCTGTGCCTTCTAGACGATCATCGCTGATGCGTTTGTGGTGATTTGTGTACGGGACGGTGGATATCCATTCCAGAATCTCGGTTCTCTTGGCTAGCTCCAGTCAGCTGGGAGACTAAGCATGTTTCCGATGGAGGTATCGCTTACTCTTGAATCTACCAACGAGGTCTCGTTAGCTAACCGTAAGATCCTCGCTCTTCGTCGGATTTCAGGTACTTACCCGCCAGAGACGAAGGTGAGCCCGCCGTGAAACTCTCCTCCTCGGAACTCGAAATGCGTGGAATCCTGGTAGTTCCGTTGGTTTTCTGTGCCCTCACTAGTGTCCATTTGGACTGGCGGAAGTGACGGGTTGATCGTTGGTCTATACACACTTTGGTTACGACTGAAAGAAGCTTGGAGTCCCTAGTATTAGTTTACTCTGTGACCTGGCGAATTTGCTGCTAAGTGTGTGCTTGCTTCGGTTTTTGTGTGGAGTGCGTGGGGAGCATGGCAAATATTCATTCGAAGTATCCCCAACCACCCCGCTTTCTCCCCCCACGGATCACGTGGACGTGCGATATGCATGAGCACGAAACCTTGTTTATTTATTGGTTGGTAGATCCAAATATGCGCAAGTGCAGTAATCCTGCAGTCGGCAGGTGAACAACGCGCCAGTCAAGAGTGGCTATCGCATCCCGTCAATAGAGTACGTATCTACTCTACATAGGTACCAGCTCACGTCACTCTGCTCCTTGGGGCTTCGGCTCCGCTTTGGCCTCGCTCAACGGGTCCCCCAAATCCACAGTATAATACATGAATAATACATACATTACATTTTTACAAAATAAAAACAAGTAACTCCTCAGACAACCCTTCGCAATCTCGACGCAAACTCCATCTCCACCCTTTCTTGTGAATACTGTCCTTCTCGAACCTCCATCATGTCCAAAAATCCGCTCTCCTGCGCCCCTCGTTCGCGGGCGCTGGCTGGCGGGTGCCACCCGGGGGGGGGGGGGGGGGGGGTGGGTCGAACACACGGTATGGATTTGCGGAACCGCGGCAAACGGGACCAAGTGTTCATCCATCCACCCCATCTACATACATCCACACCGAACACCACAATCTTGCAGTTATCTTATTGATTTAGTATGAGAAACAAATCCAGGCAGTATACTTACACCCGGATTCACCGACAAGTACTGATCAAAAGCGCTGTATATGTTACGACGAAGACAAAATCAATTCTGGCAAGAGTCGATCTTCGAAACTCCATTAAAGCCGTCCATGTCGGTAATCCACTGACCATAATTCCATCCAAACCACAAATTCTCTTTCTTAAGTGGAAATATATGCGCTACTTCAAAACGAGTCCAGTCACCTAGGAAAGCCGCCGGTTTACGACGCCTGAGATAACGCATTAGCTATCGGTTTCTATCGCGAGAGGCATCTCTCTGGCGCGATACAGCGTGCGAGATGAGGCGATACGCCCATGGCTCATCATTTACCTCAATTCGACCTTTTTTAAAATTGGCAGTTGATTGAAACTCCCATTCAGCGAGCACCCACTGTCCCAATCTCCTGGTTGCAGCGGGTTGCTCGTTACCGTTACGGCATGACCTGAAGCTCTTTCTTGATACGTAGTGGAGTCCTCGTGATGAGTAGGATAAAGAGCATCTCGAGAAAATTCGTTTCCATGACCGACCCATTCTGGAGGAGTCCGCCCAAAGCGACGCTGGGCTTTGAAGCATTGTGGAAGTGTACACTACGGCCGAGAGAACGGCCAATAGGCATTGAGTGAGTGAACCCGTCTGTGCTGTATCCGTCTGGTGGGGCTGAAGAAGCCTGCTACCTCTTAACTAACTCCCTCTGTATGTATATCCTGTATATAACGTGGCCGTGGCCAAGCCTCATGCTACCCGTTGTTTTGACCTTGCGCCAAACTTCTGTGCCATCGCTCCGCAGCGCTCTAGGCTACTCCCTGCGCCCGGGGCGTTCTGCCTTCTGTCTAGATGGGTCTGTATGTACAGTATGTATGTACCCAATGACGACCGGGGCTGCGTTCCAGTGCGAATTGACAACCTGGGCTAATGCCGGTGACGCCTAGTAGGTTTGAATGCTCGACGTAGATATACAGCTCTGTACCTACTAGCCTCATTGCGTAATCGAGTGCTAAATCGGGTACATAGATACTGACGGAGCAAACCCGCTCGACGGCTCGCTAATGGGTCACACCGCCGTCTGGATATCTAGGCTGTATCTATGCGAGTATGTATGAATAAACCAAAAAAATATTCTACATACGCTCACAGGGCCATAATTCACTTCTATCCCCACCACTTTCTTAATTTCTCCTCTTTTCTCCTGCGCAATCAGGAATAGTCTTTAGCGGTCATGCTGCCGGCTTGGTCTGCGTGTCTATCAGCCTCCTCGTTGCCGGGCACGTCTTGGTGCGCTGGGCGCCACTGCATCCCGATCGAGGTCTCAGCTTCCTACTGGCGCAGCGTGGTGAAGCTTCCTGGCCGCATCCCGGCTCACCCGAGGCCATCCGTGGATTGCTGCCAGCGCCACGGCCGAGCTATTATTTCCAGTGCCTGCGCCATGGCTGGGTCCGCTTTCGCCTGGCTGCTGCCTACGCCAGCCGTGGAATTACATATGCGGCTCCCTCGCGCCCCATCATCGGACCTGTGCATTAGTTAGTTGCAAACTTACATTTGGTTACCGCCTCTGCCGCAGGGTTGCTGCGCGCATAGATACTACTTCGCGCACCCGCTATCAACCAATAAAGAAACGGAAGAAATGGCTCGCATGCATGTCGAACGTCCACGTGTCTCGCTGGCGGGGGGGGGGGGGGGCAACGAGACTTCAGTGAGGAGAAAAGCGGGGTAATTGTGGATACTTAGAAACTCCACTACCACGCACTCCATCTGAGAACTGAACAATTACTGGGCACGCGAGCCTTTTGCAGCAATACCGCCAGACCGCGGACTACATCTAGGCACTCCAAGCTCCTTTCAGTCGGACGATTCCGTACTCTCCAACTCCACTCAGCGCGGCAGTCGCCACCAAAGCGTAGACCGATAACACGCAACAATCAACTCATCACGTCCACCAGTTCAACATGGGGACTGGTCAGAGCACGCAGAACCCGCGGAGCTACCAGCATTCCAATCATGCCGAATTCCGAGGAGGAGTGTTTCATGGTGCGATCACCTTCGTCTCTGGCGGGTAAGTACATGATATGCGACGAAGGGCGATTTGACAGGATCTTACGGTTCGCTAACGAGAACTCGCTGGCAGACCCAAGAGTGAGCAGCACCTCTCGATCGAAAACATACTTAGCCTCCCAATATTTCCCGGCACCGACTGACTCTGGAGCTAGAGAGAACCGAGATCCTCGAATGGATATCCACGGTCCCGTACATAAATCACCACCAGCGTATCAGTGATGATCGTCTAGCAGGCACAGGGGAGTGGATCTTGAAGAAGGAGGAGTACCGCACTTGGAACGCATCAGCCGACTCGAAGCTGTTGCTGTTGCGGGGAATCCGTAAGTCTCCGCTAACCGGAAAGAGTGATCTTTTGACCAATTCGTCTAGCTGGAGCCGGCAAAACGTACATTGCATCACAGGTCATCGACCGGTTCCTTTCCAATCCAACAGCCAAATCGAAGTTGGCATACTTCTACTGCAATCGAGCCGAGGAAAGTCGCCGAGATCCGGAGAGCATTCTGCGCACAATTGTTCAGCAGTTTGCGCAGACTGCATGCGAAGACAAGCTCCTCACGCCAGTCCTCGATGTTTACAAGGACCGGGAGAAGAAGGGACAGCTCTCTTCGAAGTTGACCCTTAAGGAATGCCAGGATCTCCTTGTTCGGCTTATGGCTGTATATCCTGAGACGACAATTTGCATCGACGCTCTAGACGAAGTCGACCACAAATTGCGGTTCGAATTACTGGAGGCCCTCAATCACATCGTGGAAAGATCGGGTACTCTGGTCAAGATATTCGCGACCACTCGAATGGACACCGATATCCTCATGCAGTTAGAGAGGTATCCCAGGATTGAGTTGGAATCCGATGATAACGCCGGTGACATCAACCGGTTTGTGGAGGAGAAGGTGCAGGAGACGATCGAACGGAAGCGGCTGCTCCATGGCAATGTACCAAAGGTGTTAAAAGACAAAATATGCCAAGTTCTTTGCAAACGATCCAAGGGAATGTAAGCTCTCCTGAACCACTGATAATTACGTGCCACTGCTGACGGCTGCATGAAGGTTTCAACTTGCTGCTCTTCAGATTACCTTGCTCTGCGACATGGTCACCGCAGATGACGTAAGGGACAACCTGGAGGTCCTTCCGGAAACCTTAACAGATGCGTACGACGAAATATACAGCCGCATTCGGAAGCAGAAAGGTAGCGCTCCACGACTAGCACTCAAAGCCTTCCGGTGGGTCCAGTGCTCTTACGAACCGTTAGGATCGGAAACGTTGCTCGATGCGGTCACGGTCGAAGTCGACGGCTCGGGGGAATATTCCCGCAAAGGCGTGGGCGTGGGGGCAATTGATTTGTTGAAAGCCTGCCAAAACCTCCTCATTTTGGACAAACGCCTGAACATTTTCCGGTTTGCCCACCTTTCGGTGGAAGAGTACTTGGAGACCCAGCTACCGGAGGTCGATTCTCATACCGAAATCGCCAAACTCTGCCTTTCGCTCGTTTGCTCTTCGGGGTCTTGGACGGACTATGACACAACCCTTAAAACACGAGAAGGAGATTATCACGAGCGCCACCTCTTACAGTACTCGGCAGTATTTTGGCCATGGCACTTGAATCGTTGCAAAGACACCTGCAAAATCTTGGATGCCCTTTGGGAAGCTTTGTTATCTGAAGCTACATTCCAGCGCTGGATTGGTTACCATCACCAAAGTGTTCAAATCTCGAGGTTTCCTAAAGACACTTTTTGGCGTAGGTCGCAGGCTCTGCAGGAAGAGAAGAGAAATCGTCTTTCAACAGTGTGCGTGTTCGGATTAGGGCGGAAGCTTGCCAGCATATCCAAATCTCAATTCGGATGGACGGCAAATATAAAATTGAAGTTCCCCACCACACTCATTTCCGAGACTGTACAGAGGGACCGTGTGAACCGATTGCTACTCTGTGCGTCCAATTTTGGAGATCTAGAAATTGCTCGGCATCTGCTGGATGCGGGCGCCGACGTCTCGACGGCCGGCCGTGATGGGTGGACACCGCTGCGCGCTGCGGCCGGGAACGGGCACGAGGCGGTGGCGTGGCTACTCCTGGATCGAGGCGCCGACGTCTCGACGGCCGACCGTTACGGGTGGACACCGCTGCGCGCTGCGGCCGGGAACGGGCACGAGGCGGTGGTGCGGCTGCTCCTGGATCGAGTCGCCGACGTCTCGACGGCCGACCGTTACGGGACGACACCGCTGCGCGCTGCGGCCGAGAACGGGCACGAGGCGGTGGCGCGGCTGCTCCTGGATCGAGGCGCCGACGTCTCGACGGCCGACCGTTACGGGTGGACACCGCTGCGCGCTGCGGCCGGGAACGGGCACGAGGCGGTGGTGCGGCTGCTCCTGGATCGAGTCGCCGACGTCTTGACGGCCGACCGTTACGGGACGACACCGCTGCGCGCTGCGGCCGAGAACGGGCACAAGGCGGTGGCGCGGCTGCTCCTGGATCGAGGCGCCGACGTCTCGACGGCCGGCCGTTACGGGATGACACCGCTGCGCGCTGCGGCCGAGAACGGGCACGAGGCGGTGGCGCGGCTGCTCCTGGATCGAGGCGCCGACGTCTCGACGGCCGACGGTTACGGGACGACACCGCTGCGCGCTGCGGCCGGGAACGGGCACGAGGCGGTGGTGCGGCTGCTCCTGGATCGAGGCGCCGACGTCTCGACGGCCGACGATGACGGGGCGACACCGCTGCGCGCTGCGGCCGGGAGCGGGCACGAGGCGGTGGCGCGGCTGCTCCTGGATCGAGGCGCCGACGTCTCGACGGCCGACCGTTACGGGACGACACCGCTGTGCGCTGCGGCCGGGAACGTGCACGAGGCGGTGGCGCGGCTGCTCCTGGATCGAGGCGCCGACGTCTCGACGGCCGACCGTTACGGGAGGACACCGCTGCGCGCTGCGGCCGAGAACGGGCACGAGGCGGTGGCGCGGCTGCTCCTGGATCGAGGCGCCGACGTCTCGACGGCCGACGATGGCGGGACGACACCGCTGCGCGCTGCGGCCGGGAGCGGGCACGAGGCGGTGGCGCGGCTGCTCCTGGATCGAGGCGCCGACGTCTCGACGGCCGACGGTTACGGGACGACACCGCTGTGCGCTGCGGCCGAGAACGGACACAAGGCGGTGGCGCGGCTGCTCCTGGATCGAGGCGCCGACGTCTCGACGGCCGACGATGACGGGACGACACCGCTGCGCGCTGCGGCCGAGAACGGGCACGAGGCGGTGGCGCGGCTGCTCCTGGATCGAGGCGCCGACGTCTCGACGGCCGACCGTTACGGGAGGACACCGCTGTGCGCTGCGGCCGGGAGCGGGCACGAGGCGGTGGTGCGGCTGCTCGCTGCCGCCACCCCACCCTCCTCGCTGTAGTGCCGCTCCCTTTAACGTACCGTAGGGGTTTACCGGCCATTACCCCTTACCCGGACACCTTAGTAAGCTGTGATTTAGCCTGTAGCCCCACCCTATAACCCCGCTCAGCCCACTAAAAAATCCTCAACACCTTTCACCACCCATCGTCAGCCCAAACATGCCCCCTATTAGAACTCGAGAATCCAAAAACGCCGCCCAGGAGCAGAAAATCCAGCGCGCACTAGAAGAACGGCAGCTTGAAGGCACCTCCTTTCGGAACCTGGCATTGAAGTATGGGGTCGCCAGTTCTACTCTCTCCGATAGGGTGCAGGGTGGTCTGACACGTCAGGAAGGCCATGCACACCGGCAGAAACTCACCCCAGCTATGGAGAAAGCCCTTGCGGACTGGTGCCAGCAGTTGGATGACTGGGGGTTTCCGCCGCGATTAGATCTTTTACGTGTGATGGCCGGTGCATTGGCCCAACTCCGCGCAGAAGAGGAGAACGACCCTGAGCTTGCCTATCTGGGCAAACACTGGCTCAGCAGTTTTCTCAACCGCCATCCAGCTCTCGCCTCGAAGTATGGAACACAGCTAGATCGACAATGAGCCTACACCAGCAATCTAAAGTACTAGGCCAAAAGTTTCCGTACTCTTAGCCTCATCGACGCGTCGCCCGCCACCACACCACATTTTTCAAACACCGCTCACCACGACCACAATGCCGAACAACTTCCAAGGACGTATGT
>Ga0307516_10004071_pt1 | contig 18297 bp, 14 predicted proteins | sample 19_EM_MG_FD_203310 | JGI IMG/M metagenome (GOLD analysis project Ga0307516, IMG submission 203310) | Populus trichocarpa ectomycorrhiza microbial communities from riparian zone in the Pacific Northwest, United States - 19_EM | ecosystem: Host-associated > Plants > Roots > Unclassified | place... | reverse complement strand
CGGATTGCAGGAAGGGGTATGCGGCAAGCGTAAGTCCGAACCCCGGCATCACGCGCCGAGGGTCTCGCCGTCGCCGATGCGCACGCCCCGGGCCCAGTCGGCGGCCCTCATCGGCTTCTTGCCCTGGGCCTGCACCCACAACAGCTCGACGGCGTACGAGCCGGTGCCCACGCGCACGTCGTTCTTGCCGACGGCCGGCACGCCGGGGGCGAGGTCGGTGCGCTCGGGAACGGGCCGGACCTGGATGAGCTTGAGCCGCTCACCGCGGAAGGTGGTCCAGGCGCCCGGCGCCGGGGTGCACCCGCGCACCACCCGGTCGACCCGCAGCGCGGGCGTCCGCCAGTCCACCTGTGCGTCCTCGACGGTGATCTTCGGGGCCACGGTGATGCCCTCGGCCGGCTGCGGTACGGCCTTCAGCGAGCCGTCCTCGATCCCGTCCATGGTGGCGGACAGCAGCCCGGCGCCGGCGAAGGCCAGCCGGGTCAGCAGGTCGCCGCTGGTGTCGGTGGGCCGGACGGGCTCGGTCACCGTCCCGTAGACGGGGCCGGAGTCGAGCCCCTCCTCGATGAGGAAGGTGGAGGCACCCGTGATCTCGTCGCCCGCCATGATGGCGTGCTGCACGGGAGCGGCCCCGCGCCAGGCGGGCAACAGCGAGAAGTGCAGGTTGACCCAGCCGTGGGCGGGGACGTCGAGGGCGACGCGGGGCAGCAGGGCTCCGTAGGCGACGACGGGGCAGCAGTCCGGGGCGATCTCGCGCAGCCGCTCCAGGAACGCCGGATCCCGCGGCTTGACCGGCTTCAGCACCTCGATCCCGGCCTCCTCGGCCCGCTCGGCGACGGGAGACGCGACCAGCCTCCGCCCACGCCCGGCCGGCGCGTCGGGTCGCGTGACGACAGCGGCCACCTCGTGCCGCCCGGAGGCGAGCAGAGCGTCCAGAGCGGGAACGGCGACCTCGGGGGTACCGGCGAAGACGAGCTTCATGGGTGGGTTCGGGCCTCTCGGGCGGGGTCGGACACGGGCAACGCCCAAGTCTATGACCTCGTACAGAACAGTCGCCGACGGCGAACGCCCGCACCCAAGGGGCCCGCCTCCCTGCCAACTGGAGGCGAGGCGCGGGCCGGTGGGACACCGAGTGGGAAGCACAACCGAGGCCGCGGACCGAGGCGCGATCCGGCCTCCGGGGGCGTACGCGTATGCCCACACGAGGGGCGTACGCATAAACCCACACGCCCCCGATGCGTGACCAGCGGAGCGAATCCGCGTTGGTCAAGAAAGAGTTGACCGCAATGGGCCGCGTTCGCGCGACCCGATCCTTTTCAACGCCGGTTCGAGAGGCTTGTTCATGGCCGACCACGCAACCCACGACGCCCAGGCTCGGGCCAGCCTGCACTTGCTGGTGCGGGACATCGAGCGGGTCCGCCGGCAGGTGGACGCACTGCGCACCCTCACCGCCCAGTTGGGCAACGTCTACCGCCCGCGCCGCTCCGGCCCCTCCACGGGCTTCGTCGTCTACGGACGCGCTCCCGCCCCGACGGTCCGTCTCGCCCAGGAACTGCGGGACAGTGTCGAGACCCTGGTGACGGCCGCCGTGGACTTCGATCGTTCACTCGGCTTCTCGTGGGACGCGGTGGGCTCCGCCCTCGGAGTCACCAAGCAGGCGGTGCACCGCCGCTACGGGGCCCGCCGTGCCGCCGCCCAGGCGGCCGCCGAGACCGAGCGGGCCGCGGAACCCACGGGCTCCCGAACGGTCAATGTGGGCGCCGGCATCTCCGCGGTACCGACCGTCCCCGCCGCCCGCTCCATGCCGACCCAGCCGACGGCGGGCAGCCCGTCCCTGCGCGACGAGGTCAGGCCCACCGCCTTCCCGGCCCCGCGCAACGGCTGACCTACTCCGCGCCCTCCCGCCTCTGCCCTCTGCCCTCTGCCCTCTGCCCTCCCGGCATGCTTCCGGGAGGGCAGACGTATGCCACCCCGGCATGCGTCGGGAGGACAGACCTACGCCGCCCTGGCACGCGCTCGGGAGGACAGACGTACGCCGCGCTGGCATGCGTTCGGGAGAGCAGCCGTATGCCGCCGCGGCCCGCTCACCGTGCCGCGGCGGTGACACCGGGCCGCGCAACCCGGCCGACCGACGGCACCGGCGCGGGCGCCACCGCGGCGGCCACCGGCACCGTCGCCATGACGGGCCGTGCGGTCGGGCCGGGGCCTCGATCTCCCACTCAGCCGATGTCGGGCGGATCGATCCGCACCCGAACCCCGGCCTCCGCGCCTCCGCGCGCCATCCGCGCCGCCTGCGCCGCCTTCAGCGCGGACGCCAGCGCCGCCCCGCTTCCCGGCGGCACCCGGATCAACGCCCGCTCCCAGTGCTCCCCGGGAGGCGGAGCACCCGCCCTTCGCGGGCTTCCAGGGGCCGCGACGGGCACCGGTACGGGCCCCAACACCTGGGAGTCCGAGGGCAGTTCCGAGGCCCTCAGAAACTCCGTGACGGCCTCCGCGGCACCCGACACGGCCGCCATCCGCGACACCGGCGGGAAGCCGAGCTCGGCCCGCTCGGCGAGTTCCCGCACCGCGTGCCCCACCGGGTCCCACCGCACCAGCGCCTGCACGGGCCGCAGCGTGGGCTCGGCGACCACCACGACGGTGCCCCCAGCTCCCTGCGGACGTACCAGAGCGGCCGCCCCGATCCATCGCCGCAACGCGTCCTCACCGGCGCGGAGGTCGGCCCGACCGAGCATGGCCCACCCGTCCAGCAGCAGAGCCGCCGCGTAGCCGCCCTCGGCGACGGGTTCGGCCCCGGGGGTGCTCACCACCAGCGCGGGTGCCGCCGGCACGGTGTCCAGCACATGCTCACGTCCTGACGTCCGCACCGGGACCGCCGGAAACGCCCGCCCCAACTCCTCGGCGGTGCGCCGCGCCCCCACGACCTGCGCCCGCAACCGGAACCCCCCGCACTCCGGACAGTGCCAGGCGCTGTCCTCCCGCCCGCACCACCCGCAGCGCAGCGCGGCCCCGGACTCCTGTGCCTCCAGGGGCCCGGCGCAGTGCCGGCACCGCGCGGGCGCCCGACAGTTGGCGCACGCCATCCTCGGGACGTACCCCCGTCTGGGCACCTGTACCAGCACCGGCCCGTGCCGCAGCCCCTCCCTGACGGCCTGCCAGGCGAGGGTCGGCAGTCGCGCCGCCCGCGCCGCCTCGTCCCGCGCGAGGTCGGCGTCCCCCACGGTCCTGACCAGCGGCGCGGCGGCCCGCACCTGTTCCCGACCGGCGACCAGCGGCCGCGCCCACCCACTCTCCACGAGCTGGGCGGCCTCCACGGTGCAGCTCCAACTTCCGAGCAGGAAGCCGCACTTGTCCTGCGCGGCCCGCAGCAGCAACACCTCCCGCGCATGCGGCTGGGGCGCGTGCTGCTCGCTGTGGCTGTCGTCGCCGTCCTCCCACATGGCGACCAGGCCGAGGTCCCGCACCGGAGCGAACATCGCCGCCCGTGTCCCCACGACCGCCCGCACGCTCCCCCGCCGCACGGCCAGCCACTCCCGATAGCGTTTCTCGGGCCCGGCGTCGGCGGTGAGCACCGCGTGCCGCCCCTCCCCCAGCAGCGCGGTCAGCGCGGCGTCGACGCGTGCGACCGCCCTGCCGTCGGGGAGGACGACCAGCGCACCGCGCCCGGAGGCCAGCGTCGCCACGACGGCCCGCGCCAGCTCGTCACTCCACTCCGGCCCCGACAGCGCGTTCCACACCGCGCGCGGGGCTCCTCCGGCGGCCAGCGCCTCCAGGAACGCGGCCCCGTGCTCGTACCGTCCCCAGGTCCCCGCGTCCGGCGCGCCGGGAGGTGGCAGCGGAGCGGGCGAGGGCCGCTGCTCGGCGCGCGCGTTGCGCGGTGGCACGGCGAGCTGCAGCACATCGGCGAGGCTGCCCGCGTACCGGTCGGCGACGGCCCGGGCCAGCCCCAGCAGCTCCTCATCGAGCACGGGCTCGGGCGACACGACCTGGGCCAGTGCGGCCAGCGGCCCGGAGTAGTCGGACTCGGCGAGCCGCTCGACGAGAAACCCGTCGATCAGCCCTCCGCCCTCACGCCGCCCGTCCCGCACCCGATGCCGCCCGGCCCCGAACCGGACCCGCACCCGCACCCCGGGCTGTGCGTCGGCGTCCAGTTCCTCCGGCACCGCGTAGTCGAAGTACCGGTCGAGATGCAGCACTCCCTTGTCCACCAGTACCCGGGCGACGGGCAGGTCCCCGGCCAGCGCTGCTCCGCGCCAGGTCCGCGGCTTGGCCCGCGGCGCCTTCGCCTTGCGCACGCTCTCCCGGATGAGCGCGAGCTGCTCGGGCGCCGCGTCCTGCGCGGCACCCTCCGGATCCTCGTTCTCGCTGCTCACAGCATCATTGGTACCAGACCCCACTGACATTCGACCGGCCCCGGGGCGCGGCCGGACTCCGTCCCGCCAGTTCCAGGTGGCGCGGGTGGCGCGGGGACCAGAGGGCCATGTCGTTCTTCATCGCCTGGCCGGTCGGCTTCCCCGAGCGGCGACGACGGGCCCCACGAGGACAGTGTCTGCCTCGCCGGACACGACCGAGGCCCGGTCCCCGCCAGGGAACCGGGCCTCGCGGCGAGCTGTGGGTCTACAGACCGACTGCCTTGCGCAGCGCCTCCACGCGGTCCGTGTTCTCCCACGTGAACTCGGGGATCTCACGGCCGAAGTGACCGTACGCCGCGGTCTGGGCGTAGATCGGGCGGAGCAGGTCGAGGTCGCGGATGATGGCGGCGGGGCGCAGGTCGAAGACCTCGTCGATCGCCTTCTCGATCCTGTCGGTGTCGACCTGGGCCGTGCCGAAGGTCTCCACGAACAGGCCGACCGGCTCGGCCTTGCCGATCGCGTACGCCACCTGGACCTCGCAGCGCGAGGCCAGACCCGCGGCCACGACGTTCTTCGCCACCCAGCGCATCGCGTACGCCGCCGAGCGGTCCACCTTGGACGGGTCCTTGCCCGAGAAGGCACCGCCGCCGTGGCGGGCCATGCCGCCGTAGGTGTCGATGATGATCTTGCGGCCGGTCAGGCCGGCGTCACCCATCGGGCCACCGATCTCGAATCGGCCGGTCGGGTTGACCAGCAGACGGTAGCCGTCGGTGTCCAGCTTGATGCCCTCGTCGAGCAGCGCCTTCAGCTCCGCCTCCACCACGAACTCGCGGATGTCGGGGGACAGCAGTGAGTCCAGGTCGATGTCGCTGGCGTGCTGCGAGGAGACCACGACCGTGTCGAGACGGACCGCCTTGTCACCGTCGTACTCGATGGTGACCTGCGTCTTGCCGTCCGGGCGCAGGTAGGGGATGGTGCCGTTCTTGCGGACCTCGGACAGGCGCTTCGAGAGCCGGTGCGCCAGGAAGATCGGCAGCGGCATCAGGGTGGGGGTCTCGTCGCACGCGTAGCCGAACATCAGCCCCTGGTCACCCGCACCCTGGCGGTCCAGCTCGTCCTCGTCACCCTCGACACGGTTCTCGTAGGCCGTGTCGACACCCTGGGCGATGTCCGGGGACTGCGCGCCGATGGACACGGACACGCCGCAGGAGGCGCCGTCGAAGCCCTTCTTCGAGGAGTCGTAGCCGATCTCCAGGATCTTGTCGCGCACGAGCTGCGCGATGGGCGCGTAGGTCTTGGTGGTGACCTCACCGGCCACATGTACCAGGCCGGTCGTGATCAGCGTCTCGACGGCGACCCGGGAGTGCGGGTCCTCACGCAGAAGCGCGTCGAGAATGGTGTCGCTGATCTGGTCAGCGATCTTGTCGGGGTGGCCCTCGGTCACGGACTCCGAGGTGAACAGGCGACGGGACACAACGCTCCCTGGGGTTGCAGCGGCTGCTGGCTGATCATTGGCGGACGGGACGGGGGCTGCGCCCGGCGTCGTCCGAGAACAGTTTATCGGTCGCACTATGCCAGCGGGCCCCCTGTCTCGTCTCTCGGACCCGCTGACCTGCGGCACGGGCATTCTGCCCAATCCCGAGTGTGCTTGGCCAGAGCCGCCACGCCCGATGTGCGAGACCTGAGCGACCCCTGAGGAGAGAAAAACCTCAGCTCAGACGCTCGACGACCAGATCCCACACGGTTTCGGCCAAGGCTTCCTTCGGCCCGTGCGGGACCGGTGTGTCGCTGCCGTCGGCGCCCAGGATCAGGGCCTCGTTCTCCTCGGAGCCGAATGTCCTGCTCTCCCCCACCTCGTTCACCACGAGCAGGTCGCAGCCCTTGCGCCGGAGCTTCGCCCGGCCGTTGGCCAGCACGTCGTCCGTCTCGGCGGCGAAACCGACGACCACCTGGCCGGGGCGGGCGCGGTCGGCGGAGACCTCCGCGAGGATGTCCGGGTTCCGTACGAGCACGATCGGGTCCGGGTCCTGGCCGTCCTTCTTCTTGATCTTCCCGGTCGCGTAGGTGCCCGGGCGGAAGTCGGCGACCGCCGCGGCCATCACGACCGCGTCCGCGTCCGCGGCGGCCTTCAGGACCGCCTCCCGCAACTGCACCGCGGTGCCGACCGGCACCACGTCCACTCCCGCCGGGTCCGGCAGAGCGGTGTTCGCGGCGACCAGCGTCACCCGGGCGCCTCGCGCGGCGGCGGTGCGGGCAAGGGCGTAGCCCTGCTTGCCGGAGGAGCGGTTGCCGAGGAAGCGGACGGGGTCGAGCGGCTCGCGGGTGCCGCCGGCGCTGACGACGACGTGCCGGCCGCCGAGGTCCGGCTCGGTGACGCCCCGGGCCAGGACGCGACGGCAGACCTCGAAGATCTCGGCGGGGTCGGGCAGCCTGCCCTTGCCGGTGTCGACGCCGGTGAGACGACCGACGGCCGGCTCGATGACGACCGCGCCCCGCCGGCGAAGTGTCGCCACGTTCTCCTGGGTGGCCGGGTGCTCCCACATCTCCGTGTGCATGGCGGGCGCGAAGACGACCGGGCAGCGGGCGGTGAGCAGGGTGTTGGTGAGGAGGTCGTCGGCGAGGCCGTGGGCGGCCTTGGCGAGCATGTCGGCGGTGGCGGGGGCGACGACGACCAGGTCGGCGTGCTGGCCGATGCGGACGTGCGGGACCTCGTGGACGTCGTCCCACACCTCGGTCGATACCGGCTTGCCGGAGAGCGCGGACCAGGCGGCGGCGCCGACGAAGTGCAGGGCGGAGGCGGTGGGGACGACGCGCACGTCATGCCCCGACTCGGTCAGTCTGCGCAGCAGCTCACAGGCCTTGTACGCGGCGATGCCGCCGCTGACCCCCAGAACGACCTTGGGCTTGTCCACCGTCTCTCCCCGGACCTCGGAACAGGTACGCCGCGATTCCCGGCGTTCGGCTCCATGCTGCATCATCACGGGGCGATCCCCGCACCCCGAGCAGACCACAGGCCCGGCAGTCGCGCTGCCGGGCCTGTGGAAAAGTCAACTGCAAGCCGAAAATACTACTGGGCCGGGCCCTCGATGGCCTCGGACGTCAGCAGACCCGCGTTGATCTCGCGCAGGGCGATCGAGAGCGGCTTCTCGTGGACGTGGGTGTCGACGAGCGGACCGACGTACTCGAGGAGGCCCTCGCCGAGCTGCGAGTAGTACGCGTTGATCTGGCGGGCCCGCTTGGCCGCGTAGATCACGAGGCTGTACTTCGAGTCGGTGGCCTCGAGGAGCTCGTCGATCGGCGGGTTGATGATGCCCTCGGGCGCGGAGATGGAAGAGGACACGCTCTACCTTCCGATGGATGGGAAAAGATCGGCCGTGATCACATCACTCGTGATCACACAACATCCATCAAGGCTAGCAGCTCACGCGCCACGTCCTCGACGGAGGTGTTGACCAGGGTCACGTCGAACTCCGGCTCGGCCGCCAGTTCGACCTTCGCCGCGTCCAGACGCCGCTCGATCACCTCGGGCGGCTCGGTGCCCCGGCCGGTGAGTCTGCGCACGAGCTCCTCCCAGGAGGGCGGAGCCAGGAACACCAGCTGGGCGTCCGTCATGGACTCCCGGACCTGCCGGGCACCCTGGAGGTCGATCTCCAGCAGGACGGGTTCCCCCGCCTCCAAGCGCTCCAGCACGGCCGCACGCGGCGTGCCGTACCGGTTGCCGGCGAACTCCGCCCACTCCAGCAGCTCGCCGTTGGCGATCAGCTTGTCCATCTCCTCGTCGGTGACGAAGAAGTAGTGGACTCCGTGCTTCTCGCCGGGGCGGGGCCTGCGGGTCGTCGCCGACACCGAGAGCCAGACCTCGGGGTATTCCTTGCGCATATGGGCGACGACCGTGCTCTTGCCGACCCCGGAGGGGCCGGAGAGCACGGTCAGCCGAGGACGTTCACTCATGCAGCGATTATTCCAGCTGTCCCGGAGTGCCCGGGACGCCCTGTCCGGAGTGCCCGGGTTCAGGAACCGGTGCTGCCGAACTCACGCTCCAGGGAAGCGATCTGGTTGGAACCGAGACCGCGTACACGGCGGCTCTCGGAGATGCCGAGTCGCTCCATGATCTGCTTGGCGCGGACCTTGCCCACGCCTGGCAGGGACTCAAGCAGGGCGGAGACCTTCATCTTGCCGATGACGTCGTTTTCCTGGCCCTGCTTGATGACCTCATGCAGGGAGGCGCCGGAGTGCTTGAGTCGATTCTTGACCTCGGCCCGCTCCCGGCGAGCCGCGGCGGCCTTTTCGAGCGCGGCTGCGCGCTGTTCAGGGGTAAGGGGCGGAAGAGCCACGCCTACGTCACCTCGGATGTCGAACTGTCGGATACGGACCGGTGAGGAACCTAGTCGCCCCACACCTGGGGAGCTACGAGCAACACGCTCGCTGGTAGCTCCCCCACTGCGTTAAAAGCGTGGGAGGTGTCCCACTCGTCGGAGACTAGCGGGCAAGTCCGCCAGAGTCAGCGAGAACAGCGGAAAAGTCCTGGTCAGCCTTTGCCGGGTCGGACATTTCGAACATATTGCCCAGGATTTGAGGAAGTATTCAGACTCAAGTCGGCCTCGAACCACTCATCGGAGGACTTGACCGAAGGACCCGAAACACTCAGGTGGCGTCCACGGCGGCCCGGATCTCCTCTGCGAACCGCTCCGCGGCTGCTCGCAGCGCGGCGACATCGGGACCGTGACGCAGAACACCCCGGCTGACGTTCGGGACGACATTGCGCACCGCCGCCCCGAAAACATCGGGAAGGTCCGCCGGAGTCGCTCCCTGGGCTCCGATGCCCGGTGCCAGGAGCGGACCGTTGATGTCCAGGTCGTACGACGACAGGTCGCCCAGCGTGGCTCCGACGACCGCCCCGAAGGAGCCCAGGGGCCGCTCCCCCGCGTTCTCGGCCGCCAGGTGGGCCAGCATCGTCGCACCCACGGTCCGGCCGTCCGCGCGGACCGCGTGCTGGACCTCGCGGCCCTCCGGGTTGGAGGTCAGCGCCAGCACGAACAGGCCCGCGCCGTTCTCCCGTGCCAGCGCGACCGCGGGGCTCAGCGATCCGTAGCCGAGGTAGGGGGAGACGGTCAGGGCGTCCGAGAACAGCGGCGAGTCCCGGTGGAGGAAGGACTCGGCGTACGCGGCCATCGTCGAGCCGATGTCGCCACGCTTGGCGTCCATCACGACCAGCGCGCCGGCCGCCCGCGCCTGCTCGACCGACTTCTCCAGGACGGCGACACCGCGCGAGCCGAAACGCTCGAAGAACGCGCTCTGCGGCTTGAGCACGGCGACCCGGTCGGCCATCGCCTCGACGACCGTGCGGCTGAACCGCTCCAGACCGGCCACGCCGTCGTCCAGGCCCCACTCGGCGAGCAGGGAGGCATGCGGGTCGATGCCCACGCACAGGGGCCCGCGTTCGTCCATGGCGCGGCGCAGGCGTGCGCCGAAGGGATCCGTCATGCCGTTTTCCTCACGTCCGCGCCGACCGCGTCGGCGAGGGTGGCGTAGGGGCTCGCACTCAGGCGGGCGGCGAGGCCCTTGTGGATGGCGCGACCCCAGAAGGGCCCCTCGTAGATGAAGGCGCTGTACCCCTGGACCAGCGTGGCACCCGCCAGGATGCGCTGCCAGGCGTCCTCGGCGTCCGCGACGCCCCCGACGCCCACCAGGGTGATCCGGTCGCCCACGCGCGCGTAGAGGCGGCGCAGGACCTCCAGGGAGCGTGTCTTCAGGGGTGCTCCGGAGAGACCGCCGGTCTCCTTCACCAGCGAGGGCTCGGATTTCAGGCCGAGGCCCTCGCGCGCGACGGTGGTGTTGGTGGCGATGATTCCGTCCAGACCGAGTTCGACGGCCAGGTCGGCGACCGCGTCGACGTCCTCGTCGGCGAGGTCGGGTGCGATCTTCACCAGCAGCGGGACCCGGCGCGAGGTGACCGTACGGTCGGCGGCCTCGCGCACGGCGCTCAGCAGTGGACGCAGTGCCTCGGTGGCCTGCAGGTTGCGCAGTCCGGGCGTGTTCGGCGACGACACGTTCACGACCAGGTAGTCCGCGTACGCCGCCAGCCGCTCGGTCGACTTCACGTAGTCGGCGACGGCCTCGGCCTCCGGGACGGCCTTGGTCTTGCCGATGTTCACGCCCACGACCGTCCTGAAGACGGGCGTACGGGACGCCAGGCGCGCGGCGACCGCGAGCGAGCCCTCGTTGTTGAAGCCCATGCGGTTGACCACCGCACGGTCCTTCACGAGGCGGAACAGCCGCTTCTTGGGGTTGCCCGGCTGCGGCTCGCCCGTGACCGTGCCGATCTCGACATGGTCGAAGCCGAGCATCGACATCCCGTCGACGGCGATCGCGTTCTTGTCGAAACCGGCGGCGAGCCCGAACGGGCCGTGCATGCGCAGCCCGAAGGCCTCCGTCCGCAGCTCCTTGTGGCGGGGCGCGAGAGCGGCCGCGACGAACGTGCGCAGCACGGGGACGCGGACGGCGAGGCGGATCCACCGGAAGGCCAGGTGGTGCGCCTGCTCCGGGTCCATCCGTTTGAAAACCAGACGGAAGAAAAGCTTGTACATCTCAGTCATGTCCTCATACAGAGGGGGACACCGTTTCCGGTGTCCCCCTCAGGGCTGCTAGTCGCGGGCCGCGGTCAGGTGTTGCGCGTGTTCCTGGAGCGAACGGACGCCCACGTCACCGTGGTTGAGGGCGTCGATGCCCTGGACGGCCGCGGCGAGCGCCTGGACCGTCGTGAGGCACGGCACGGCCCGCGCCACGGCCGCCGTACGGATGTCGTAGCCGTCGAGGCGGCCGCCGGTGCCGTACGGGGTGTTGACGATGAGGTCGACCTCGCCGTCGTGGATGAGCTGGACGATGGTCTTCTCGCCGTTCGGGCCGGTGCCCTCGCTCTGCTTGCGCACGACGGTGGCGTTGATGCCGTTGCGCTTGAGGACCTCGGCCGTGCCGGAGGTGGCGAGCAGCTCGAAGCCGTGCGCGACCAGCTCGCGTGCAGGGAAGATCATCGAACGCTTGTCGCGGTTGGCGACCGAGATGAAGGCGCGGCCCTTCGTCGGCAGCGGACCGTAGGCGCCCGCCTGCGATTTGGCGTACGCCGTGCCGAAGACGGAGTCGATACCCATGACCTCGCCGGTGGAGCGCATCTCCGGGCCGAGGATCGTGTCGACGCCACGGCCGTGGACGTCACGGAAGCGGGACCACGGCATGACGGCCTCCTTGACGGAGATCGGCGCGTCGAGCGGGAGTTCGCCGCCGTCGCCGGTCGCCGGGAGCAACCGCTCGGCGCGCAGCTCGGCGATGGTCGCGCCCAGGGAGATCCGGGCGGCGGCCTTCGCCAGCGGCACAGCGGTCGCCTTCGAGGTGAAGGGAACGGTGCGGGAGGCACGCGGGTTGGCTTCGAGGACGTACAGGATGTCGCCCGCCATCGCGAACTGGATGTTGATCAGGCCGCGCACCCCGACGCCCTTGGCGATGGCCTCCGTCGAGGCCCGCAGGCGCTTGATGTCGAAGCCGCCGAGTGTGATCGGCGGGAGCGCGCACGCGGAGTCGCCTGAGTGGATGCCGGCCTCCTCGATGTGCTCCATGACGCCACCGAGGTAGAGCTCCCTGCCGTCGTAGAGCGCGTCGACGTCGATCTCTATCGCGTCGTCGAGGAAACGGTCGACCAGGACCGGCCGGGAGGGGCTGATCTCGGTCGACTCGGTGATGTACGACTCCAGCCGGGTCTCGTCGTACACGATCTCCATGCCGCGCCCGCCGAGGACGTACGACGGCCGGACGAGCACGGGGTAGCCGATCTCGTCGGCGATGGCCTTGGCCTCCGCGAAGGTGGTGGCGGTGCCGTGCTTGGGGGCCGGGAGGCCCGCCTCGGCGAGGACCCGGCCGAAGGCGCCGCGGTCCTCGGCGGCGTGGATCGCCTCGGGAGGCGTGCCGACGACCGGAACGCCGTTGTCCTTCAGCGCCTGGGAAAGACCCAGCGGGGTCTGGCCGCCGAGTTGCACGATCACACCCGCGATCGGACCGGCCAGCGACTCCGCGTGGACGATCTCCAGCACGTCCTCCAGCGTCAGCGGCTCGAAGTACAGGCGGTCGGAGGTGTCGTAGTCCGTGGAGACGGTCTCCGGGTTGCAGTTGACCATCACCGTCTCGTACCCGGCGTCGGACAGCGCGAAGGAGGCGTGCACGCAGGAGTAGTCGAACTCGATGCCCTGGCCGATGCGGTTGGGTCCCGAGCCCAGGATGATGACGGCCGGCTTCTCGCGCGGGGCGACCTCGTTCTCCTCGTCGTAGGAGGAGTAGAAGTACGGCGTCTTCGCGGCGAACTCGGCGGCGCAGGTGTCGACCGTCTTGTACACCGGGCGTACGCCCAGCGCGTGTCGCACCTCGCGCACCACGTCCTCGCGCAGGCCCCGGATCTCGCCGATCTGCTGGTCGGAGAAGCCGTGCCGCTTGGCCTCGGCGAGCAGCTCGGCGTCCAGGCGCTCGGCGGCGGCGAGTTCGTCCGCCACCTCCTTGATCAGGAAGAGCTGGTCCACGAACCAGGGGTCGATCTTCGTGTACTCGAAGATCTCCTGGGGTGTGGCACCGGCGCGGATCGCCTGCATGACCGTGTTGATCCGGCCGTCGGTCGGGCGGACCGAAGCCTCCAGGAGCTCCTTCTTGTCGCCCGTATCGCCGACGAAGGTGAACTGCGAGCCCTTCTTCTCCAGCGAGCGCAGTGCCTTCTGGAAGGCCTCGGTGAAGTTGCGGCCGATCGCCATGGCCTCGCCGACCGACTTCATGGTCGTGGTCAGCGTGGAGTCGGCCGAGGGGAACTTCTCGAAGGCGAACCGCGGGGCCTTGACGACCACGTAGTCGAGTGTCGGCTCGAAGGAGGCCGGGGTCTGCTCGGTGATGTCGTTCGGGATCTCGTCCAGCGTGTAGCCGACGGCGAGCTTCGCGGCGATCTTGGCGATCGGGAAACCGGTCGCCTTGGAGGCGAGCGCCGAGGACCGCGACACGCGCGGGTTCATCTCGATGACGATCACCCGGCCGTCCTCGGGGTCCACCGCGAACTGGATGTTGCAGCCACCGGTGTCGACGCCGACCTCGCGGATGACGGCGATGCCGATGTCCCGCAGGGTCTGGTACTCACGGTCGGTCAGCGTCATCGCCGGGGCGACGGTGATCGAGTCACCGGTGTGCACGCCCATCGGGTCGAAGTTCTCGATGGAGCAGACGACCACCACGTTGTCGTGCTTGTCGCGCATCAGCTCCAGCTCGTACTCCTTCCAGCCGAGGATGGACTCCTCCAGGAGCACCTCGGTGGTCGGCGAGAGGGTCAGGCCCTGGCCGGCGATGCGGCGCAGCTCCTCCTCGTCGTGGGCGAAGCCGGAGCCGGCGCCGCCCATGGTGAAGGAGGGACGGACGACGACGGGGTAGCCGCCGAGCGTCTCGACGCCCCCCAGGACGTCGTCCATGGAGTGGCAGATGACCGAGCGGGCGGACTCGCCGTGCCCGATCTTCGCGTTCACCGCCTCCACCACGCCCTTGAAGAGGTCGCGGTCCTCGCCCTTGTTGATCGCCTCGACGTTGGCGCCGATGAGCTCGACGCCGTACTTGTCCAGCGTTCCCGCGTCGTGCAGCGAGATGGCGGTGTTGAGCGCCGTCTGACCACCAAGGGTCGGCAGCAGGGCGTCCGGCCGCTCCTTGGCGATGATCTTCTCGACGAACTCCGGGGTGATCGGCTCGACGTAGGTGGCGTCGGCGATCTCCGGGTCGGTCATGATCGTCGCCGGGTTGGAGTTGACCAGGATGACCCTGAGGCCCTCGGCCTTCAGGACGCGGCACGCCTGGGTGCCGGAGTAGTCGAACTCGGCGGCCTGGCCGATGACGATCGGGCCGGAGCCGATGACCAGGACGGACTGGATATCGGTGCGCTTAGGCACGCTGGCCCTCCATCAGGACGGTGTTCATCAACGACGTGAAGCGGTCGAACAGGTAGGCGGCGTCGTGCGGGCCGGCTGCCGCCTCGGGGTGGTACTGGACGCTGAAGGCCGGTCGGTCCAGGAGCTGGAGTCCCTCCACCACGTTGTCGTTGAGGCAGACGTGGGAGACCTCGGCGCGGCCGTAGGGGGTGTCGGAGACCTGGTCGAGCGGGGCGTCGACGGCGAAGCCGTGGTTGTGCGCGGTGACCTCGACCTTGCCGGTCGTACGGTCCTGCACCGGCTGGTTGATGCCGCGGTGGCCGTACTTCAGCTTGTAGGTGCCGAAGCCGAGCGCACGGCCCAGGATCTGGTTGCCGAAGCAGATACCGAAGAGCGGGGTGCCGCGCTCCAGGACCGCCCGCATCAGCGCGACCGGATGGTCGGCGGTGGCCGGGTCGCCCGGCCCGTTGGAGAAGAACACGCCGTCGGGCTGGACGGCGTACACGTCCTCGGCGCTCGCCGTGGCGGGCAGCACGTGGACCTCGATACCGCGCTCGGCCATCCGGTGCGGGGTCATGCCCTTGATGCCGAGGTCGATCGCGGCGACGGTGAACCTCTTCTCGCCGATCGCCGGGACGACGTACGCCTCCTTGGTGGCGACCTCCGCCGACAGGTCGGCGCCCTTCATCTCCGGGGCCTGGCGCACCTCGGCGAGCATGGTGCCCTCGTCGGGCAGCGCGTTGCCCGAGAAGATGCCGACGCGCATGGCGCCGCGCTCCCGCAGATGGCGCGTCAACGCGCGCGTGTCGATGCCGGAGATGCCGACGACGCCCTGCTCGCGCAGTTCCTCGTCGAGCGAGCGGCGGGAGCGCCAGTTGGACGGCACGCGCGCGGGGTCGCGCACCACGTAACCGGCGACCCAGATCCGCTTCGACTCGGGGTCCTCGTCGTTGACACCGGTGTTGCCCACGTGCGGGGCGGTCATCACGACGACCTGGCGGTGGTACGAGGGGTCGGTGAGGGTCTCCTGGTAGCCGGTCATTCCGGTGGAGAACACGGCTTCGCCGAAGGTCTCCCCCACGGCCCCGTAGGCACGGCCGCGGAAGACCCGGCCGTCCTCCAGGACGAGTACGGCGGGAACCTTCGCGGATCCCTTGGTGGAGGTCGTCATCGTTCGGCGCCTTCCGTGGTGGTTGATTTGATCATGGAGTTGATGACGTCGACCCACTCGTGGTGCTCGGCCGCGCGCTCGGAGCGGAACCCGGAGTCGATCAGCCGGTCGCCGTGCGCCCAGGTGACCACGAGCAGGCCACCCTCGGTGAGGACCTTGCCCGCGATGCCCTTGTCGAGCCGGGCCTCACGCAGGGCCTGTGTGGGGACGAAAAAATCCGTCGCTCCCGGGCGTACGACGTCCAGGCCCGCGTCCGTCAGGGTGAGCTCGACAAGGCTGCGGGTGCCGAGGCCGTGCGCCACGATGCGGTCGAGCCAGTGTCCGGCGGTGGTGGAGCCGTGGTACCGGCCGCTCATCGTCAGTCTCGCCTCGCCGGGCTGGTCCGGCGCCGCGGGCAGCTCGGGCAGGTCGCCCTGAAGCGTGCCGCGCCATTTCCAGCCCTCGCGCATCAGCCAGTAGACGAGCGCGACGAACAGCGCGAGTCCGACGAGCCAGCCGATGCGGGCGGCCCAGTCGGTGACCTCGGCCGATTCCTTCTCGGCGGCCAGCAGGATTACAGGTGTCACGTGAGCTTCCCGTCGACGAGCGTGGCCTTGCCCCGGAGCCAGGTGTGCGTGACACGGCCCGGCAGCTCACGCCCCTCGTACGGGGTGTTCCGGCTGCGCGAGGCGAAGCCCGCGGGGTCCACGGACCCACGGTATGCCGTGTCGACGAGCGTGAGGTTGGCGGGCTCACCTGCCGAGACGGGACGCCCGTGGCCCCTCGCCCGCCCGATCCGCGCGGGCTTGACGGACATCCGGTCGGCGACCTGGGCCCAGTCGATCAGCCCGGTGTCGACCATCGTCTCCTGGACCACTGACAACGCGGTCTCCAGGCCGACCATGCCCATGGCGGCCGCGGCCCACTCGCAGTCCTTGTCCTCGTGCGGGTGCGGGGCGTGGTCGGTGGCGACGATGTCGATGGTGCCGTCGGCGAGCGCCTCGCGCAGGGCGTACACGTCACGCTCGGTGCGCAGCGGCGGGTTGACCTTGAAGACCGGGTTGTACGTCCGCACCAGCTCTTCGGTGAGGAGCAGGTGGTGCGGGGTGACCTCGGCGGTGACGTCGATACCGCGGGACTTGGCCCAGCGGACGATCTCCACCGAGCCCGCGGTCGACAGATGGCAGATGTGGACGCGGGAGCCGACGTGCTCGGCGAGCAGGACATCCCGGGCGATGATCGATTCTTCGGCCACCGCCGGCCAGCCGCCGAGCCCCAGCTGGGCGGAGACGACGCCCTCGTTCATCTCGGCGCCCTCGGTCAGCCGCGGCTCCTGGGCGTGCTGCGCGACGACTCCGCCGAAGGCCTTCACGTACTCCAGGGCCCGGCGCATGATCACGGCGTCGTCGACGCACTTGCCGTCGTCGGAGAAGACGGTGACACCGGCCGCCGACTCGTGCATGGCGCCCAGCTCGGCGAGCTTGCGGCCCTCCAGGCCTACCGTGACGGCGCCGATCGGCTGCACATCGCAGTAGCCGCTCTCCCTGCCGAGCCGGTAGACCTGCTCGACCACACCGGCGGTGTCTGCGACCGGGAAGGTGTTGGCCATGGCGAACACGGCGGTGAAGCCGCCGGAGGCGGCCGCGCGGGTGCCGGTCAGCACCGTCTCGGAGTCCTCGCGGCCGGGCTCGCGCAGATGGGTGTGCAGGTCGACCAGGCCCGGCAGCAGCACCTTGCCGTCGGCCTCGACGACCTCGGCACCCTCGGCCGGCAGCCCCGTGCCCACGGCCTCGATGACCTCGCCGTCGATCAGGACGTCCTGCGCGTCGCCGCCGAGCACCTTGGCACCACGAATAAGGATCTTGCTCATGTGACTTACTTCTCCTCGTCCGCGGAAAGGGTGTGCGCGGAGCGCTCGCTGGAAGGGTGGTGGTGGGAGACGGGCGGGCGGGTGTGGCTGACGGCGGGCTCGTTGCCGCCCAGAAGCAGGTACAGGACGGCCATCCGGATGGAGACTCCGTTTGCGACCTGCTCGACGACGGTGCAGCGCTCGGAGTCGGCGACCTCGGCGGTGATCTCCATGCCCCGGACCATCGGACCGGGGTGCATCACGATGGCGTGCTCGGGCATCCGCGCCATGCGCTCGCCGTCGAGGCCGTAGCGCCGCGCGTACTCGCGCTCGGTCGGGAAGAACGCCGCGTTCATGCGCTCCCGCTGCACGCGCAGCATCATCACCGCGTCGGTCTTCGGCAGCGTGCTGTCGAGGTCGTAGGAGATCTCGCAGGGCCAGGTCTCGACGCCGACCGGCACCAGGGTGGGCGGGGCGACCAGGGTGACCTCGGCGCCGAGGGTGTGCAGCAGGTCGACGTTGGAGCGGGCGACCCGGCTGTGCAGGATGTCGCCGACGACCGTGATGTGCTTGCCGGCAAGGTCCTGGCCGAGGCCCGCGTCCCGCCCGACGAGCCGGCGGCGCATGGTGAAGGCGTCGAGCAGCGCCTGGGTGGGGTGCTGGTGGGTGCCGTCACCGGCGTTGATGACGGCCGCGTCGATCCAGCCGGAGTTGGCCAGGCGGTACGGCGCTCCGGAGGCGCCGTGCCGGATGACGACGGCGTCGACGCCCATGGCCTCCAGGGTCTGGGCGGTGTCCTTCAGGGACTCGCCCTTGGACACGCTGGATCCCTTGGCGGAGAAGTTGATGACGTCCGCGGACAGCCGCTTCTCGGCGGCCTCGAAGGAGATCCGGGTCCGCGTGGAGTCCTCGAAGAAGAGGTTGACGACGGTCCGGCCGCGCAGGGTCGGCAGTTTCTTGATCGGCCGGTCGGCGACCCGGGCCATCTCCTCGGCGGTGTCGAGGATCAGGACG
>Ga0307516_10004070_pt1 | contig 18297 bp, 21 predicted proteins | sample 19_EM_MG_FD_203310 | JGI IMG/M metagenome (GOLD analysis project Ga0307516, IMG submission 203310) | Populus trichocarpa ectomycorrhiza microbial communities from riparian zone in the Pacific Northwest, United States - 19_EM | ecosystem: Host-associated > Plants > Roots > Unclassified | place... | reverse complement strand
AACGAAGGATTCCACGACTTTCTTGACAAGGGTCTGTTCTATAACTTCTCCGTTTCGTTGTTGTGTGATGAGACGCAGAAGGGCGTTAGTCAGTTTGGCGTTATCCTTTTGTACATGCAGAAAGAAGTGATCTTTCCATTGCGCGAGGGCAAGCTTATCGCGGTTTGAGCACGTTGGGGAAATAACGGAATCAGACATTGCGCACCGTGTAAACCTGATATACATTCTTTTTTCCCTCATCGCGCTCGCGTTTTACCCAATACCGATTGAGGTACGTAAAAAGACGATTCAAAAAGTTGGCACCCGTAGTATATCGGTCCCACTCTGCGGCGTAGTATTTTAGGAGATCAACGTCTTGCAATGTTTCGGATTTCTGAACAAGTTCAATAAAGTGCGTTTTTTTCCTACTAAAGGACGATACCAACGGCGATGATGGGTTTGAAATGCTCGATGCAATACGCTGAGAGCTTTGAATACAGATCCGATCCCACGAGGTTGGCTCCAGCTGTGGAGACAAAGTTAGCGGAATGATGGGGCGCTACTCGGACAAGGAGCGTACTTCTATTCCCATCTGTCCTCCCTTGCATTCTCGTTGACGTGCAGTAATTGTATACCGTCGTATAAAGACTGGTGTAATCCGGGAACGACAAACCCTCGTTGAGGTGGATCATGATGTGGTCCACCCCCCGGTTGAGGAACATCCAGGTTTCATCAAGGTCGGCCGTCCTGGACGGCATCGTAGAGAAACGTGAAATCATTGCAGGGGCAGTAGCCATGATGGTAGAGACACGAGAGACGCGCTTTACTATAATTAGCGCCGCACGACTACTACGTGCTCCCACGCCTAGAATGCCCTACAACTGCTTTATGGGGAAAAAAACCGGAATGAGATGGTTGAATCCAACGACGAAGCCCTCGTAAGTGAGTGTGTAAGCAGTGGTATTGTCAAGGTCTTTTCATAATCCTCATCCTCGTATATAAACCACTGACTGTCACCACAGGACTGAAAATCTCTTCGACAAGAGTCACGGATTTCAGATCCTTGCTCAAAATGACCATGGGCTGAATGAAATCACCTTGTGATGTTAGTTTTCCGGAAGCCATCTAGAATGAAAGAAGATACCAAGCTCCACCTATCAGGGCACGAGGTCACCATACTTAGGTTTTGGCCCACCTGATTTATCAACAAAATGAAGCTGACTTGATTTGAAAGATCTAGCGTGTGGTCGGCACCGCCTTGCAGCGCTAATTAGTGTCACAGACCATCTCGTGTCCCATCTACCACCATGACTGTCCCTTCACATCTCTCCGCGATGCCGTCCAGGACGGCCGACCTCGATGAAACTTGGAGGTTCCTCAAGCGGGGGTTGGACCACACCATGATCCACGGGAATGTGCCATTCCAGGATTATACCATTCTTTATACGATGGTATACAACTACTGCACGTCATCGAAGACATATGGGAGGACAGATGGGAATAGAAGTACGCTCCTTGTCCGAGTAGCGCCCCATCATTCCGCTAACTTTGTCTCCACAGCTGGAGCCAACCTCGTGGGATCGGATCTGTATTCAAAGCTCTCAGCATATTGCATCGAGCATTTCAAACCCATCATCGCCGTTGGTATCGTCCTTTAGTAGGAAAAAAACGCACTTTATTGAACTTGTTCAGAAATCCGAAACATTGCAAGACGTTGATCTCCTAAAATACTACGCCGCAGAGTGGGACCGATATACTACGGGTGCCAACTTTTTGAATCGTCTTTTTACGTACCTCAATCGGTATTGGGTAAAACGCGAGCGCGATGAGGGAAAAAAGAATGTTTATCAGGTTTACACGGTGCGCAATGTCTGATTCCATTATTTTCCCAGCGTGCTCAGATCGGGACAAAGCTTGCCCTCGCGCAATGGAAAGATCACTTCTTTCTACATGTACAAAAGGATAACGCCAAACTGACTAACGCCCTTCTGCGTCTCATCACACAACAACGAAACGGAGAAGTTATAGAACAGACCCTTGTCAAGAAAGTCGTGGAATCCTTCGTTTCACTTGGTCTCGATAGCGCAGATCCCAACAAGGAGTGCTTGGATATTTACAAGGAACATATCGAAGCACCCTTCATTGTCGCCACGGAGAAATACTACAAGAAGGAATCAGACACCTTTCTTTCCCAAAACACTGTTTCCGATTACCTGAGGAAGGCGGAAGACCGTCTCAAGGACGAGGAAGATCGCGTCGAGAGATATTTACATACCAAGACGCGTAAAGACCTGATCAGCAAATGCGAGCATGTTCTTATCCGCGAACACGCAGAGTTGATGTGGGACAATTTTCAATCCCTGCTCGACTTTGACAAGGATGAGGATTTGCAGAGGATGTATGCTCTTTTGTCACGGATACCTGAAGGTTTGGAACCGTTACGGAAGAGATTTGAAGGCCATGTCAAGCAAGCTGGGCTCAATGCCATATCAAAGCTTGTCGGTGAATCGGGTGCGACCATGGACTCTCTCGATCCCAAAGCTTACGTGGATGCCTTGCTGGAGGTTCACAAGAAGAATTCAGAGACGGTGGCGAGAAGTTTCAAAGGCGAAGCTGGGTTCGCGGCCAGTCTTGACAAGGCCTGTCGTGAATTCGTGAATCGCAATGCTGCTACTGGGGCTTCGTCCAGCAAATCTCCAGAGTTGATCGCGAAGCATTCAGATTTGATTTTGCGGAAGAGTAACAAGATGGCAGAGGAGGAAGACATTGAGAGTGCTTTGAATCGTCTGGTATGTTTACTATCACCTTTACCTCAGGCACACAGTCAACGCTTCTTGCAGATGATATTGTTTAAATATCTGGAGGACAAGGACGTGTTCCAGAGCTTCTACACGACAAAACTATCCAAACGGCTCATTCATGGAGTCTCTGCCTCGGACGAGAGCGAAGCCAGCATGATTTCGAAACTCAAGGAAGCATGTGGCTTTGAGTACACCAATAAACTTCAGCGCATGTTCACTGGTGCGCTCATTTGATCCATAAGGAGGCCTAGATATTGATATTCTGCCATACGCAGATATGAGCCTCAGCAAAGATATCACAGACTCCTTCAAGGAGCGAATGACACAAAACCATGACGACATGGACATCACCTTCACCATCATGGTGCTGGGTACCAATTTCTGGCCCCTTCTTCCACCCACCCACGATTTCGTCATCCCAACGGAAATCCTCCCGACGTACGACCGCTTTCAAAAATACTACCAAACCAAGCATTCGGGCAGGAAACTGACGTGGCTATGGAACTACTCCAAGAACGAACTTCGCACGAATTACCTGAACCAGAAGTATATCCTTATGACGAGCTCGTATCAGATGGCAGTACTATTGCAATACAATCGGAACGATACTTTGTCATTCGAAGAGCTGCAGCAGGCGACGAATATCAGTAAGGAGCTGCTGCTCCAGGTCTTAGCTCTTCTTGTAAAGGCCAAGATTTTGATCAACGAGGAGAAGGATCAATATGACCTCAACCCCAGTATGTCCCGTCATTTCTCTGTTTCTTTTGGAAGGCTGAAGCGCGTTTTGAAAGACTTCAAGTCGAAGAAGATCCGTGTCAATTTGAACTTGCCCATCAAGGCTGACGTGAAAGCTGAATCGAGCGATGTGCTCAAAGCTGTAGACGAAGATCGGAAATATGTCATCCAAGCCACCATCGTTCGGTGAGCAATCTATAACTCTTAACTTTTTCTTGGGGGGTTTCTGATAGTTCTGTTCATTACAGAATTATGAAAGCCCGCAAAACGATGAAAAACCAGCAACTGATTCAAGAAGTCATTGCGCAAATCTCCCAACGGTTTGCACCCAAGATTCCTGATATCAAGAAGGTCGGTTCGGACTGCTGATCTGTTGTTGGCTTGTTGACGAGCCAGCTTTTCTCGGACAGGCTATTGAAACACTGCTGGAAAAGGAATATATCGAACGCGTGGATGGTTCCAAGGACACTTTTGCCTACGTCGCGTAGATGTAGGCCTGTTTCGCCTCTTACATGCAGCACTCGTCCATTTCCCTCATCATTTGCATATCGCACGTCCCATACGCACCCCATCTACATAATGCATCGTATACCATTTGCATAGACCTTTGCCACAGAGTTTCATAAAGCAACATGGACTTGTAACAAGGTCATATTACAATACCACGCTCTAGCTCTCCTAGGAGCATCGTCCCGTCCTTGCTCCCAGTCAAAACTGCAGTCGCAGATCAGATATCGGCGACAGGAGAGAATATAAATACATACTGATAGGTTCTTTTGGATGGAAATCTACGGCGGTGACGGTTCCCTTGTGGCCAGGAAGCTGTTGCAAGATATGTATAAGTGAGATGCTATGAGATGCTATGCGGGAGAAGACACACCTTGTAAAGGACCTTGCCGCTGTCTACCTCCCAGATGCACACCATTCTATCTGCCCCGCCCAGTGCGACGCGGCGACCGTCGTCATCTTTGCTCCATGCCGCCCTCAACAGTGTATTTTCAAATCCAGCCGGCGAACCAAGTAGGACACGATGTATCCGTGTGGGTGATGGAGAAAAGGGTCGGACGTCGTGGATGATGGTTTGGGAAGAAAAAGAGGGAGAAAGGAGATACTGCCCGTTCGGTGAGAGCGAGAGCGAGGTGGGGGTGTCGGTGTGGCCTTGTAGAGAGTATACTTGTTCGCCCTTGCGGAGGTCGTATACGTGGATCTCGTTGTCCAACGCGCCAATGTAGACGTTGACGCCGTCTGCGCTCCAGCAGACGGCTGTGACGGGGGATTTGAGGTCGAAAGTGACGATGGCCTGCTTCCGAGCGTCTTCTCCTCCTTCCCAGATCTTGACTGTGCTGTCGTCGGAGCCGGTGGCGATGAGCTCGGTGCCGCCGCCGCCGGCCATGGTGCGGTCGATGGTGTTGATGATTTCGCGGTGGGCGCGGATTTTGCGGAGGCGTTGGCCGGTTGTGAGGTCTACTGTTGTGAGGAGGTGGTCTGCGGAGACGGTGTAGAGGGTTGGGGAGCAGAGAGACCATTGGAGGTCGAGGATGGGGGCTTTTGTGAGGTTGGAGATGAGGCCGTAGTTGGTGTTTGGAGGGTAGGTGCGCCATAGTGCTGTTGTGATGTTTAGAACGACTGGTTTGACGTTTTATTTGAATGGAACTCACAGACGCTTCGGTCGGCGGAACATGCGGCGATGTTCTGTCCTGTGGGGTCAAATCTGCAGCTCAGGATTTCTGCCTTGAGCATTGGTCAGTACTGAGAAAGTAGGTGTAGTTTTGGAACATACAGAATGAGCACCGGCGAGGCTGATGATGGGTGCTTCGAGACCGCTGGTGCGTTGGATGGTTCGGATGAGGCCTTTGCTTCTGTCATTGGGGCCTGCTGAGGATATGGCAATCTGGTTGGAAGGGGGGGTGTCGGGCTTGACTCTTTTGATGAGGGTACCGTCGGCGGACGACGACTCGGGTGGTCCTCGTTTCGACATGTTTTCGTGCGGAATACGAGGTGAACAACAGGGCTCAACAAACAATCGTTCACTTCATACTTCATATTATAGAGGAAATCTCTTTTGATACTACTGTTCTTTGAACGCTTTGGTAGATCGCGACCACCACCTCTTGCATCGCGCGTAATGGTATTCGATCCACCTTTCTTGATTCTTGTCATTTTCTTGACGACTATCCCAGGCGGTGTGCACATATTTCCTCCGCGGCAATTGCAAGTTTGGCGACAGTTGCAAGTTTGAGCATCCACAGAATGCTCAGCGACCAAGTGGAACGTTTGGAAGTACGCTCAAGTCATATACCCATTGCGACAAGCTTTCTCAATCTCGCATACCCAGATACATCATGGACAAATCCCCGCACAAACCCGGGCTCAAAGAACGCAAATGGCATCCCCGCCTTCACGTATGGAAGACATCCAAAATCCTCGGACCCAGTGGCTGATACGATGACTTTAATGCAGCGCAGACAGCATAAAGAGCGATATAATGCCTTTGGCTGACAAGCCTTCATGGCTCCTCTCTTCTTATGGCGCTGCAAAGTACGAACCTACCCTACTCACCGGCATCGATGAGTCACCAGAAGAACTTCGTTTTCGCTCATTCGTGGCTCAGCAAGCTGGCAATGCAGCCGAATACGTGAGTCCGGCTAGTCTACCCGCTCACATGTGCATGCCATAACCCTGCGCCATACAGCTCACATACGAAACGAACAAGTTTTCCGCTGCGGAACAAGTCTACACGGTATTCAAGGTCTACCATTGACCTCATAACCTGTTGATGGCAAGGTTTTAGAACGTACTCAACAACATCAACGAGGCATACATACAAGCTATGAAACTGAGCAACAATGGCAATCAAGCAGGATCAAGTTCCGCGGCTAACGGCACTTGGGGGGCGGTATCTGCCTTTGGGAATTTGACTCCCAAGTCTGCTTTCGGTGGTGCTGGAACTGGCCCGGCTTTCGGGACACCCGCCTTTGGGAAACCAGCCTTTGGCCAAACAAGTGCTCCTGCCCCAAGTATCTCTGCGTTTGGACAACCTCAGCAGCCTGTTTCGGTCTTTGGACAGCCACAGTCTCAGCAGGCCAACCCTACTCCACAAGCATCCGCGTTTGGCCAACCGTCGCAACCGTCGTCTTTTATCAAGCCAGCTTCTGGGGCATTCGGGGGTTTGACAAGCACAGGGCCATCTAATGCATTTGGAGGCGGAGGTTTCTCTACATTTGCAGGTCAACTCTCAGCTTTTGGAACCAGTGCGACTGCTCCCGCTCCCGCTACCGGTGCGTTTGGCCAATCGTCCTTTGGACCAGGTGCACCCGCGGTGGTCCAACCGACATCGGTGTTTGGAGCACCTTCTGCGCCCGCTACATCACCATTTGGTGTACCGTCTGCGTTTGGAGGACTGCCCCGAAATGAGACCGTTTCCGCCTTTGCACCGGCGGCGCCTGCATCTGTATTCGGAAACCAAGGGAATGCGGCGAGCAATCCATTTACGTCGACTGCATCTCCTTTTGCGCCATCCACTACCACGTCCGGCGCGTCTGCATTTGGTGCGCTTGAACCTCCGAAAATGCAGTCTGCTTTCTCGAGTCAACCTCCGTCCGCGTTTCCTATGGCGTCACCGTCTACTTCAATGTTCGGAGGAAAGTCTGGTCCCTCGACTTCGTCCAAGGTGTCCGGTGCCCCAGATTTTGCCAATGCACCTTCACAGTATAAACCTGGGTTGACACCATATGATCTGAATCTGCCATCTGATTATTTGAATCGTCTCCCCCCTGAAGCGCTGGAAGCATTCAAGAGCCAGAAGTTTGAGTGGGGTAAAATACCTGACTGGATTCCTCCACTGGAGCTTCGTTGATGTTGGTAAAAAGTGTAATATATCCTCTGTACTTGATATTTTTATTTGGCAAGACCAATGGCGCAAAACAACATTTTGCCTCGATGACTCTCCCCACTTCGATCAGCGGCTTCCACATCGTCCCAATCAGATATTCATCCTCTTCCACTCATTATCTCTTCATCCGTTCCCACACCGGGCCCAAAAAAACTTCACATAATGTCCTGCCACACGGCAGAACACTTTTCTTGGTGAACGTCCCACCCGATGCGACGGAACGCCAACTCTCCCTTCTTTTCAAACACTGTGGGACGGTTGAAAAAGTCGTGTTTGACCTGGATGCGGTGGAGCTACACCACGAGAATGAGAGCGACGAGGATGAGGACGAAGATGTAGAGATGGAAGAAGGTTCAGCAGGAGACGAGACGCAGCAGCAGCGCCGAAAACGGAGAAAAGTGGCCAAGGACGAAGCACCCAAAGTCGTTCCGTTGCCATCTACATCTCTGCGGACTTTACGACCTACAGGACGGACGGCGCATCTTATCTTTCTAGACTCCTCATCGCTCGACCGTGCATTATCCTCTTCGTCCACACCTCGTGCGTGGCCTCTAAAGACTGCAGCCGCAGACGGAGACGAGGAACCATCTGGGCTCGCGCATTACGCCGCGCTCTATGACTCGTTGCGGCCCCCGCTAGATGCTGTGCGCGAACACGCTGATACGTCTGTGTTGGCGCATGAACACGAAGTGCAAAAGGCGAAGCAGAGATCAAAGTACCGCAAGGGGGAGGCGATCGTGGACGAGGATGGGTTCACGGTTGTGACGAGGGGAGGAGCGTATGGGAAGACGCTGGGTGGTGGGGTGGGTGTGGCGAGCAAGGGGTTCCAGAGGACGGGACAGACGTCGAAGCGGAGTCGGGGTGCGAAGAAGGAGAAGAAGGAAAAGGTGGATTTTTATGGGTTCCAAAAGGCGGAGAAGCAGCGAAAAGGTGGGTTTTTTTTGGTTTTGTTTTTTTGGTTGATTGTGAGGCTGATTGGGACGGGTATAGTGTTGATGGATTTGCAGAAGAAATGGGAGGAGGACAAGGCAAAGGTGGAAGCTTTGAAGGCGTCCCGCAAATTCAAGCCGTATTAAGGGGAGTACGTACACTGCTGAACGTCTGTTGTAGGATGTGCTTCTGGATGCTGCCCGTGCGACATCGAGTTCTCTGGTAGACATGGTTCTATCAAAGAATATGTATGATTCTTTGGACGAATGCATTGTCGCAAGACTGCAAATGATACGAAACGTCGTACTCTCTGTCCGCGAAAAAAGAAAACAAGAAAGTTCATTTATGGCGAATATCAAAATTCATGCACCGGCCAAGCTACCACCCCAACGCTCAACCTTCCCAGGAGGGTTCGAAATTCGTAGCAAGAATTAGACCTGGGTAACTGGGACAACGAGAGGAGGCAATGTGCTAAATCTGGCGGGAACAGGTTCTGCCCTAGCAGTGGTGTCGCTGTCCTGATGGACCGAAACCCGAGTTGAGAAGCGCGCTCGGCTTTTTCAAAAACGAGGAATACTTGCCGCTGGGGTTACCCGAGGGGAGACTGCACTGGCTGTGATAGCCGTCGCGAGTGCAAGTGCGATAAAGATCTTGCTGAACATGAGGATGAGGATGAAGATAGACGCTTGAACTGAAGGTGGGGGAACCTGGGTGGGTTGAGCACCCGTCTGGGATTGTTAAGTAGTGGGCATAGCGGGAGTTGGTCAGAGTCGAAGGTGTTCTCGAAGCACTTTTACGTCCGCTTTTACGAGGAGGGGGCCGTATCGATATCGGTACTTCAGGGGTCAGTGTGAGGTCCACGAGTGCTTCAGGAGGTCAGGAGGTCTAGTCAGACGATGAGCTCGTTGTTATGCCTTGCGGTCTACATGAGGAATGTCGGCCTCGAGGCACATCACATGCGGCCTTGCGGCGTTTGGCCCCGCCTCGCTGCCATCTAATCTATAAAAGCCGACTTTTCTTTGCATTAATATTATTGTTGTCCCCCTTCCTTTCCAGTCATGTCATCTACTGAAGAAGAATACATCGCCGTAAGGCCATTTCTTGTCCTCGCACGCCCCGCTCATCGTCTCTCAGCCTGGTGACATTATCGCTATCCGTCATGGCCTGAATGGCAAACGAGAGGCTCTTGTCACCGCTTCCTACGTCAACGACTGGGTAAGCTTGCTCCCCAGCCTCTCCGAACCTCCACCGACTCACTTTATCGTTAGGGCCAACAAGTCCTCGTGGTCCGACTCGACGGTCCCGACGCAAGCGTCGCAGAGATCCCGTAATTTCCATCCTTCTGCATTTCACTCGAGCTCACATATCCTCTTCTCAGTTACGCGACGGGCCTATGGCCAACGATCACCCGTGTCAGACGCACCAGATACGTCAGGCCAAGCCTGAGTCCAGTCAAGAGGACGATTGAACGACGCATCTACTGGTGACCGAACACGTCCCATGACGACAAGCTACCGTTTAGACGTATCTCTCACACATTTTCCTTACCTCGGCATTTATCTCGTAGTCCATCCATCTGTCGTAATTTCACAGCAGCGCTGACATACCCACACTAAACTTTTGGTTCTAATAACGGATTCGATGAGGGGAGCATGGGTTTAGAACGTTCCATAGCAGATAGCATACTAGCTCGAGTTCCGGCCGCATTGAAAATATACTATGTCAAATAATGTCAAGGGCGAGAACAAAAAGTAATAATGACATGATCAAAATGTGCGTAAGTTTGTAGGAAACGCTGCATGCAGTGAGCTCGAGTATAAGTATGTGGGATCAATCCCTTTTAGGTCATGCCTTCAGACCGATGACTGGAGACGGTCCGGGTGGAAGAGGTAGCTTCGGTGTCCGAGGATGTCTTGTAGAAGGTGACGGTGTTCTACGAAGATGTGCATGGCGTGTTGTTAACGTTGGAGAGGGCAAATTGGAGATGCCCGACGAAACAGTCGAATGAATCGTCGGCGAGAGAGGTTGCTTGGGGCCAAGCGAGGGTGCAGACGTAGCCAGTGACTGAGAGATGTCCGAGTAATTTGCCGACCCATTAACGTGGGTCACCGTCGCATGAATGCCCTCGTTGGGCAACGACGACGATGCAGGCAATACAGGCATCCCGTTCAACGACCTTGCCATCAGCGTCTCACTCACGCTCAAACTCCTCTTCCTCCCCGTCGCCACGCTCCTCACCACCCTCGGCTCAGGCATCTTTATCGGGCTCGTCACCCCGTCCACACCCAGTCTGTCCCCACCCGCTTTCGGGTAAGAGTGGTGCAACACCCCAACTCCAATTTCACTGATCAACGACCCCACACTGCCGTTCAAGTCCACTTTCCGCATCTCCGGCTTCAAGGTCTCCTCCGACACATTAACCGCAGCAGACGGGTAAATCCCAGGCGCAACGTGCACAACACGCTCATAATACAGCATGAACGCCGCCACACCCTCCTGCAACACCGACTCAATCCCGCACTCCCGTACCGAGTCGTCGCTGATCCTGAGCCATCCCCGACCAGGCTGCGACTGTCGCCGTCCCTCATCGGTCTGATCATCTTCCCAGACGTACGAGTCCCCGTCTGTCGAGGCGTCGTCCCCGAGACGTAGCGGATCAATAAGCCGAGGCGGCGTCCAGCGTTTATCAGCACTCAAATTCGGATTCCGTGGTTTTCGCCTGTAACATATATAGTGTCCAAAAGAGTGTTGGCCATAGTGGCACACCACGGCGGAGAGGCGATACAGTGTGCGGGGGTTCGCAAACAACGCGGGTGTTGGTGTTGTGGAACGGTCGATGGCGGGTGAAGGGGTGGAGATGGCGGAAGTGGGGACTACAGAAAGACTTCCCGAGGTAGTGAAGGGGGTGATATCGAGAACTTCTGGAAAGACGACACGGACGTTGTTTCTGGAGGCGCGGTGTCCGTAATGGACGGATCGGTTGATATGAAGGGCGAGGACGGGAGGTGGCTGAGAGTGGACAACGTCAGTCATTTAAAGTGGCGAAGAGGATCAAGAGTGCGCACTCGGGCAATCATGGCTTGTTTCGTCGAGGCTTTACTAAAGACTTTCTCCATCCGGACGTCAGGCAGATGGTCCTCTATGCGACCCTCTTCGAGAGCAGCCTTGACGCGCCTCTCCATCTTATGGACCTCCTTCAGCCGCTTCTTCTTCGATGTCGAAGGTTTCGCGGGAGGCTTGGTCGCCTCTTCAAGAGTCATGATTTCGTTCAGGAGTCGTTTGTGCGTCGCAAGGAGCGAGCATTTACGGCATATGCAGTCATGCAGCACCTCAAGTGTTGTATAGTCTTCTAGGCAATCTTCTAAACGGCAACTTGCCTATATCGTAAGCGTGAGGACAAGTGGAGAAAGGTCCATGGACTGAGAAACTCACAGCGCTTGGGACAGCTAATTGCCAATTATCTAGCGTAAAGTGCATTACAGCCTCAGTGTACCCGCACACGACACAGCTCCGTCTGTTGGCCGTAAGGCCGTCGAATACGCTTTTTCCGATCTCCTTGTTGGCAGAAGATGTTTGTGACAGGCCACCCAGACCACGGTCGCGGTATCCCTCCTTGTCGACAGCAGCGCTCTCATTCTTTATACATTCGGAGAGCAACTGAAAGAGCTCTTGTGCGTCCTGGTGTTCTCTAGAGTTGAAGAGCGAGCTTCTACGGCCGTCGGGTTGGTGATTGAGGGCTTCGATCATGGCGTTGGGGCGGATAGCACGGTAGGACGATCGTGGTTTGTTGATGTCTAGGAGAAAATGATGAGATGCGGAGCTCATGTGAACGACATGAGAACAGACTGTGCAAGAGATCCCGGAGGGCGTCCACAACAGGTGTGGGGACGTCTAATGCTTCGGCTTTGGTATGTATGGCGTCAATATGTGGTTGGAGATACGACAGAGAGGCGAGGGCCTGTGGATTCACATGAGGTGGGCATGGCGGACAGCAAGGGACTCCTCACTTGCAACGTTGAATTCATAAAACAGTATGTCCCGGAAATGTTGACGAGGCCTGGATAGTAACCTTCGTCTGGTTCCCTCTCTGCGACTGTTGGACGAAAAGGTATTATTCTGACGGCTTGTCTGGGGCCAAAGCCGCGAAAGTGTGCGTACCATGCTTAACGAGGGCGTTCATGGCTATCTGCTCCGCCCTCGTACGAACAGCTTTCTTCAGCTTCCTTTTATCGGAAACATTCCCTTCAGACACAGCAGATAAAGAATTCCCGCTAGAAGACCAGATCCACGGTATTGATAGGCCCAATGTTTCCAGGCCCATAGCAAACTGGTGAAAGAAAAACCAGTAGTCGGCCTTCGAGACCACCAAGTAGAAGATGGTGGGTACGAGCAAGAGTACGACTATTGGAGCGGTCTGCTGAAATAGGTCACTGGCGAGAATTTCGATGCAGAGAGCACGGAATTCGTTGGAAAGGCTCATGTGCGTAGCTCCTCCTCAGTCTGCCAGCGAGTCACCAATAAAGGAGGGGTGGTCATGTGTTATGTGTACTTACAAAGCAGATTCAATGGTAATGGCTACCTGGCGCAATGGTAGCGCGTTTGGCTTCGATTGCTAAATGGCACCAAAAGGTTGCAGGTTCGAGTCCTGCGGTGGTCATTGAATTCCGCTATGATACTTTTGCTATCCCTGCCGGTTTTGGGATCAATCGGATCAACTTTTGTTGCAAGTTGGTTCAACGTCACCTCGGGTCTCCCATGGCCACCGCCATCCTCCTGTCCCAGCACTCCTCTAACCCCCTTGAGGTCGGCTCCTCAGATCCCAGGAATGCACGCTACCGCCGCACTCTTGACACTGCCAACAAGCGGCGCGCCAAACAATCGTCTCTTTCTTCCGACGACCCACTCAATGGCCTCAACGTCGAAGGCATGAAACGTTACCATGAACACCTCTCCCACGTTCTCCCTACATTCTCAGCACCAAAGCAGCGACATGTTGTATACGTCGACTTGGATGAGGACATGGAAAGTGATGATGACTTGAAACTTATCGGTGGCATTCAAGCCCATGACGATGCCAGCCACGACGAAGAAGGGAACGAGGACGAAATGCGCGACGATCTACGCGACGGAAGGTCGGATTCCTCTGAAGAACTCGATGAGGAAATGACAATCCACTTGAAGAGTCCAGAGGAGCGGCAGGAGATTGAGGACGAAATTGCAGACCTTGAAATGGCCGTACCCCAACTTTCCACAGACTACAAACTTCTTGACCGTCTGGGCACTGGGACCTTCTCGTCTGTATACAAAGCCATCGACCTTTATTACCACGACAAGTGGTATAACGACCCGTGGCATGGCCACCATCCACCTTCTTCATCCGCGTACTACCAATCCGCCCCACGACCGAAAGATTTGAAAGTCTTTGTCGCAATCAAGCGGATATACGTGACGAGCAGTCCGGAACGTATACGTAATGAAATTTCGATCATGGAGGATTGTCGAGGGTGCCGGCATACCTCTCAAATTATCACCGCTTTCAGACAAGCAGACCAAGTTGTCGCCATCATGCCTTACCAGCGTCATGATGACTTTCGTGTGAGTCCAATAGTATTCTGAAGTCGCATATATCTTCAATTCAACGACGCAGGAATTCTTCTGCGATCTCCCAATACCAGGCATCAAAGCCTACTTTCGTTGCATGTTTCGAGCTTTACGTGACATACATACCCGAGCGGTCATTCACCGTGATGTAAAGCCCGCCAATTTCTTGTTTGATCCACGCACAGGCATCGGCACTTTGTGCGACTTTGGTTTGGCGTCGGTGAGCTTCTTTTCATTGGAACCGTCTAGTAAATGATGAATTCCCACTTTCCCCAGCGCATGGAACCCGTAGGATCGACATTAGGCTCATGTTTCCATACGTCCGCCACTCGCGAGCATCCTCATGGAATTACAAAAAGCCGCAACGAATTCAACGCGGACGAGATCAAAGCTGCGCAGCTAAATGCGAGGCATAAATCCAGTCTCCCTCCTGAAAAGGTCGGTTATCCAGAGAATGACACGCGGTGGGTCATTTGACCATCCAGGCTACACTCGTTCAACTATCGCTCTCTGTCTAGTCACGTCTCAAAGGCCAATCGCGCGGGAACGAGGGGTTTCCGTGCCCCGGAAGTTTTGCTGAAATGTGGCGATCAAACAGGTGGTATGTAGACATCCACAATTGTCTCGTGAAAAAAAAACTGAATTGAAGACCTCATAGCCATCGACGTATGGGCTGTCGGCATGATTCTTCTTTTCTTTCTCACCGGAAAGTTTCCTCTCTTTCAATCGAGTGACGATATCGAGGCTCTCATGGAGATAGCCACCATCATTGGGTCCAAGAAAATGGAGAGAGTTGCAACACTTCACAGCACGTTCTGTTTTGATTTGACACTGTCGAACCCGATTCTGAACAAACAATCTCTAGGTCGGACTTTTGCGACGAATGTACCTTCCATCACCCCAGAAGGTACTTCATGGCGGGAATTTGTCGAGAGACAAAATCCAACGCTCTATGAACCTCGAGAACCAGACACCCGATATTGGCCCTACAACCTCTACAATCATCCACCACAACCCGCCGATCGCCGCTCGAACATGATACAAAGTTCAGCAATGGGTTCCCACCAAGAACCCGCACCGCCACCGCCCTCGTCTTCGTCCTCTCCTCCCTCACTCTATTTTCCCCGTTCCTCCTCCCCGATATCTATATCTCCCACCATTATTTCCATGCCTCTCCCCCTACCTACAGCGAAATTCACGCCTTCTCAACAGCGCGCCGAGATCGACAGTGCCTTTGACCTGCTCGAACAGCTGATGCAACCCGAGTCCATCAAACGCATGACGCCCGAGAAGGCCCTTGCACATCCCTTTCTGCGTGATCAGCCGCCGTTCCCGGAGGAAATTGGGTTCTTTGAGGATGAGGGACCGGACGATGATGAGTTTGTGCCTCATCGGTGGGGTGAGGATGGAGGAGCGGTGTGTCGGGAATGGCATTTCAAGGATGAGGTAACCAATGCACCCTGCGTCACGATCTGGGTGCAATGTGGATGTGGGTGTGGCGAGATGTTTGAAGAGACGATGACGCTAGAGGCAGGAGAGGGTGTTGCGATTGGAAGGCAACCATGTGAGATCCATGAGCACATGGAGTATTAGAGTACATCTGTCGTCTATTCTGGCCTTGAAACATCGTACTCTCTGTTGATGAAAACCCGGAGCAAAATGAAAATGACCACCGCACGACTCGAACCTGTAACCTTTTGGCACCATTTGGTGATCGAGCGCTACCATTGCGCCAGGTAGCATTAAAAGCCTTGCAATTGTGATTTCAATATCAGCGGCCAAGGGAGATGACTCAAGAAAGGATCCCCGGATATCTCGTGTGCCGCCACAGTACTTCCTCACAGCTCGACGCGTTTCCGACCTATCCTTCGAGCCTCTCATTCTACCTCCAACTGTTTCTTCATCCCCCCACACATTCAAATGCCATGTGACCGAGCGCGTTGATAGTGATGGCAACGCGTCCATTCGCGACGTACCCTCAAGATAATTCACGACCTCACCTCCCCAGGTCTTCCTTGTTCCATCCGGCTGGAGACAATAGATGCCGGATGACGTCACCCCTACCATATTCAAGGTTATTGTTGAGTCAAAAACTCTTCCAAATACACCACCATGACTGCTACTAAGTACTTGTGCGAATGTCATTAGTCTTTGCGTTAATTGGTAACTAACTAACTCATGCCGCAGTTACCTTGCAGTAATGGCCGGTCAGGCGTTGACTGCACAACACAACAGACTTTGGGCCTGCCCTCTGGCGCGTGTCCCCGAGGACTTGGGAAAGGAGATAGGTGTAAGTCCCTTACGCACAATCTTTGTCTCACCCTGGTTAGATATATGGTCCTGACCAAGAACTGGACCGCATCGAAGAATGTGGACCATATCTCCTTTGTATCCGACCTCCCAGCCCACAAACGAATCAAGAATATGACATTCGCCTGTACCACGAAGGTACCAAGGACATGGTCATTGCTGTCAAGTCACCTGTGAAGGTGTACAACGCACGCTATCCCGACTCTGTCGTTGGGACCGTGTTCGGCTTGTGCTGGTGGCGATTGCCTGAGGACTTAAGTTTTTTTGTCCAGTATAAGGGCCAGATCATTTGTCGTTGGGGCGGCGAGAAGGTAATTCAACATGTACAGAAACCGTATGAACGTGGTCCCGGCGCGGGAGGGTTGTAGACCAGTCTCAGGATTAGGTGTATTATAGTGACATTGTTGGTATTACACTGTGTGTTCGTGAAGAACCCAGCAGGGTTTTTTAAGTAATCCCCAGGGGTCTTGGCAGTGTACAACTCCGCATGCGAGCTTCTAATCGTTGGAAATCTCGCAATCCGGTGCGACAATATCTAAGGCATCAAAGACACCGCATAGCAGTCACCTCGTCAGCCTAGTTCGAATCCAAAGCTGGCCTGGGCGAGGTTCAGCGTTGATCACAGCGGAACCGGCCCGATGTTCCACAAGAGAACATCGAGAAAACATTGTGAACACACCGCTACGTAGTCCAATATAGTATTTGCAAAATTAGTACTGTGTTCACAACGTTTTTACGCGTAACACTACCTCTACCAGACTCCAAACCAGCCGACGTGGGGTGCTCGTTCCAAGGATCCGACTACGCTACACAGTGCTTCATCTAAATGATGTGGCGCATGTACATCGTACTCTGATGAAGCATTGCGTACCGCTTGGAGCGAGCAGCCCACGTCGAATGGATTGGAGTCTGTACCTCTACTTGGTCCGGTCGCCCTGTCGATCATCTCCATTAGGGGTTTGGCCCTTGGTTGGCCAGGGTTGGCCGCATACCAGAACCTGAACCCCACACATCGACGCCTCGGCGTGCCACGTGAACAGGGAGTGGCTATGTGCGGCTGTCGTCCACGAGATGGATTAACACCTCACTCACCCCGTCTCCCACCCTCATGTCTCCACCTCCAGATGACGAGGAGGTAATGCGATGTTTTGTATGCGGATGGCTGGTGTACGGCACGCCTGCTTTTCTGGCAAGAGAGAAGGGATATAATGGCACAGTGCTGTGTTGTGCAGGTATATTTTCCTTTAATCAAATCAGAACGTGTTTCCTTCAATGAGGGGAATGATAAATACCGCACCACATAGACCGTCTTTCCATTGAATGTCACCTGCGAATAGCAGCGCGTCAGAGCATCGACCCAGCCCTGCCGCCGTATTTCGTACGCCCCAACGTCATCCAAGCTTGTTACGGGACCACGTCGTCGAAGACGGAAGAGATACAAGCAACCGGACATTAAAGACATCGCTTGCACGCTCGCCCAAGGCTTTGACGATTGTGGCCTGAGATCCTACGAGGAGCTAATGTACTTGACGGAGTGAGGAGATAATTCAGAGAGATGACTGGTGAAAAAGACCCGGTCGAGAGGCTCACTTAAGGTGAGGCAACGTCATAACTCACGTCCTTCGTTTTCTCCTGGGCTGTTCATCGGTGGGCATGGGCCTATGGTCCGGCGGAGGTCTTGATCTGCCCATAACGCGTAGTCGGACGGCGCGACGCCAAAGAGATTAATTGGTAGTCTTGGTTTGATTATGCTTTGACCTGACGATGCTACCAATTGCAAAGGCTTCTACTGTTCCAAAAAAACAGCCGGCGATGCCAATATACCTGGGCTGATATTCTGCGCTTCCAAGTTTTACGTCATTGTGGGCGAGAAATCGAACAGTCAGAACAGCCCATCGAGCTTGCCGTCTGCCGAGTTCGCAGGGAATGTAGAGTTGGGAACGAGCGGAGACAACGGACTGCCACAAATAGACTCTGCGATACGAAGGAGACCAAGTCCGCCATACAATATGTCGGTAGGGTTCGAGAGTTTGAATGTCACCGTTGATA
>Ga0307516_10004069_pt1 | contig 18302 bp, 16 predicted proteins | sample 19_EM_MG_FD_203310 | JGI IMG/M metagenome (GOLD analysis project Ga0307516, IMG submission 203310) | Populus trichocarpa ectomycorrhiza microbial communities from riparian zone in the Pacific Northwest, United States - 19_EM | ecosystem: Host-associated > Plants > Roots > Unclassified | place... | reverse complement strand
GGCTCCCGTAACTCGCTGGTGCGAGCCTTCCCCAACCGGGTCACGGCGAAACACTCCTGCACCTCAAATTCTTCCATCTCCGGCTGGGCACCCAATCTAGCGGCCCAGTCACGCAGGTGCTTTGCCTTGGCGGAGATATCATAGCGCAATCTCGACAATGCGTCTGGACATTCCAGATCGGCGCCTTTGCTGTATACCACGCGCATGTGATCTCGATACTGGTCCAAGTAAATCGCGCAAGTATGGAGTCGCAGGCGAGATCTGTCTGCAGACGTGGTGTCGAGGCCCTGCATTTTGCACAAAGCGACATTGCTATGGTGGTCCGTGATGAAAGTGACGAAAGCCCTCTCCATATAGGGTCGCATACGCTTCGCTGCCCAAACGAGTCCTGACATCTCCAAGTGCGTTGGCCAGTACCTTGTCTCCGCGTCGGTCAACGGCTTTGACCTGAAGTGCAACGGCACCAGCCGCGATTTTGAGTAGACCTCAGCGTCTCCGGTCAACTGATAGAGTGGCATTTGCCTTTTCCGCCTGGCCGTCCGATTGCAGATGGTATGCCGTAGGCATCCGAAGCCTGATTCCGAGTTGCGGACACAATGATTGCTAGAAGCCGGAGGTAAACTGGTTATCCCAGTCGGACACAATCGATACAGGCAGCCCTCGTGACCGTACATAACCGTCGATCAACGCTGTCGCAAACTTCTCTGCGGTGAGATCGGCTTCTTTAACAGGAATCCACCGTGCTCACTTCGTTAGGGAATCGATAATTGTCGCTACTGCATTGTGGCCGGCTTCCGATGTTGGCAACTTGCTGACAAAATCGATATTTACTCATTCGGCCCGTTCGACTGGAATCAGTAGCGGCTGTAGAAGTCCATATGGCCTGGCATTCCTGTGTTTGATTCGGTGGCATACATCACATCTGGCAATCCATTCTGCGATTGAATCTGTCAACTTTGGCCAGTAGTACCGTGAACCGACCGCTGCTGCTGTTTTTGCGCTACCGTTATGTCCGCCTCCCAGAATAGCATCGTGTGCTTCCCAAACCACCTCTGCTCTCATGGACTTCGGAATACACAGCTTTCCGCCTGACTGCTTATGGAACAGAAGGCCTTCTTCGAGTGTGTATGACTTTGCTCGTTCCTGAATACGATGAGTCTGTTTCCAGCTTGCCTTTTTGTTCTCCTTTTCGTTGGTATTGCTCAGATATTGTCGAATGGGGCCAAAAATCGTGTCTTATGCGTAGCCATTTCACACATCATTTAGCCACTCAGTTGAGGCTGATACACGCATCTCGACGATGTTGAGGTGCTGCGGATCGGCTTTTGGCTGATCGACTTCTTACTGCCCTCCCTGAGTGTAGGCAATCCGGCTGAGCGTGTCTGCCACCACGTTCGCCGCTCCAGGAAAGTACTTTACCTCATAATCGTGCAGTTGGAGCCTGTCAAGGTGACGCCACTGACGGCTTGTCAGTTTATTCGGTGCTGGAATATGTTGCAACGATGCGTGATCCGTATAAATGGTGGTGCGTTTTCGACTGTAGATGTAGCAGGTCGATTGTTCCAAGTTTGCGCTGATCACAAGAAGTTAACGGTCATATGCTGGATATCTCGACCCAACTGCGTGAAGCTTCCTTGAGAAATATCCCAGTGGCCGCTCAACCAATCTTCCTTCAAACAGCTGTTTTTGAGCCAAAACACCTCCAATAGCCGTGTCCGAGGTATCGGTTCGTAGGATGAAATAGCCTTCCGGATCCTGTGTTGCCAGGACCGGTGCAGATATCAGTGCCTGCTTGAGGTCTCCAAACTGCTCCCGGTGTCGAGGGGTCCACATGTAGTCGTTCCTGGGCTTTGCGGCGAGGTCATATAGCAGATGGGCCCGGTGAGCGAATTTTGGAATGAATTTCCTATAGTAACCCGCTAAACCGAGAAAACTGCGATGTTCCGTAGGCATCCTGGGAGTTGGCCAATCCTCTACTGCTCTGACCTTCTTCTCCTCGGTGTGAATACCGTGTTTATTCACTGTGAAACCAACGAACGACGTTTCCAGAGTACCAAACACGCATTTGGCCTCACTCGGACGCAAACGTGCCTTCTGTAATGCTTGCAGCACACCTTCCACATGTGCCTTATGTTCTGCTAGCGTTCCTTAAAAGATGAGCATGTCGTCGAGGTATACAATTGCGTTTCGGCGGCGTGGATGTAATATCTTGTGCATCATACGCATGAAAGCGGCTGGCGCATTTGCAAGTCCAAAAGGAATAACCTTATACTCGTAGAATCCGTCCGGTGCTATGAATGCGGTCTTGTGGCATTCATCTGAATGCACCCGTACCTGGTGGTATCCGCTAGCGAAGTCCAGTTTGGTGAAAACCCGTGCTCCGTGATGCTTATCCAGCAAATCCTCAATGCACGGCAAAGGGTACCGGTCTTTAGCTATTATTGCGTTCAATCCACAGTAATCGACACACATTCGGAGTGTGGCGTCAGGCTTTTTCCCAAAGATTATCGGTGCTGCATAACGTGAATGTGAGTCCGTCACCCACCCGTTTGCAAGCAACTTCTTAATCTGTACCTCGAATTCCTTCCTCTCGGACTGTGTCATTCGGTACAGCTGGCGGTGTGGAATTTTTACTGTCGGATTGGTATGGATACGGAAATCATGTTCTCCTGGTGGTGGAACGCCACACAGTGGCTGAAAGAGATTGTCAAAGTCCCGACGGATTTGGACTCTCCACTTCCCTAGATCCGCCAAAACAGATTCATCCTCACCGAATTCCTCGCCCATCCGTCGTTCACTGATATCAATCACAAATATCCTCTTGTCACTGGATTTTGTCATTGCCCGTTGCGGAAATCAGGTTGATGGATGCTGCTTGAGCTACCGCTTCGTAGTGGTTGTGAACTTCCCGGTAGCGGCCCTGGTGAGGTCGAAGTCCTTTTAAGGAAAGCCTGGGAACAAATGCCGGTCGACCGTCCGTCAGTAAAGACCAGTCCGTATCCAACAGGTGCAAGACGTTGTCAGAATCCACTAAATGGCGTGTTCTTGAGTGCCAATTTTTTCCAATAATAATGTTGTAGGTGCCCTTAAGATCAAACACAGTGTACCAACCGGTAACATCTGCGTAGTTCCCAGTGCTGCCCCATATACATCCGTTAAGTCAGACCTGGTATCTATCCTCGCGAGGGTGTTTGGTTCCGGCCGTGACGATTGTCATACGGCCAGCCTGTCTAAAAAGGTAAGCCGAGCTGCCATGCAAAAGTGGTGTCGATATAACAATGGGATGCACCCAGGTCCATTAGGGTGTAGGCTGAGCGACTTTTGGAATGAGAAGTTTGAACTTTAGCGTAAAAACGTAACAAATCACTTTTATCATTAATGTTCTTCTGTATAACATTAAGGTTTGTCCAATAAAGTCTCGCTGCCTCTCGTTCTCTAGTAGGAGGACGCTCTGCCACTCCTACTGAGCCCCTTTTCCCTCGCTCTGCGCCAACTTACTGGTTTTTTCCCAATTCGATCCACCCAAATCCAACAAGTCCATCAATCCTCGATTTTCATCCGGCGTTCCCGCCTCTGACCAACCTCCATCGAAGTACGCACCGGACCTTGCCTCCGAATCATCGATGTTGTTGACGAGCTTGACTGGCGCACGCCAATTCGGTTGGTTGGTACTGTACGGTGGCTGTTGAATAGGTGGCGGCTGGTGGGCTGACTGACGGTACATTGACTGTTGTGTAGGTGGCAGCTGGTGGGGTGGATGACGCTTCTGGAGTCCTTCACGCCCTCCCTCGCGTCCTCCTTGAGGCTTGAATTGCGCCGTACGGTTATACGTGGCTTGTTACACCTGGGGAAATCACGGGTCGGTACGTATCCTTAGAGAGGTACGTACCAAGAGAAAAGATAGGCGCCGGTAGCTAGCTATTCTGGGAAAGATCGGCTCCGAGAGTCTAGGCGGGAGATAAGGGAACGGAGTTTAGGCTTACGGCCGAGACCGGCCGTAAGAGTGTTAAACTCCGGGATGAGGGATTTGATTGCACACGAACCGGAGACTGACTAGACTTGGGCAAGCTCCCGAAAGGAGTTGCCACGTCACCCGAAAGGTGTACGAGAAAAAGAGTCTAGGCGCAGCGACTCCACCTCGGTGCATAAAGAACTCATCTCTTATCTAGACCCCGGCCAGGACCAATAAGCTGCCCACGGGGTCGAAAACCTCGGAGGAATAGTTAGCCCGAGTCATCAGTTCTCACAAAACACCCAAAGAGCTATATAACCGGGCTCTTCTCTCCCGAAAAGAAGACAGACAGCACGAACATCCTCACCAACACTACCACCACACCCACACACAAGATCTAAGATTATTCCGTTGTGAATTATCGAAAGTAGCCTGATTACCTTTGATTCTACCCACACTCCGGTTACAAGACAACCCCAGTGTCACACTATAATCTTGATCTCAAATCACCCTACTTTCATGCCCTCCTTCGAGCAAGATCACTTCTTTTTGCTTGACTTAGCCACGATCCTCGAACCCCAGTCAAGCTACCAATTTGACTATACCTTCGGTTCAATCGACGAGGAAATAGCAACCGCCACAAAAGAGGAAAACGAGTGGAACGAGTACGTCGACGGACCGGCCCCTGTCGAACTCGACGACATCACGCCTTGGCATTGGTATACTCAATACTGGACTACCTGCGCCCGGCTTCGACAAAGCGCCAATTTCAACGGAATCGAATTCCGAGAAATCTGCGACTACGAGTTCCAGGACGACGAAACCATCTACACGGGACACTTCCTAGACCTATATTAAACCAACGATAATGACGTCATCCGACTTCAACATGCTTCGACTGGAAGCCCCTCGGGACCTGCTCCAGATCACCAGCGGAACACCGAACCCGGAACAGGCAGTGGAGCTCGCCAACCCGGCGGTCTGGGTCAGAACCCTGGTACACCAGCAACGGCAGGCCGAGGACGACCTCCGACGCCTCACAGAGCTGTGCGGCGACTCCTACAATCGGACCGATCGACGAACGCAGGAAATCGAGAGAGCCTACCAAACCTTAGCGGAAGGCACTAGGTACGTATATGACCGGGTTAACGCTAACGAAAAAATAGCCGAAGAATGGATACGCAGCGAGCTATCCAGTGCCGCAAACGCGTATCAATCCCTCGCCAGCAACATCTGGCAGGCCATCCTCGAACACATCGATGAGGCCAACGAACGACAAATATGTCAGGCCACCCAGCTGGCCCGGGTAAACGATGCCCTATCCTTTTTGGCGGAAGCTAATACGGCCCGAAACCAACACCTGGCCAACTTCCAAGGAAATGTGGAGCTTTGGGCGGCAGAGCACCAAGCTCGGGTAGTCACACTGGAAAATCAACTCCGGGAAGCAAGAGCGGAAATACAACGCGTGGCGACCAGGATCCCCCTACCCGCCACACCGCCGGTACCCCCAACATGGAGGAGTCCGGTTCGGCAAACCAGTACCAGCGCCCCGTCCGCGCATTCCCCACCGGCACTAGGGAGCCCGTTACGCTTAAACCCAGGGCCAGCGCTCCGACGACAAAGGCCCCCGGCGATACCTACGACGCCCGAAATGAGGCAGCGGCTGGAACAGCTCAAGAGCCACATACCTCCCCAACCGCCAAACCTGGGAACAATAACAGGACAAGGAGGGAACCCCCCTTCCACACCACCCGGATCAGCAGCCGGACCTCCGTCAGGACCCCCATCCGGACCACCCCGACCACCTTTCCGACGTCCTCGCTCGCCAACGCCACCGAGGAACTCCGCGCCCACGATTACTACGCGCGACCTAATACAGCTGGTGGCGGAGGGAGTAGCACAGGCCACCCAAAGAACCACGGCGGATCCCAACCGAGTCCGAACCTCTCGCTTGAAGATGGAAAACCCCGAGACGTTCGATGGCAAGCCAACTACCCCCTTCAACAACTGGTGGAAAACGGTAACAAAATACCTAAGTTTCTACCCTGAAACCTCCGACCAGCAAAAGATCGTCTGGGTAGGAACGCTCCTGACTGGCACCGCCAAGGCCTGGGACCTACACCGATACGACACGCTGGACGAAAACGACACATGGGCAAATTACTCCGCAGCGATCCGAACCGAATACTACGACATCCGCGAAGCAGCTAGCGCCCAGCTCAAACTAAGCCAGCTTAGGTACAACGGAGATATCCGGGCCTATATGACCGAGTTCAGAGCGCTCAACAACCTCGCTCGGGCTTCAGGGGAAAGCCTGCAGGAGAAAATCGACCTGGCAATGCCGGAGGCAGTGATCGACATGCGGTTCGCCCACTACCTAGGGGAATTTGCCGACGATGAGGGGTTCCTACACGCCACCTACCAGGCGGCACTCCAAGTGGAAAGGAAGAAGGCCCTGAAACAAGCCAAAGAGCAAATGAAGGGTCACACGGCCACCATGGGAACCAACAAAACGGACAAAAGGGAGGACAGAAAAAACGACGCCAAAGCGAACCCCAGGGCAAAGGAAACCAACCAACGAGGGAACACCCCCAACGCAAAGACGCCCTGGTTCGGGAAGAAGGACACGTGGAGCACGCCAGACGAAGCCATGAAGGGCGTGCCCGCTGCGGAGAAGGAAGAATACCGGCAGGACCGAGACGGCTGCTGGCGCTGCGGACGGCCGGGCCACAAAACCTTTGAGTGCCTGTCTTTCCAGACCCGCAAAGGGACCAAGCTACCTCCGGCACCCTGGAAAACCGCGGCGGTTTCCACCCTGACCGGAAAACGGGACAGGGAAAACGATACGGAGGAACCAGCGGCTAAACAACAAAAAGTAGCGGCTGTGGAAACAATGGAGGTCGATACAACGCCCATGTGGGAAAGTGAGGACTCGGATTTTTAGGAGGCCCAGCAACGCCGCAGCTGAAGGCCTTCCCAATTACCTGTGGTGTGTCCCGAAAGAGACCAGGCGGAGAACCAAGCAATGAAACCCCGCCAAAGAAACCAAGGACCACCCGCGGTGCCCGACCAATAATACAGATGGTCCTACACGAAAAAGAGAAAAAACACACCGTCAAGGTGCTCCTAGACACCGGCTGTTCCATAGCCCTAATTAACCAAGACACCGCGAAGAAGCTCCGAATTCCTCTCCAAAAACATCGAAGGGAAAGGGTCATAGAGAACTTCGTCGGACAAAAAGTACAAGGAGCCGGCACCCACCGAACAAACCCAATGCAGTTACAACACCGCGGCCACTTCTCGAGGGAGGTCTTCGAAGTCTGCCCGATGGACAGCGAGGTCGACATATTTCTCCCCTACGACTGGATCGTCCAACACCCCCCTCAAGGGCAGTGGGACTCCCCGGTGATGTGATTTAACAGCCCAAACTGCCGAACGAAGTGCACAAAAAGCGAAACGGCGGATTTCTCCCTGACCTGGGACGAGGACGTATGCCTTGACGCAACCGCTCGTGTTATTGGCCACGTCTCGGGGGTAGGCACCGAGGATCCTTTGGGAAAAGTACCGGCGGAATTCCACCAATACCTAGGAGTGATGAGCAAGGAGTTCGCCGACGCCCTGCCCGAACATCGCTCCTACGACTGCAAGATCGACCTTAAGGAAGGAAGCACGGCCCCATGGGGACCCATCTACCCCCTCTCCGAAACAGAGCTACAAACTCTCAGGGAATGGCTAAAAGAAATGGAAAAAACAGGGAAAATACGGAGGTCAACGTCACCAGCGGGGTCCCCAATCTTGTTCGTCCCAAAACCAAACGGGTGAGGGCTTCGACTGTGCGTGGACTACCGAGGCCTGAACAGCAGTACGATCCCCAACCGATACCCACTCCCGCTCATGCAGGAACTGCAAGACCGAGTCCAAGGGGCACAATGGTTCACCAAGATGGACCTCAAAAATGGGTTCAACCTCATCCGAATAAGAGAAGGGGACGAATGGAAAACCGCGTTTCGAACTCGCTATGGCCTGTACGAATTCCAGGTAATGCCGTTCGGACTCACCAACGCACCATCGACCTTCCAGGACATGATGAACCATGTGCTCTCCGACCTATTGGATATAGGAGTATTGGCATACATGGACGATATTCTGGTGTATGCAGGCACCAAATCCGAACACGACCGCCTTGTGAAAGAAGTGCTGCAACGACTGCAGGACAAAGGACTAGCGGTGTCTCCCGAAAAGTGCGTCTGGCGAGCTCAGGAAGTGGAATTCCTGGGATACGTTATTGGAAGAGAAGGAATCAAGATGTCAAATGACAAAGTCCACCGAAATCCTTAACAGAAGTACAATCCTTCCTGGGATTTGCTAACTTCTACCGACGTTTCATCCAAGATTACTCGAAAGTCGCCCGACCACTCACGGAATTAACCAAAAAAACGGAAAGATGGGAATGGAACTGCGAGGCGGGGCGCGCATTCGAGGAACTCAAGCAAAGGTTCACGACAGCACCAATACTATCCCACTTCGACGCCCAGAAGCCAGTAATAATCGAAACTGACGCCTCCGACTTTGCCATCGGGGCGGTACTCTCGCAACGAGACAATGAGGGAAGACCACACCCAGTGGCATTCCACTCCAGAAAGTTCCAGCCGGCGGAAATAAATTACGAAATCCACGACAAGGAACTACTGGCGGTGGTGGACGCCTTCAAACACTGGAGGCGCTATTGTGAGGGGGCCGCCCACCAAATACAGGTATTCTCCGATCACCAAAATCTGGAATACTTCACAACGACCAAGGTACTCAACCGACGACAAGCCCAGTGGGCCCAGGAGCTGGCGGGAATCGATTTCAGAATCTAGTACCGACCAGGCACGCAAAACGGCAAACCCGATGCGCTATCCAGGCATCCGGAGTTCCGCCCAGAAAAGGGGGGGATAGAAAACCAGCCAATTACGGCGGTCCTGCAAGAAAAAAACCTAGCTAACAGAAGAAACCAGTCGTTTATCTGTTCCTCAGCAAGGCTTGCATCACTCGCGGCAAGAAAATGGAAGGAGGAATTCCTGGCAGAAGTGAGAGAAGAAGGGAAGAAGGACAAGGAATACAAGCAAACAATGGAACAGGAAGTGGCGTCAGAAGAACTGACGCCGAAGGACCGAAAGGCCAGGGATATAAAAGACGAAAAAGGAGTGCTATACAGGAAGGGCTCGCTCTGGGTACCCCAGGGGCTAATCCAGCGAATACTAGAATCCGAGCACGACACCAAGGTGGCAGGACACATGGGTCAGGACAAGACCATCGAACTTATACGACGAAACTTCTGGTGGCCCAAGATGAACGAACGAATAATCGACTTTGTCCGAAGCTGTCCGGAATGCCAGCATAATAAGGCATCCCGGCACCAACCCTATGGACTATCCTCACCACTAGAACTCCCGTACGCTCCTTGGCAGTCGATCGCAATGGATTTCATCACGGAGCTACCCTGTTCGGAAGGTTGCGACCAGCTATGGGTGGTCATAGACAGGTTCACCAAAATGGCACACTTCATCCCGTTAAAAGAAAAATTGGCGGCGGACCTAGTTAAGATATTTGCCTGAGAAATATGGAAGTTCCATGGACTTCCCACGGACATAGTATCAGACCGAGACTCTCGCTTCACGTCGGAAACATGGAAGGGTTTCCTGGAACTCCTGGGGATACGACCACGTATGTCAACGGCATACCACCCCCAGACTGACGGACGAACAGAACGGCTCAACCAGACAATCGAGGCGTACCTCCGATCCTTTGTCGCAAAAGAACCGAACAACTGGGTCGGCCTACTACCAATGGCCGAGTTCGCCTACAATAATTCGGTCACAATGGGAAATGGAATGACTCCGTTCTTTGCCAACTACGGTTACCACCCGGCAACCATTGACCCCCCGAGAGAAGAACCCTTGAATCCGGCGAGCCCAGTCTACGCCCACTGGATGCAAACGATACATGAGGACGCACGACAAGGAATAGAGGAGGCGCAGGAACGGATGCGCCGATACGCCGACCCGACACGGAAGAAGCCTCCGACGTACCAAGTAGGGGACTTGGTAATGCTCAGCGGACGGAATATCAAAACCCGTCAGCCAACGAAAAAACTGGACCACAAAAACCATGGCCCCTTTCAGGTTGAGAAGATCGTCTCCCCACTTGCCGTCCGCCTCACGCTGCCGCGGAAATGGAAGATCCACAACGTTTTCCATGTCTCACTCCTCGAACCCTACCGAACCAGCGAACACCGAGCCCCACCGGACCCGTCCAAGGTACTCCGGGAAGCAGACGACATCGAACAAAGCGAGGAATACGATGTCGAAGAAATTATGTCCTCGGTCGAGCGCGGCTGAGGAAACAACAAACGAGTTCAATACCTCGTCAAATGGCTCGACTACCCGGAACGAAAGGACTGGACGGAAGAACCATTTGACAACTTCTCAGTAGGAGGTCTGGAGAAACTCCGGGAGTTTCACCGAAGAAACCCAGACGCTCCGAGGGACTACCGGCTATCCGAATAGCTTCACCGGCTCGGCGGCGAAGAGCCCGGCGGTAGGGGATGCAGAGCAGGAGGCCTACGTCCCAACGATCTCACCGAAACGTCGAACCCGAACGACCGGAAGCCGTAGGTGTTCGGTACGACACACCTCTGTCTGAACACTTGCGAGGGACAGCCCGGGCACGAACCCTAAGTCGCGAAAGTCACTCGTTGCATGTGGAAAAGAATCGGAAAAACATCATATGCTTCCGGCCGCGGGCGAACGACGTATCGGGAGAAGCAACCCACAAACCATACGACAGAGTACCAACAATTGCAAGGCCGGGCGAGCGCACCAGATATCATACACCTCTGTGTGCACACCGGTGGTAGGGGCGGGTGGAATACCCCGGTCACTCCTTCCATGTGCCAAGTTCACCGGACCGCGTCTCGTCACGTCTTGCAATACTCCGACAGTAGGGTCTCGGGCCGGTCGGAAGACCACCCAGATCCGAGGGCCGGTTGAGCGTAACAACAGGGGAGCGAGTTTTTCCCGTAAGAGGGTTTCTCGCTTGACTCAGCTCAACCGGAGGGCTGCAGGGGAGGAGGACTGCAGTCCGTGACGTTGAAGAAAACTCAGCGTTGAAAGAATCCCGCAATCCAAGAAAGAGACGGGCTACTTAGGGAAAAAGCGAAATTAGCGCTCGGGACGAGGCTAAGGGTGAGGGGAGGTAGTGTTACACCTGGGGAAATCACGGGTCGGTACGTATCCTTAGAGAGGTACGTACCAAGAGAAAAGATAGGCGCCGGTAGCTAGCTATTCTGGGAAAGATCGGCTCCGAGAGTCTAGGCGGGAGATAAGGGAACGGAGTTTAGGCTTACGGCCGAGACCGGCCGTAAGAGTGTTAAACTCCGGGATGAGGGATTTGATTGCACACGAACCGGAGACTGACTAGACTTGGGCAAGCTCCCGAAAGGAGTTGCCACGTCACCCGAAAGGTGTACGAGAAAAAGAGTCTAGGCGCAGCGACTCCACCTCGGTGCATAAAGAACTCATCTCTTATCTAGACCCCGGCCAGGACCAATAAGCTGCCCACGGGGTCGAAAACCTCGGAGGAATAGTTAGCCCGAGTCATCAGTTCTCACAAAACACCCAAAGAGCTATATAACCGGGCTCTTCTCTCCCGAAAAGAAGACAGACAGCACGAACATCCTCACCAACACTACCACCACACCCACACACAAGATCTAAGATTATTCCGTTGTGAATTATCGAAAGTAGCCTGATTACCTTTGATTCTACCCACACTCCGGTTACAAGACAACCCCAGTGTCACATGGCTGGAGTACCGCATTGGCGTACGATGTGACCGAACCCGAGGCGACAGTGACACTGTATCTTTCCGTCGACAACCGCATTCAGTTTGTCATTCTTGATATTACTCAAGTACATCGGGTCGCCGTGCGCGGTGGGGGGCCCAGCTGGGGATTGGGCCTGGGTGACGCTACCGGGCGGCATCGACATAAATGGCAGAGTCTGTGTGGTGACGATATCCATCATGCCGGACAGCGTCATCTGCTTCTGACTATGGCCACCGAGTATATCCATAAGACGTGCCTGCTGGGATATATCGTTTTGCGTTGCTTCCGGCAGCTTGATCAGGTATTCCACCCACAGCGGATTTTCCCTCGTAATGGTGAGCGAGCCGCCCAGAATGGTGATCAGCTCCAATGCTCGCTGGTTGAACTTCAAAACATGCGGGCAATTGAACTTCAACGCATACCATTTGTGGCGGATTACCGAAATAGCCTGTTCCGGAACAAACTGGCACTTGAAGAAGACCTTCATGGCGTCCCATGTGTTATTGTAGTTGTAATCCTTTGGTGGGATAGATTCACACCCTGCTTCTTCATGCAGTTCTCGAACCAGTGGAACACTTTGGCGGTGAGAAAACGCCAGAAGGTGTCAATCTTCTGATTGTCTTCGGACGCTTTTTGACAGACTGCTCCGCCCTGTCGAACGTAGTGCTGCACGTCTTCGAGAAATTGAGCAACAACCTCCAAGTCCTGGGAACCATCAAACCTCTTTGGCTCATGCGGCTTGAGTTTTTGAACGATCAGGTTTTGGCTCGGGGCCCTATCTTGTAGTTTTGCGGTTTGTTTGCTGATGGTAAAGAGGTGATCGCAGCGCTGCTTCCAAACCGCCGTCTCCTCCTCTGCCTTACAAAGTCGGTGAACCAGTGCCGCCAGATCTACAATCTTCACAGAAGCCTCCCGGTAACTGTCATACCACTGGGCGTAGGCATTTAGGACCGCGTTGGCTGAAACAGATATGACTACCTCGTTTGCATCGCGCGAGAGGTTCGCTTCACCAATCCACTCGAGTAGGTCGCCCAGCTCTGGCCAGAGTTTCGGGGTGTTTGACATTGCTCGCTGTTTCGGCATGCCTTCTTTTGTTCGCCGCGCTTTTTTTTTTTTTTTTTTTTTTCTGAAAATGCTCGCCGTGCTCGGTGAACGGGTAGTTGAGACTGCTGGACGGCGTGTGTGTACGGCGTGTGTGTACGGCGTGTGAATACGGTGTTCGGTTTCTTCCCGAATCCGCTCGATTTGCTCAAATTCTTCTCGAATCCGCCCGATGAACGGGTTGGCGTGTATGTAAGGCGGGTGAATATGGCGTGTGAATACGGTGTGTGAATACGACATGTGAATATGGCGTGTGAGTATCTTTTTCTTGAAGGTCAGCGCACTGTATGTGACTGGAAACAGCTTGGTGAGACGTAAGGTATGGGCCCCAAAACGCCGGCCCCATCGGTTACCGCACTCCGCGCCCTCCCGCAGCTACTTTTCATGCGAGACTCCATTCGCTGGGCCGTCCCGTGTCTCGTCTCTCGGTTTCCACGTTTTTCTCGATTTTTTTTTCTTGTTCTCCTCTCGGGATCTTGAAAATACTCGCCGTGCTTTGGAAATGATCAGCGCTTCTGCCCGGTGAACGGGTTATATAGGCAGTAGCTCAGCCCGGTGAACGGGTAGTTGAGACTGCTGGTCGGTGTATGTGTACCGCGTGTGTGTACGGCGTTCGGTTTCTTCCCGAATCCGCTCGATTTGCTCAAATTTTTCTCGAATCTGCCCGATGAATGGGTTGGCGTGTGTGTACGGCGTGTAAATATGCCGTGTGAGTATCTTTTTCTTGAAGGTCAGCGCACTGTATGTGCCTGGAAACAGCTTGGTGAGACGTGAGGTATGGGCCCTGAAACGCCGACCCCCATGCTTACCGCTCGCCGCGTCCTCCCGCAGCTACTTTTCACACGAGAGTCCATTCGCTTGGCCGTCCTGTGTCTTGTCGCTCGGTTTCCTCGTTTTCTCGATTTTCTCGTTGTGCTCTTGGGATCTTGATATTTCTGCGCCCTCCATCTGCTCGCCGCTCATCAAACGGTACAATACAGAATGCTCACCGCTGGTCGTGCGGGGCAGGGAAAATAAAGAATGCTCGCCGCTGGTCATGTGGGGCAGAGAAAATAAAGTGTTGCTACCAGTTGAGGGGTCGCGAGAAACATGTCCATTCTAAAGAGTGGAGAACTGGACACTTATACAAATGTCCATGTGCTAGCGCTAGTGTGTGACTGTCTATCTACAGAAGCCCTTAGGGCAGCCATCTGCTAAGTCCCACAAACTCTAGAAGCCATGCTAGCGGCTATGCTAGCCACTCTAGGTGTGGCTTCCACAATGCCCAGAATCCTCCTCCTACACGACAGCAACGCGATGCTGGAAAAGAAGCATTACCCCGCCGACGCAATAAACACCTCATACGCGGACGATGTCTGTATGATACAGATGTCACACACAGTCTCTAGAGCCAATAAACACCTCGAGGAGCGAACAGAACAACATTTGGAGAATGGCGTATGCCTCGGACTCACCTTCATGATATCTAAAACTGAGTTACTCTATTGCCTACCTCTTACCAGCAAGGATAAGAACAACTGCCTCTCATCACATCCTCCACTCCGAATACTCAACACCACTATCCCTGCCAAGAGACAGATTAAGTACTTGGGGGTGTTTATTGATGAATCCCTCACCTTCTCCTACAATGCGGCGATGGCAGCCGCCCGAGGAAGCAAGGTTTTGGGAAGTCTCAGTTTCCTACGGCACCGATCACGTGGCATTCCCGCGTACATCGCTCACCACCTGGCAATGACGGCAATTCTTCCAGCCATGTTTTGGGCGTCTCCAGCATGGTGGGATGCTACACCAGCGGTAACCACTACGCTGAAAGAGACATACAATACGGTGGCATGATGGATCACTGGCCTTCCACTCAATACTTGAACCACAAATCGCATCACCCTCGCCCATCTGCCACCAATGGAGGCATACCTGGACCACCTTTCGTTACGGTACGCTATCCGGCCGCATTTCCTCCCTCCCCATCACGCCCTTGGCCCTCCCCGCAGCCAGCCAAATACCCACGCCAGCCTACCAGGCCTACACCACCTGTACAACCTCAGTAAACACCTGGTGCTAGGCAAGTTGGAAGATCGGAGCACAACCGGAACTGCGGAAGGAGTGATAAAGTCCACTTCACCAAACCCGGACAAAACAACACGACCACAGGAACTCCATGAAAAGTGGTTGCGAACTCACGCGGACCATACAATCATCATCTACATGGATGGCTCCAAGCTTGACAATGGAGCAGTCGGCTGCAGATGGGCGATCTACCACTGTGGCGATCTACAACTCTACCGACTGAGTGAAGGGCAATGTCACCTCGGCAATAGGGCTGAGGTGTACGACGTGGAACTTCACGTCGTGCAGGAAGCTGTTTCTACGCTTCTTACCGGTACTGCACCACGCTCAACAATCTACATCTGTATTGACAACCAAGCCTCCATCGACACCCTCCAATCCAACAAAGACGACCATGAATACGCACGCCGTGCGCTAGAGACCATTGCTGCTCTCCAACTTCTAGGCTGGCAGACCATCACCACATGGTGCCTCTCCCACAGCAATATCCCTGGCAACGAGAGAGCCGACACCCTCGCTATGATGGTGGCATCGTCCACAGTACCCTGCCGATTTGCATTCACAACGAAGTGCTGGCTTCTGGCTCAGGCCCGTAAAGGTTTCCTTGCCTGATGGAAGAAGGAGCTCCCTCACTCTAACCCCTCATTCAAATTCCCCAGCCATCTGGGTGGTATCGACTGGGCCGATACTCGTGCAATGTGGCAAATGTTCTGCAACCGGTCACCTTCCGACCCCCCACCCAACATTGCTACCAACCCGTATCCGTGTGGGCTGAACCTTATTTCATCACATCACCTCCTCCAGGACTGTACACTGCTCTCCGAGCAGCGTACGGAACTTCTCAAATCAACTACCGGTGACATCCAGACCCTGAACTTCATCACAATGCCTACAAATGTCCAACCAATCCGCCCGTTCCTCCGAGCAACTGGTTGAGGCCACTCAACCCAGCTCTGCTTTGTCGAGAACGACGACTCTCCGATAAACGATGCCAATGATACCAGTTCAGATTCACCTGAACCGTACTTCGGTGTGTTTGAACCTTGAAACAATAACACTACTGATACAGAAGAAGAAGAAAGGACAGGTGGAAGAGGGGGATTTTTCCTTTCCTTCTGCTTGCGCGGTTTCTCTTCTGATGTTCCTGTGTCGCGCCTACTTGCTCTTGCATGCTTTTGTTTTGCACAATTTCTGTTCTTGATGTTTTCCTTTGTACGGTGGATTGGAAAGATGCGAGCCCCATGGGGGTGGTACGGCGAGGAGGAGTGCAAGTAGCCTGTAGTGCTGAGCGTGATTGATCTAAGTTGCATATTATCTCTCTTGACGGACCTACCTCTCTCTACCTGTGAACCGGTGCAGCGACCACCACCCCCGAGAATAACAACGAACCCAGGCAAGGCATGTGAGTAGACTGCGACGAGACCACGCCACTGTCACGGCGCAGGTCCCAGCGCTTGATTTGGATTTCATTCTTTGATTTCGTTGTTGATGCTGGCCCCTCGCTCCAGATGTCTCGATCTTGGAAAGAGTGTCGTCAGCTCGCTCCGGATGTCTCAATCTTGGAAAGGGTGTCGGTTCTGGGCCCCGGTTGCATAAGAGAAGGTTGTATGAGTTGCGTGGTTATGAGCACATATGTGAGTATGAGTACATATGTCAGTTGGGCAGGCGTGAGTAGGAGGACGTATGGGAGTTGCGAGAACTGTGTATATAAGGAGGGCTGTCTCCTGTGTTTTGTCTTCTTCTTCTCTTCATGCAACCTCTTGTATTCTATTCAGAATATCAACCTCGTCTCTGTTTCCTCTGTTTCCTCTGTTTCCACCGTATCTCCGTATCGGCAACGTTTGTCTAGTGCCGCCCATCTCTGTCCGCTGTCCGTCTGTCGGTTCGACACATCGGTCCGACATTGTCTGTTCTTGTCCGACACGTACGTCTGACACTGTCTGTCTCTCTTTCCGACATATCCGTCCGATGCTGTCCGTCTCCCTGTCCGACCCGTCCATCTAACGTTGTCCGTTCTTGTCCGACACATCTGTCCAACGCTGTCTGTCTCTCTGTCCGACACGTCCGTCCGACACTGTCCATCTCCCTGTCCGACAAGTCCGTCTGACATTGTCCGTTCTTATCCGACACGTCCATCTGACGCTATCTGTCTCTCTGTCTGACACATCCGTCTGACGCTGTCGGTCTCTGTCTCCCGTTCCCATTCCTGTTCTCGTTCCCGTTCCTGTTTCCTTCCTGTTCCCGTTTCCTTCCCGTTCCCGTTCACGTTCCCGTTCCATTCCCGTTCCAGTTCCCATTCCCCCCCCCCGCTTCCGCTCCCGCTCTCGCTTGCATCACCAGAACTCACTCGAGTACCTTGGAGAACCGCCGCCTTTACACTAGGTTGCATCTTTTATCCTAACCTACTCGTAATGAGTTCGGAACCCATGGATACAGACGCTTCCGGCTCCACCCTCAAGCAGCAGTTCACCCAGCTGCAGGCCCAGGTGGTGGCCATGGCTACAGCTCAGGGTGGTGACAATGCCGCCCACAAGGGGTTTCCTAATGCACCAATTTTCGACGGTGGTAAGGCCGAAGAATTGCACACCTGGATTATCCAGCTGTGCAGCACGTTGGCCAAACAACCCCATTGTTACCCCAACGACCAAACGTGCCTCCGATATTCGGTCAACTGCCTCTTGGGGGCTGCCCTCTGCCTGATTCGCGGCTATGTATCTGAGAATATTGTACGAATCCGGCTCGAATCCCTGAACGCACTCCTCGACCTCCTCCGCCAGGCGTTCGACGACCCCGACAGAACCCGCACCGCCAACCGTGAGATTCGAAAACTCAAGCAAAAGAGCGGCACTTTTGCCGCCTATTTCGCCGAGTTTGGTCGGATCATGGGAGACCTAAACTGGAACGAAGAGGCCCAGAGAGAACAATTGTACGAAGGCCTCTCGGATGAAATAAAAGATGCCTTGGTCACCTCCGGTCCTCGATCCGATAGTCTGGGTCATTTGATCCAGATCTGTCTGGAGTTGGACAACTGGATTCGCACTCGTGCCACGGAACAGGTCCAGCCTGGCCATACCCAGCGACTGCCCTGCTCTGGGCCATCCTCAGGCAGCACCCCCACTCTGGCTCCAGCGAATCCGACGGGCACCAACAGCGGACAGTATGGCGTGGTGCCTATGGACTTATCAGCCACGCAGAGGACTGCTGAGAAAAATCGTATCAGACAAGAACGCATGGCCCGGGGCGAATGTCTGTATTGCGGAACTGTTGGTCACTTCCTCCGCGAATGCCCCGAACGCGCTGCCTCTCGGAACC
>Ga0307516_10004068_pt1 | contig 18304 bp, 15 predicted proteins | sample 19_EM_MG_FD_203310 | JGI IMG/M metagenome (GOLD analysis project Ga0307516, IMG submission 203310) | Populus trichocarpa ectomycorrhiza microbial communities from riparian zone in the Pacific Northwest, United States - 19_EM | ecosystem: Host-associated > Plants > Roots > Unclassified | place... | reverse complement strand
AACCAACGATCTTCACATCGGTACGCAACGACATGCGCATCGCACAGGAGGAGATTTTCGGCCCGGTCATGTCGATCCTGCCGTTCGAATCCGAGGAGGAGGCCTACGCGATCGCCAACGACACGACCTACGGCCTCGCCGCCGGAGTCTGGACCAACGACCTGAGCCTGGCGCACCGGGCAAGCCGGGCACTACGCGCCGGAACCGTGTGGGTCAACACCTATCAGATGGTGTACCCGACTGTGCCGTACGGCGGCCTCAAGCATTCGGGCCATGGGCGGAACCTCGGCGCCGCCTCGCTGGACGAACTCACCCAGACCAAGAGCGTGTGGATGAAGGTGGGCTGACCCCGCTTTCAGGGCAGGTCGAGTTGGGCGACCGTGACGACCTTGCCCGCCCTTGTGGTGACCAGGGCGGGGAAGGGCGAGTTCATCGTCGCCCACTCACTGAACCGGTTGTCCGTGCTGGGACAGACGCCGGCGCGGGTCCTCGGGTCGGTGCATCGCGGCGAACCCTCGCGGTACTCCAGCAGTTTGTATTTGCCGGTGGTCATGCTCACCCGGATACCGGACGGGTCGGCGACGCTCTCCGGCTCGCACTTCGTCGACGTTGCCGCGATCCGGTGGCGCTTGCAGTAATCCGCGCCGGAGACGAACTCGACCGGCTCGATGACGACGATCCCGCCGCCGCGGCGCAGCATCCAGAGCCGGGCGGTGAACGTGGCGTCGCCGGCTACGAAGGCCGGGATCGGGGGTTGCGCCGGGTCCGTGCCGGAGCGCAATTCCGCGTCGGTGAACGTCACCTTGGCCCGCTCGCCGCGGTCGGCCACCGCACCCAGCGCGACCGAGCCGCTGGAGAGCGTCGGCTCGGTGGTCGGCGCGCGCAGCGTCCCCTGACCGTCGACGGCAACGGACACCTCCTTGCCGTCGGCCGCCAGCAGGATGCGGTGCGGGGTGCCGGTGGTCGTCGAGCGCTTCGCGGTGGACAGCGGCGTGACCGCACCGCCCTCGCCCTCCAAGTCGAGTGCGACGGCGCCGGGACAGATCGTCGCACGGTACGCGTCATCGTTCACCACCCGGAACCAGATCGCCGCGCACGACCCGGCCCCGGCCAGTACCGCGGTCACACCGATGCTCTGCTGCCCGGGGAATACATCTTCCGGCGACGTGCACCGCACCTGCCCGCCGGTCTGGGTGGTGGCGGTCAGCCCGGCGTCTACCTCGCAGTCACCCTCGACGTCGCCGACGTTCTGGAACTCGCCCTCCACGTCGAGCGGATCGAAAATGGACGGCCCCTGGACCAGCGGCGCGGGAATGGCCGCACCGGCCGGTACGGCGGTCGGCGGGGTCGCCGCCACCGGCGGTTTGTCGCCCGGCCGATCGAGCAGGCCCAGACCGACGCCGGTCAGCGCACCCGCCGCCAGCACCGCCGCGGCGACACCGGCGAGCAGCTTGCCGCGGCGGCGGGCCGGCGGCTTCTCCGCGGCGCCAGCGCCGGTCCGGTACCGGGAGGAGTGCCGGACCGCCTCGACCGCCCGGCGTACCTCAGGCCGGGCTTCGTCCGCGCCGATTGCGAGCAGCATCTCCAGCAGTTCGGAGGCGGTGGGCCGGTCGGCCGGATCTTTGGCGAGTGCCATGCCGACCAGCTCGGCCAGCGGCCGAGGGAGGCCCTCCAGCCGCGGCGGCTGGGTGAGGATGCGGGCCGCGGTGATGGCGGCGGTGTCCCCGGAGAACGGTGTGCGCCCGGTGCCCGCGTACGTGACGACCGCGCCCCACGAGAAGATGTCCGCGACCGGCATTGGGTCACGGTCGGTGACTGGGTCGAAGCGCTCCGGCGCCATGTATGCCAACGTCCCGACCATCTCGTCCGCCCGGGTGTGGTGGCTGGTCGCCTCAAGCGTCTGCGCGATGCCGAAGTCGATCACCTTCGGGTTGCCCAGCGCGAAGAGCACGTTGCGCGGCTTCAGGTCGCGGTGGATCACCCCGGCGCCATGGATCGCGGCCAGCGCGGCGGCCACCCCGACTGCGACGCTGTGCAGGTTCCCGCCGGTCAGCGGGCCGTTCTCGGCGATCACATCGGCCAGGCTGGGACCGTCCACATACTCGACCACCAGGTACGGCGTCGGATGGTCGGGGTCGGCGTCGAGCACCTCGGCCGTGCAGAACGGCGGCACCTGCCGCGCCCGGTTGACCTCGCTGCGGAACCGTGCCCGAAACCGCTCGTCGTGCGCGTACTCCGGGCGGATGACCTTGATCGCCACCAGCCCGCCGGACGGATCGCGGGCCAGGTAGACGGTGCCCATGCCGCCCTCGCCGAGGCGCATCAGCGGCCGGTAGCGGCCGAGGCGGACCGGGTCGTTCGCCAACAGCGGGCTAGACACGGAAAACCATCCTTCGGCGGCGTCGACTGCTACAACGGACGATCAAGGATACTTCCCCCTCGACCGGATTCACCGGCGTGGTGTGCGGGCCGCGAAACCGGCGCAGCCACCGCCGAGTCAGCGGTTGGTGGCGAGGAATGCCACGGCCACGACGAGACCGAGGATCGTGATCAGCGATCCGACGGTCACGCGTCGCAGCCACGTGGAGCCTGCCCGGATGCCTGCGGTCACCACAATCGTCAAGCCGACAACACCACAGCCGAGGACAACAGCTGTCACGCCGAGCGCAACAGCCCACTCGCCGACTGCCAGCTCGCCGCGCCGCACCTCGTCGAGACCCATAACGGTAACCGACAACGCGTACATCCCGGCGATCAGCAGCCAGCAGACGTGAGCTACGACGACCACGGCGGCGACCACCACCCGCGGAAACCGACCTGGACTGCCAGGCGCGCGGGAGGTGTTGACCACGGGCGCGACGTTCAAACAGTGGGGCACCGAGACCCAGGCGAAGATCGAGCAGGACTTCAGGGTGCCCGGCAGCAACCTGTACTACGAGAACTCGAGTCGCGGGGCGTATGCCTTCAACTGGCCACAGGGCATCGAGTTCCACGCCATGATCGCCTCCGGCAACCTCACTCAGGCCCAGGCCATGGCCGACGAGATCCACAGCCGCTACTGGTGCTACTACAACAGCCGCTGGGCCTACAACGTCGCTCTAGGCGCGTGCGGCGACCGGTACTACGACGACAACGCCTGGATCGCCAAAGGGATGATGGAGCTCTACAAGCTCAACAACAACGTCGCCAACCGCAACCGAGCAGTAGAAATCATGAAATTCGTGATGAGCGGCGAGAACACGGTTTCGGATCCGGGCAGTTGAACGACGCCCAACACCTCGGGCTCGCCATGGAAGCGTCCTACATCGACTGGACGACCCACTCGCTGCACGAGACCGGACAGTGGGGCGGCCACGACATGACGGCTGCGTTCACCGAGTTGTACCAGCTCGACGGCGACGTCTACTGGCTCAACATCGTGGCCGGATACCTCGGCTACCTTCACGACAACCTCAAGGACGCGAACGGCCGCTACCCCCAGGACTGGGGCGCCGCGCCGGGTGCGGCGGGAGATGCCGCGCTCGTGTATCAGTCTTCGGTCGCGCGCGCGTACTTCAAGATGGGCGCCATGCCCGGTGGAACCGCGAAGCTTCCAGAACCCGTAGGAGTGTTCCAGAACTGCGATTACGGGGGCCCGCATCCGGGTCTGACCGTCGGCCGCTACACCACGGCCAACCTCGTCTTCCGCGGCGGCTACGACAACGGCGTCTCTTCGGTGAAGGTCCAACCGGGATATCGAGTGACGGTCTACGACGGCGACAACTTCACCGGCGCCACCCTTGTCAAAACCGCGGATGATGCCTGCCTGGTCGACGACACCTGGAACGACAAGGTGGGATCGATCGTCGTGGAAGCGATGGCGCCCACGGTGACCGTCTACAAGAACTGCGACTACGCCGGTCCCCGCGCCGTAGATCTCCCGGTAGGCGATTACACGCTGGCCCAGCTGAACGCTCGCGGGATCAACAACAATGACATCTCCTCGATGCGGGTAGCCCTGGGCTACCAGATGACGGCGTATGACAGCGACAACTTCACGGGAACGTCGATCACACTGACCGCGGACAACTCGTGCCTTGTCCAGAGCAGCTTCAACGACCTGGCGACATCCGTACGCGTGCGCGTGACTCCGACGACGACGACGCCCGCCGGCACGGCGTGGGCGCCTGGGGTGGGATGACCAGCGTCATGGGCGACGCAGCCGGGGCCGCGCCGAGGTCAGTCGATGGCTGCGGCCCGGCCGGCGAGAGCGCCGAAGGTGAGCGCCAGACTGATCGTGGCGCCCATCGCCGGGTAGGCGAGGCCGAACGGGCTCGCCGCGGCATTGCCCGCCGCGTAGAGCCCCGGCACGACGCCGCCCAAGACGTGCCGGACCCGGCCGGCCGGGTCGGTGCGTGGTCCACCTTTGGTGCCGCCAAGTCCCGCAAGCACCGGCACCGCGTAATAGGGCGGTGCGGCCAGGGCTCGCAGGCTGGGGTGCGGGGCCGACGAGTCGCCCATCATGCGGTCGAAGATCCGGGCACCACGTCCGAAGACCGGGTCGGTTCCCCTGCCGGCGTTGTCGTTGAAGTCGCGCAGGGTCGCCGCCAAGGTCTCGGCGGGTACGTCGATGGCCGTGGCGAGAGCCGCGACGCTGGGCGCCCGCCGAAGCCAGCCGGGATCCGGGTCCGTCGGGCGCACCGGCCCCACGGGATAGCGGCCGCGGTACTCGGCGTCGAACAGCAACCAGGACGGGTTGCGCGGGAAGCAGAAGCCGCCGGGATCGAAGGCGTGCAGGGCGCGGCCGACGTCGCAGTAATTCTGCGCCTCGTCGATGAACCGGCGGCCCTGCCGATCGACCATGATGCTGCCGGGGCGGGACCGTTCGGCCAGCAGGATCCGGTGCAACGGCTGCCCGTCGATCATGTCGCCGGGGACCTCGATCGTGGGGCACCACCAGGCGTCGGCCATGTTGCCCAGATCGGCGCCCGCCGACATCGCCATGCGCAACCCGTCGCCGCGGGCACCGGGTGCGCCGATCAGTCCTCGCGGCGAGATCGGCAGGAAGGCCGCGGAGAGGCCCGCGTCGCGCTCGAATCCTCCGGTGGCGAGCACGACGCGGCCGCGCAGGAGGTCTCCGTCGAGCACCACTCCACCGGGGCCAAGCCGCGACACCCGCGCCGAGATCCGCACGTCGACACCCGCGTCGAGCACCGCAGCCAGTAGCGCGGCGACAAGCGCCTGGCCGCCGCCGACGATGCCGGCCGCGCGTCGCTGCGCGAGCAGTTCGGGTGACGGACCCCCGGCCAGCAACTCGCCGAGCAGCGCCGGCGGCCGCCATGCGAGTGGCGGCCGGATCATCGACGCGAGGGAAGCGGAGACGCTGACCAGACCTGGCTCCAGCGATCTGCCTGGCACCGAGCTCGCACCGGGCAACTCGGCGTGGTTGTCCGGCAGCGGCACCACCGCGAGCGGCAGCGCCGCGGATTCGTGGAGCCACCGGGCGACCTGCGGCGCTTGCCGCAGAAACTCCGTCACCGATGGGTCAGACGTGTCACCGACAGCCAACTCACCGAGATACCGCCGGGCGTCGTCGGCGGTGTCGCCGGCCTGCAGGTGGTTGCCCGGGACCCACATGGTGCCGCTGGACAACGCCGTACTTCCACCGATGGTGGGCGTTGCCTCCAGCAACGTGACGCGGGCACCGGCCTGCGCTGCGGCGAGCGCGGCCGCGAGGCCGGCCGCGCCGGACCCGGCGACAACGACCTCGGTCAACGGGGGATGCCGCCACGCTTGACGAGCGGCACCTCGATGCCCAGCGCCCGCATCTGCGCACAGGGGTTCATGAACTCGCGGATCTCGGTGATCTTCCCGTCCCGCAGGCGGAACGAATGAATGAAATGGTTGACGTAGTGTCCGGGCTCGTAGTCGGGAAAGAGGATCTTCCCCTCGCCGTCGCACTCCACCCAGAAATGGTCGGGGTCCTGCGTCTCGTAGATGTGCACGTTCGTCCAGCGCCAGTCCGGGAAGCACCGCAGCGACCAGGCGGCCATCTCGCCCAGCTTCTCCTTGCCGCTGACCGCTGCCGGTTCGCCCGTGTCGGTGGTCCAGAGCCCGCCGATCGCGTCGTCGGTGAACAGTTCGTGGCGTCGCAGTCGCGCCTCGCCCTCGGTCATCCGGAGGTAGGTCGCCACGGTCTCGCCGTTTCGCTGCCGTTGGCCGGCCACGTCGGTGCTCGGAGATTCGTTGACGGTCATGGAACGTCTCCTAACTTGAGTGGGTGGGAAGTAGCCGGTCGTGGGCGAGCACCCGGGTCAACGTGCGGCGCAGCGCCGACAGACCGTCGGGAGACAGCACCGACTCGGGGTGGAATTGCATCGACGCGAAGTGGCTGCCGTGCAGTCCGTACACCTCGCCGGTGTGACCGTCCCGGTCGACCCGGACCGGATCGGGGGCAAGTGCCGGGTGTAGCCGATCATGGAGCGAGGATGCGGTGAACGTGTTGTAGAAGCCGACCGTGTGATCGGCGCCGAGGTAGCGGATCTTTCGTTGCCGGCCCTGATGCGGGCTGGGCAGTCGCAGCAGAGGCAGACCCAACACGTCGCAGAGGATCTGGTGTCCCAGGCAGACCGCGAGGAATGGGCGGCGCTCGGACAGCAGCGTCGTTGCGGCGCGCCGCAGCGCCGTCATCTTCGGACTCTCCGGATCGCGCGGATCGCCGGGGCCCGGTCCCAGGACGACGAGGTCATGGTCGGCGGATTCGTCCGGGTCGCCGTACCCGCGGATCGTCGCGGCGAAGCCCAACGCCCGGAGCTGATGAGCCAGCATCGCGGTGAAGTCGTCATCGGCGTCAAGGACAAGACATCGGCGCCCGGCGTACGGGGATCCGGCGCGGCCTACCGGAGCGGCACCGGTAAACCAGAACGGGGCCAGCCGCCGGTTACGCCGGCGCAGTGCATCCCGCACGCTGGGCAACTCGGCCAGCGGCGTAACGGCGCCCGGCCACGACGGAGACCGCGATACGCCGTCACTCAGCAATGCGGTCCGCAGTCCGTCCAGCTTGGTAACCGTCTCCATCGCCTCCCGGTTCGGGTCGGAGTGGCGGACCAGGGTGGACCCGGCACAGATCCGCATCGTGCCGTCGAGGCCGACATCGGCTGTGCGGATCAGAATCGCGGCGTCCATCCGCTGGGCCCCGGCGGCGTCCCGCTCGATGAGCGCCGCCACGCCGCCGTAGTAGCCGCGGCCGTCCGGCTCGTAGCGGGCGATGACCGCGCAGGCACTTCGCAGCGGGCTGCCGGTCACGGTCGGCGCGAACATCGTCTCCCGCAACACGTCCCGAGCGTCGAGCGAGGTCTGGCCCTCGATCAGGTACTCGGTGTGGGCCAGCCGGGACATCTCCCGCAGCCGGGGACCGGTGATCCGGATACCGGAGTCGCAGACGCGGGCCATCATCTTCAGTTCCTCGTCAACCACCATCTCAAGCTCATCGGTCTCCTTGCCGTCGGCCAGGAACTCCAGGACGCCGGGCAGGCTGGGCCGCCGCGCCGGGTACCGGTACGTGCCGCTGATGGGATTCATCACGACGCGGCCGCCGTCGAGGCTGACATGCCGCTCCGGGGTCGCCCCGACCAGCGTGCGTTCGCCCGTATGCACGACGAACGTCCAGTACGCCCCCTGCTCGGCGGCCAGCATCCGGGCGAAGAAGGAGAGCGCGACACGCGGCGACCAGCCGGCGACGGTTGTCGTGAATGATCTCTTGATCACAAAGTTCGCCCCGACGCCGCGCCCGATCTCCTGTCCGAGCACGGCGCGGACGACCTCGGCATAGGCGTCGTCATCGAGATCGAACGCTCCCGCCTCGGCGTGGACCGGATCGCGGTGAAGCCCGCGCAACGCCGCGGCGAGCGGCACTGTCTGCCGCGATTCGATGCACAGCGCGGAAAGCGGCGTGCCGTCGTCGACGCAGTCGAACCCGCGCTCGCGGACCTGCCGGAACGGCACCAGCACCAGAGCGTCAGCTTCTGGCAGCGCGTCGATGCGGCCGACGTGCTCCATCCGGCCCCGGAGGATCTCGACGCCGGGCCTGCCCTCGCGGTGCAGCACCGCGAACGGGGGTTCCAGGTCCCATAGCTGCTCGCTCACCCGAAAAGTTCTCCACGACCCACAACGACCGCGCTGCCGCGCACCTCTACCGCATCGAACCGGTTACCCACGCCCGAAGCGGACGCGAACATTGTGGATGGTCGTCCCATCTCCACTCCTTGGCGTATCTCTATCCACTCCCCGTGGCGCAGCAGCGAGTGCCTGATGAGGTGGATCGCGAGCGGTCCCGCCGCCGAGCCGGTGCCGGCGTCCTCGGTGACGCCGTAGGCGGGCGAGAACATGCGCATGCGCCACCGGCGTCCCGACCCGGCGAAGCAGATCGCCGCCATGTCGGGAAACGCCGCCATCGCTCGCAGGTCGGGCGCGATCGCCGCCAGCCGATCGACCCCGGAGCATCCGACGAGCACGTGCCGGGGGCCGTTGCGATAGGCGTCGACGCTGGTCACCGGGTCGGTCACGCCGAGGCTTTCCAGAAGAGGGCCGGTGTTTTCGTACGGCTGCCAGGTCGGGATCGGCTGCCGCATGGTGGCGCTGACGACACGGCCGCCGCTGCGCTCGAACGTGAAAGGCACGATGCCCTGCTTCGTCCGCATGGTGAGCGAGTCGCCGGCGTGCGACGCGGCCAGCACGATGGCCGCGCCCAGCGTGGGAAGGCCGGCGAACGGAAGCTCGTTCACCGGCGTAAAGATTCGTACCCGGACGTCGGCGGCCTCGTCACCCGGCAGCACGAACGCGGTCTCGGACAGATTCAGTTCCCGCGCGATGCGCTGCATGCGCGTCTCCGGGATGGCGTCGGCGTCGGTGAAGACCGCAACGGGGTTGCCCTCCAGGGCGGTGGTGGTGAAGACGTCCGCGATGCTGTAGGCGTACCCCGTCATGCCACATCCGGATCGGTGATCTGCGCGATGACATCGGCGGTCATGGCCACCGCGGCGCAACTCTCGGCCGCGGTGGCCAGCGCCATGTCGTGGCAGGAGCGGGAGAAGTCCGCCACCGCGTCGGCCACGACGAACGGCTGGAGGTCATGTCCGAACGCGTCGTACGCGGTGATGAGGCACCCGAGATGCGCGTATACACCGCAGATGATCACCTGATCGCGGTTCAGCTCACGAATGTGGTCGAGCAGCCCGGAACCGTGGAATGCGCTGTACCGCCACTTGGTCAGCACAGTGGCGCCGGCGGGATCCAGCCCGTCGATCAGCGCACGCTCGGCCGGGGCATCGCTCATGCCGGGCCCCCAGAAATCCTTCAGCAGCCCGCGTTGTTGTGGCGTCATGTTGCCCGGCTGCGCGGTGAAGACCACGGGCACACCCCGCTTGACGCACCGGTCCCGCAACGACGTCACATTGCGCACCAGGTCGGCCCGTGGCGCCTCCCGCTCAGCGAACGGCGCGAGAAAGTACCGCTGCATGTCGTGGACCAGCAGCACACTGCGGCGGTTGTCGATCCTCCACCGGGCGGTGTTCGGCGGCAGATCCGCCGCGGTCGGCATCGGATACGAGCGGATTGCGGGGATCGTCACGTCCGTCCTTACCGGAGTCGTGGTGCAGCGGGGGGCGACGCCAACGCTCCCCGCAGCTCCGAGCGGTTGGCAAACCGATCCGCCATCGGTGCCCGAATGACTCGACAGGATCTCCCCTATTGCCGGGGTACTGATTCCGGAGCTTCGCGCCGACAGCAGGTCATCAGGGAGCTGACCGGGTGTTCTCGGTACCTTCGCCAGAAGGCCTCGTTGCGATCGCCGTCGGGTGGTGGCGTGCGGATGGGTGACCATTGAACGGTGTCGAAGCCCGCCTGCTTCGCGGCGAGTTCGTAGTCGGCGAGTTGCCACTCATAGTCTTCGAGCGGTGTGGGTGGGTCGGTCGTGAACTCTTGCCGGATCAGCGGAACGTCGCCGCCCGGGACACGTTCGAGGATGCGCAGGCCGAACTCCTCGTAGTTGCCCTCCGGAAACGGTGTGGGATTGGGCACGATGGCCAGCAGACGGCCGTGGTCGGTGAGGGCGGCACGGATGCCACGGAACATGGAACGCAGCGCCGCACGGGTGGGCGCGTAGTTGAACAGGTAAACCGCAGTGGCAAGGTCAAAGCGAGGCAGCGGCGGTAGATCGGCCACGTCGGCGACGAGATAGTCGATGCCCAGCGGCGATCTGGCTTCGTACTTCTCGGCGAGCCGGACCATCTCTACCGAGACGTCAACGCCCACCACGGGCCGAGCTCCGCGCTCGGCCAGCAGCCGGGTGTTGTAGCCGTAGCCGCAGGCGATGTCGAGAGTGGACAGACCGGCAATCTCACCGAGCGCGCCGCGCAGCGTGAACGTGTCCGCGGCGGAGAAGGCGGCAGTCGATTTCGACTCCTCGAACCGCACACCGATCGAGTCGTATTGTTCCATGTTTTCCTACGCTTCCGGCCGGTCCGGACCCGCGCCCCAGTCCGGCTTCATCGGCGGATCAGCGCCTCGCCCGTACCGTCGAACTCCCGAAGGAGAATCCGGTCGATGTCCGCTTCCGGCACCTCGAACTTGTCGACGAGACTGTCCTGCAGCAGCAGCGTGCTGAGCACCTGCAGGTAGGCATGGCTGTACGGAAACGGAACCCGGCCATCGGAAAAGGAAGCGATCCGGGCGAGCAGCCGATGCACTCTGTTGGCGTCGAGGACGCCGCAGTCCCGCACCCGGCGCGGCGAGAGAAGCTCGTCCACCCAGTCACCCGCACCCGTCGGCAGGAGATGCTCGGCCCCGGGACTCCGCATCCCGAACTTCGGCCGGTCACGGATCTCTTCGGGTAGAACGTCCGCGTAGGCCTCGCGAAGGATGTGCTTTTCGCGGGTCACTCCCCGCAGCTTCCACTCGCGAGGCAGCCCGGCAGCGAAGCCGACGACCGACCTGTCTACGAAGGGGTACCGCGATTCGATGCCGCACCCCGCACCGGGACGGTCGGCGAGACAGGTCATGCCGTAGCCGCTCAACATCGTCTGGAAGTCGAGCCATTGGGATCGGCCGACCATGTCCAGGTCGTCGAAGCCGGCGAACCGGGAGCGCGCGAACTCGGCCAGCCGCCGGTCGTCGTCGGCAACGCCGTCCCTCGCCGCCAGCAGTCCGGGCAGCAACTCGGACTCGAACCTGCGCAGGTGCGCGCCCATGATCGGGGAACCGTCGCCGGCCCGGTCCTGGAAGAAGCGCAGGATCGCGGCCGGCGTCGTGGGATCGGTGTGCAGGACGTCGGCCAGGCTCGCGCCCAGCAACGTTTCCCGCTCCGCCGTGAAGCCGCCGGCCAGACACGAGTCCAGGACGGTCGCCTCCTTGAGGATGTCGTAGCCGAAGAACGACTCGTCGGCGCCCTCTCCGCCGAGCACGATCCGGACTCCGCTCTGTCCTACGTGCTCGGCCAGCATCTCGACGCCAACCGGCGCGGCGAAGTGCAGGAGCGACTCGCACTTGCGGACCAGATTCGGGAACCGCTCGCGGATATCCCGGCCGGTGACCACGACCGACGAGTGCTCCGTGCCCAGCTTCGCCGCGATGATCTTCTGATAGCCGGATTCGTCGGCCCATGAATCCGGCAGGGTGATCGAGAACGTGGGCAGTTTGCCGGTCGTATTCTGCCGGACGATCCAGGCGATGATGCTTGAGTCCAGCCCGCCGCTGAGGAACGCGCCACGCGGGTAGTCCCCCCGCAGCCGGAGCCGGACCGCTTCTTCGAGCCTGTCGCGCAATGCCGCCTTGGCGTCGTCAAACGTCAGGTCATTCCGGCCGATGTCGCCGCGGTCGATCGGAATCTCGAAGTAGTGCGACAGCACTACCCCGTCGGGCCCGACGCGGACGACGTGCCCGGGCGGAAGGCTGCGCACACCAGCGAAGCAGGACTCGCCCGGCACCGGCGTCCAGAAGCGGCCGTTGGCCCGGACGCCCTCGGCCGACAGCTCACGACGTACTTCCGGGAACGCGAACAAGCCCTTGATCTCAGAGGCGAAGGAGAAGACACCGCCCTGTTCGGTGTAGAACAACGGGCGTTCGCCGAACGGATCGCGTCCCAGCAGCAGTTCGCGCCGTTTCCGGTCGTAGAAGGCGAACGCGAACTGGCCGTTGAGCCGGTCGAGGGCGCTCTCACCCCAGGTCGCGAGGCTGTAGAGCAGCACTTCCGTATCGGACTTCGTGGCGAAGGTAACGCCGTGCGCTTCCAGTTCCTGCCGGAGCTCGAGATAGTTGAAGATTTCTCCGTTGAAGCCCAGCACGAACCGCTCGTCGGCGGTGACCATTGGCTGCTTGCCGAGCATCGGGTCGATGACCGACAGCCGGACTGTACCGAGGCTGAACTCGTTGTCGTCGTAGATACCGACCTCGTCCGGTCCGCGATGAGCGATGCCGCGAATTCCACGGCGCAGGCTCGTGATCCGGTCCTCCTTCCGCTTCCGGCTGTTGACAAAGCCGACGACACCACACATGAACGCATCCCACCTTCTCGAATGATGGACCGGGGTGGTAGTCAGACTGATTCGAGATAGCGGCTGCGCTCCCAGCCGGATACCTCGGCGTCCGCGGCCGCCTGCTCGGCCCGGCCGAGCAGGCACAGCAGGTCCGTCACCTCGTCGCCCAGCGCTGACCGCGCGAAAGTGCTATCGCTCAGCAGGGCCACGGCCTCGGACACGCTTCTCGGCAGCCGGTCGGCATCGCTTGCCGCGTACACGTCGCTCGTGACGGCGGGCGGCGGATCCAGTTGCTTCTCCATGCCGGCCAGGCCGGCGAGCAATTGGGTCGCGACGAGGAAGTAGGGGTTGGCGTCGGCCGCTGCCACCCGGTGCTCCAGCCGTGTCCCGCCGTCCCCGTGCACCAGCGCCCGCAGCGCGGCCGAGCGGTGGTCGAACCCCCACGTGACATGCGTGGGCGCGAACGAGTATCTTGCCGACCGTTTGTACCCGTTGGGCGTCGGCACGGCGACGTAACTCGTCTCGGCGGCATGGTGCAGCAGTCCGCCCAGGTACCACCGTCCCTGCGCGCTCAGTTCACCGGTTTCCGCGTCCCAGAAGACGTTGCGGCCGGTTTCCCGGCAGCGCAGGCTCTGGTGGACATGCAGCCCGCTGCCGGACGACTCCGCCCACGGCTTGGCCATGAATGTGGCCAGATAGCCGTGCGCGGCCGCGATCTGCTTGACCGCGTAGCGGAAGAACAACAGGTCGTCCGCGGCGGCCAACGGCGCGGACTGGCCCAGGTTGATCTCGACCTGACCGGCGCCGTACTCCGCCCCGCTGGCCTCCACCACGACGCCCGCGGCCTGCAGCGCCGACTGGATGTCCCGGAGCACCGGCCACAGGTAGGAATCGTCGTGCAGGCTGTAGATGGGAATGCGCGGATGCCGAGGACGTAGGTTGTCCGGGTCGAGCAGATAGAACTCGGTCTCAAGACCGACGCGCGGGTCGAACCCCGCCTGCTCGGCCTGGCTCTGTGCCCGGCTCAGGACCAGGCGAGGGTCGAGCGGGACGGGCTGACCGGCCCGGTCCACGACGTCGCAGAACACGAGCGCCGCTCCCGGGCGCCAGGACACCAGCCGCAGGGTGCCCAGGTCGGGCACCAGAAAGACATCCGGATAACCGCTCGCCCAGCTGTACTGGCCCGAGGCCAGCACGTCGAGGCCGTAGTCGAGACAGAACAGCCCGGACGACATGGCGAACTCCGCGCTCTGCTGGAAGACCGGTGCGGGTATTCGTTTGCCCCGGATCGCACCCTGGGTGTCCACCACGGCCAACTCGACGATCTCGATCGAGTTTTCGCTGATGAACTGGTCAATCGCTGGCATGTTCCTCCTCTGGCGGGTACCGCTGCCACGCCCGTGCAGCGAGTGCGTTCAGCGCCCCGCGATCAACGGCGGACTCCTGCACATGAATGGCGTCCGGGGACGCGGATCTAATGGGATCTAATGCAGCTTTTGCGGCACATCGGACCATCGATACATTGGAGATCATATATCGCGTGAGAATGCGCCCAATTTTGACATTCCGGTCCTTGGCGCGATCGGCGCCGACTGCCGTGCGAGTCGATCAGCCGAACGAAACCGCAGCGTCGCGGCTTGCGGCACAGCGCGGCCGGCGCGCCGTGCCCTCACCAGAGCGGGCGGAATCCACTCAACCGCCGCGGGCCGCGAATCGGGTCGTCCGTACCTCAAGGTCTTCCTCAACGGGCACGCCCGAAACGAGGGGTTTTCGAGTGTCCATTCACCGGTTGGTGCGGGCGTTCCCGCCGGTGCATCCGGTGGTGATGAACGCGGCCGCCGCTACCGCGCTACCAGTTCGGCTACGACAGGCTCGCGCAGCGGGCGAAGGAGCAGCCAGCCGACCGCCGGCAGCAGGATCAGCGGGGCAAGGGCCGTCCGCAGTGACGTGGTGTCGGCGAGCGCCCCGATAGCGGGGCTGGCCAGTCCTCCGATGCTCACCGTGAGTCCGAGTGTGACGCCGCTGGCGGTGCCGACGTGTTGTGGCAGGTAGTCCTGGCCCAGGGTGATGTGCAGCGAGAACGGTACGTACAGCCCGGCCGAGGCGAGGGCGACAAAGACGAACAGCGGCGGCCCCGGCACCAGGACGACCCCGGCGACGGCAACGACGGTCAGCGCGTACGACCAGCGCGTCACCGGGAGCCGGCCGAACCGGGTAGCGAGGCTGCCCCCGGCCACGGTGCCGAGCGCGCCCCCGAGGTAGAGCACGAACAGCGCGGCCGTGCCGATGGTCTCGCCACCGCCGACCCGCTGAACCGCGAACAGCGAGACGAACGCGCTCAGCCCGACGAAGACGATCGACCGGCAGACCACGGCGCCGGACAGCAGCAGAAACGAGCGACGGTCGTCGCGGCCCGGGGGTGTCGCGAATTGCGGGGCGGTGGCGGCGGCGGTCTTCGCCGCGCGCAGCGCCGCGCCGCACAACGCGGCGCCCACCAGCGCCGGCACGACCAGCAGCGGCGACGCGCCCAGCCCACCGGTGGCGACGACCCCGCCGACGAGCAGCGGCGCGGTGGCGAATCCGAGGCTACCGCCGAGGGAGAACCAGCTCATCGCCCGATGGCTACGCCCGGCGGCCAGGCGGGCCACCCGCGCGGCTTCCGGGTGGTACGCGGCGACACCGATCCCGGACACCGCAACCGCTGCGAGGGTGAGCCCGTACGTGCCGGTCACCCCGGCCAGGGCCACGCCGGCACCGCCCACGATCGTGCTCACCGGCAGCAGCCACGGCATCGCCCACCGGTCGGTGAGCGCGCCGAACAGCGGTTGCACGACCGAGGACAGCAGCGAAGCGGCCAGCACGATGCCCGCGGCGGCGGCATAGCTGTACGCGCGCTCCACGACGAAGAACGGCACCAGCGCGGCCACCGAGCCCTGGTAGACGTCGACGCACGCGTGGCCGACGGACAGCAACGGGATGGCGCGGGAACGAGTAGACACCTCCCGATCGTGTCCGGAGCCCGCCTGGCGTGCTTCCGATAAGATGCCAAATCATGTCGGAAATCCGCCATCATCCCCAGGCGCCCACCCGGGCCCAGCCGATGGCGCCCGGCGAGCGAATCACCGCCCACCACCACGACGACCACCAGATCGTCTACGCGGGCTCGGGAGTCCTGGCCGTCACCACGGACGCGGGGACCTGGGTCGCGCCCGGCAACCGCGCGATCTGGGTGCCGGCCGGCTGCGTACACGCCCACCGCGCACACGGCGCGCTGGAACTCCACCTGCTCGGCCTGCCCACCTCGGCCAACCCACTCGGTCTCGACGCACCCACGGTGCTCAGCGTCAACCCGCTGCTGCGCGAGCTGATCCTCACCTGCACCCGCGACCCGGACGACGACAGCCCCGAACGCCGCCGGCTCCGCACGGTCCTGCTCGACCAACTGCGCACCTCCCCGCAGCAACCCATCCAAATCCCCGCACCGACCGACCCCCGGGTGCGGGCGGTATGCGACCTGCTGCACGCCGACCCCGCCGACGGGCGCACCCTCGCCGAGCTCGGCCGTCAGGTCGGCGCGGGAGACCGCACCCTGAGCCGAGGGTTCCGCGCCGACCTGGGCATGACCTTTCCCCAATGGCGCACCCAGCTGCGCCTCTACCACGCGCTGCACCTGCTCGCCGACGACGAACCGGTCACCACGGTGGCCCACCGCTGCGGCTGGTCGTCGGCCAGCGCCTTCATCGACGCCTACCGCCGGGCCTTCGGCGAGACGCCCGGCGCCCACCGCCGGCGCTGAGCACGCGGGCCATTCAAGGACCACGGCTGGCCCGGGGCTACGAGCAGGTGGGAGTTCGCTACGCGACGGGCACTGCTTCCTGCTCGGCGACGCCGCGCCCATGATGCCGCAGACAGCGGTGGAACTCCTCGCGGAACCCGGCCAGCCACCCGAGCACACAGCCCGTGGTTCTGATCTTCTTCTCTAGATGCTGCCCGCGGCCCAGTGCTCCCGCATGGCGGGCAGGGTGCCCGCCTGATGGACCCGGGTCCCGCATCGCGGGCAGCGGTCCCGGCGGGTGGACACGTGTTCCACAATGTGGAGTCGCCGACCCCGCAAACCGCGCATTCAACGCCTATCGTCGGCCCTGCCGGCGATCTTGGAGAGCAGAGGCGAGGACCTAACCACAGCTGCACAAGATCTCCGCCGGGGCCGCCAACATGAGGCAATAGTCCGATTTGCGACGGCGGAAAGTCCAGATCGTGGAACATCCGCCCACCCGCCGGGATCACATCCCGGCAGATGGACACCGCGCCCGGCATGCGGCGCCATAGGCGGCGAGCAACGCCGACCCACCCGGCAGCTCGCCGGCCTGCGGGCGGCCCGCGCCCAGCGGAACACGATCAGACACGCCGCGACCCCGTCGAGAGGGTGCGAGCTGACCTCACCGTTCCAAAATCTGACACAGGGGCGACCGACCCGTGCACACACCGCGACCTGGCCGGCGAAGACCCTGCCCCCGGGGTTGCCGGAGGGCGGCAGTAGAGGCCCGACCATCCACGGAGCCCCGCACGGTGGCTACGGAACGCGCCCAGTACGAACACCCCACAGTGCCAGCCCTTGACCTCAGCCATTCCCTAAAGCCGCCATGGAGTCACAGCCCACCCCCGACGAAGGCCGCCCCCGCTCCGATGCCAGGGGTAACCGTGACCGAAGGGGCTCAACCTAGGGGCACAGTCCGGGTGTCAGGACGAAGTCCTACCGGCGCGGAACACCGCCGGTGCGCAGTAAACGGTGACCCATCCCCGGGCCTGGATCCGGAGGCACTGGGAAGGGCCCGGAGGAAGCCCGAACCGAAGATCAGAGCCAGGGAACCACGACCGCCGACAGACCCGGCAGGCGAAACGACAAGCTAGCCTCGGTTGAATCTCCCGAGTGAGCGCTGTCGGCCGCAGTCCGGCAATTCCGGCTGCGGTGACGGCCGGGGCGCGGCCGGGGCGCGGCCGGGGCGCGGCCGGGGCGCAGGATCTTGTAGGTCTTGCGCCGAACCACCCTGCGACCAGGCAAATTGTGTATCGACGGACGGCTATTGTCGATAGACAATGTTCTTCCTTGGGAAGTGTCTGTGCGGGGGCGGCGTGGATCCGGTCGAGGTCAACACGGTTGAGCTACGGAAATTAGGTACGCGGATCGGTCAGCTGGGCGATGCTGTGACGCGTACGGTGACCGACGCGGTGCCGCGCCTGGCACCGGCCGGGTCGAAAGGCTCGCCGTGGGCGATGCTGGCGCAGGCGGACGCCACCGCGACCGGATGGTCGGAGTATCTGACTGGCCTGGCCAGGCGGGTCGATGAGGCCGGCCAGTCGCTCGTGGACACGGCCGAGCTGTACCGGGCGTCCGACCAGCGAGCCGCGGATCGGCACGGTCCCCGGTGAGTGTCACCTGGCAGGCACTGCTCGCCGTCGACGTCGGGCCGGTTCGGCAGGCCGCGCCGGTCTGGGACAAGCTCGGTGCCGCGCTGGAGGACCAGGCCGACGAACTGGCCGCCAACGCGAAGTCGCTGCCGGGGGTGTGGCCGTCCGGACGGGCGTCCGAGGCCGCCGCGACATACCTGAACGGCATGCGCGTCGAGTTGGACAACGCGTACGTGCCGGTGCTGACGATCGCGCAGTCCCTGGCCGAGTGGGCCGACGGCATCTCCGAGCTGCGGGGACACGCCCTGGATCTGATCGACGACGCCCAACGCCTGCATCTCACGATCGCCGGCGACGGGACGATCAGCATGGACGAGGGCCACGCC
>Ga0307516_10004067_pt1 | contig 18304 bp, 16 predicted proteins | sample 19_EM_MG_FD_203310 | JGI IMG/M metagenome (GOLD analysis project Ga0307516, IMG submission 203310) | Populus trichocarpa ectomycorrhiza microbial communities from riparian zone in the Pacific Northwest, United States - 19_EM | ecosystem: Host-associated > Plants > Roots > Unclassified | place... | reverse complement strand
TTGTGTGTGGTTTCCAGTTGAGTAATAAAAAGAGTTTATACTATACTTGTTTGAAATACCATTAGTGGATCCTCTAACCTTAACAATTATTTTATCCTTGTTTAATCCTTACATCAATATCACATCTCAAAGCTCTCTGTAACTTATTATTATTGTTGTTGTTGTTGTTGTTATTTATAATTTATATAGTTAACCTCCTTGTGGTTCGACCCCGGTCTTGCTGGGTTATTTATTACTTTGACACTCCTACACTTGGGAGAGACATCAATCTTTTAGTCGTGTCATTAAATATACTTAAAATATTACAATTATAATAACTTCAAGTTACTGTAGTTAAAACAAAACACTTTGGTAGCATTAATTGCACCATCCTCCCTTCGGCCTCCAAGTGTGGAATTAAGCATTGGAATTCAGGAGTTGTTTTTCCCCTCATTTTTCTCGGTTTAATAGTTTATTTCATTGTTTAGTCACTTGATTGGTGTCCAAGGCAGTAAAAGTCCAACTCTCTCTTTCGTAGTGTGCAGTTGGCATCTATTTTTCTTTGAATTGTTATTTCCTTTAGCTCCATCACGTGTGCAATTTTTTATTCGATCTTTTTTCGCGATGACTACTTCCCAACTTCAGGTGTTATATATATATATATATATAACTAACATGAATATCCAGGCCAGTTTACATCTACCTCAATTAATATAGAAACTTATATGGTCATTAATTTCAGAACACGTGAATATAGACCTTAATTAACTAGTGGGTAAATGTTTATTCTATAATCGTTTTGTTTTTGTCCAAGAATATATATATATAAAATGAGAAAATTAATTTAAAAAGAATATTTGGTACAACAACACAAATACACTAGTTATTCGAAAATATTGTTTGTATGCTTGAGCAATCAAGATTCAAGCCCTTGCATTTTCTATATGTATACTTGCTATGTGGGTCTAGTGTCCCCACCAACTCTCTCGAGGTTGGAGAAACTCAATCTTGTCGAGTATAGCTCTAAACGAATCTGATAGTACTCCTAGAGATCTAGATCATCTATTGGAATGTATCTCTAGTGATCCAAGTGCAATATGAATTAGGTTGGCCTACCAAACAAATTAGAAACCGTTGAACTTCACCATCCCTGATAAAAACAACTTGTTCATCTAGAATAACATTAATATTATCCTTTTGTGATGCTATTAAAGTGAAAGGGGTAGATGTTTCAATAGGATCACCATGAGGGGAATTCAGTGGCACTTCAAATGGATCATTTGGAATATGATGTGGTTTCTAGTATGCACCTAGATCCTCAATGTTAAATATGGAGCTAATTCTAAAATCAAATGGTAAATCAATAATATAAACATTTGAACCAACCCATTATAGCACTTTGAATGGCCTAGCAACACGTGCATGCAATTATCGATTAGTTATCAAAGGATATTTGTTCGGGTCTAATCCATATCATAACATAGTCTCCAACATTAAATTTATTGTGTCGTCTATGTAAATCATCTCGAAGTTTATATTGCGCATTACTTGCTTGAATTTGCTTAGTGATCTCAACATGCAAATCTTGAACTCTATGTGCAAATGACATGGCAGACTCAAACACCCTAACATGAGACATGAGAGGAAGGTATAAAGGTTTTCTAGGCTTGTAACAATGTATAACTTCAAAAGGACCCATGTCTATCGACCTCTTGATAGAGTTGTTATAGGCAAATTAGGTTGTAGGAAGAATCAAATCCCGGTTTCTATTATGATCACTCACTAGACATCTCAAAAGGTTGCCAAACTCCTATTAACCACCTTGATTGACTATCAGTTTGGGAGTGATAGGCACTAGAAAACTTCAACTTAGTTCCCATCATATGCCAAAGAGTTTTCTAGAAATAATTCATAAATCTAGCATCTCTATCTGAGACTATGGCTTAAGAAACACTTTACAACTTGATAATCTTGTCAAAATAAAGTTTTGCAACTTTAGAAGCATTTTTTGTCTTAGTACAAGGCATGAAATGGGTCTTTATAGAGAAGTGATTGACAACTATAAAGATAGAATCATGCTTCTTTGCAGTAAATGGAAGCCTAAGCACAAAATCCTTACTTACATCTTGCTAATGACAAGTGAGAATAGGCAATAAGATGTAAAGACCAATGTTCTATTTTCTATGCTTAGCTAGTGACATCTTCGACATTGACCTACCAACTTAACTACATATTTTTTAAACTAGACCAAAAGAACTAACATTTCACCTCTTTAATTGTTTTATTTCTCTCAAAGTATCTTGAAAGACCTCTAAAATGAATCTCCTACACCAAAACATCATGCACTGATGTTTTCAGGATACAAAGTTTATTATAAAAAAAATACCATTCCTGAAAGTAATAACCATCTACAACACAATTACTCTCATCTCCTAATGTCATATATGTTACTTAAAATTTTAGGCAAGATTCATACTTCTCTTTATGTCTTTTAGATCCAATAACTTTAACACTTATTACGAATAATAATGTTACGCGACAACTCAAGGCATCTGTCACCTTACTCTCCATTTTAGATTTATGTTTCAATACAAATTAATAAGCTTGCAAATACTCAACCCAACGACTATGCCTATGATTGAGCTTCTTTTGGGAGTTGAGATAGTGAAGGGCCTCATAGTCAGAGCAAAGAACAAACTCTTGTGGTAGAAACTAATGGTGCTAATAACGCAAGGCCTAAACTACCTCATAAAATTCTTTATCATAGGTTGAGTACTTTTATTTGACTCGTTAAGTTTCTCACTAAAGAAAGCTACATAGTGATGTTCTTGACTAAGTATTCCACCTATATCAACTCTTGAGGCATCATATTCTACTTCAAACACCTTAGTAAACTCAGGAAGCCGCATTACTAGAGCCTTTATCATCTTCTTCCTAACTTTCTTAAATGTCTTATTAACTGCTTTACTTTATTGAAACTCATATTGTTTCAAACAATTTATGATAGGAGACAAGATGTTGCTAAATCATTTGATAAAATGATGATAGAAAGTCATGAGCCTAAGAAAACTACGAACCTCATGAATATTCTTAGGTTATGGCCAATCTATAATCACTTAGACCTTTTAGGTATCAACAAGGATTCCCTCACATGACACTATAAAGCATAAAAAACCATTCAATCAATGAAGAAAGAACACCTTTTGACATTGGCATACAAACTTTTCTTCTTTAGGGTGGTACAAACTTGAATAAGGTGATCTAAATGCTCTTCCTTAGTTTTGTTATAGATAAGGATTTCATAAAAAATACATAGCCATGATTTCTTCCATAAAAGGCCTAAGCACTTCTATTAGTACTCGTATAAAAGTACTTGGTGCACTAGAAAGGTCAAAATGCATGACTAGCCACTCGTATGGTCTATCCTAGGTCTTAAATGTTGTTTTTCATTCATCTCCTAAACAAGTTCTAATTTGATCATACCTACTCTTCATGTCAATCTTAGTGAAGATTTGGACTCTTGCCATCATATCTAACATGCCATCCAATCGAGGAATGAGCAAACAATACTTGATAACAATATTGTTGATGGCTCGACTATCCACACACATTCTCTATGAGCCATCTTTCTTAGGTGTTAAAAGGGAAAGTACTGCATAAAGGGCTCAAACTCTCTCATATAAATCCATTTTGTAACATTTCATTTACTTGCCTTTGCAATTTGGCATATTCACTAAGGTTCATCATATAGTGAGGCAAGTTTAGCAATATGACACCAGAGATAAAATCTATAGCGTGTTGAATGTCATGTATAGAGGTAACACATATGGTAGTTTAGAGGGAAAGACATTTAGAAATTCTTTTAACTCTTTCTTTATCTCTTCAGGTGGTTCATCTGAAAAAATTTCTATAACCTTCTTAGCTATTAAGACAAACATAATAGACTTTTCACGAACCTTCTTTTCAAACTTCTTATGACTTATTATGTTAAGCCTCTTTTCTTTCACCTTTTCCTTCTTTTTATTACTATCATTAGGCCTTGGTGGTAATTTAATGAGTTGAATCTTTTTACTATGGAAAGTAAATGAGCAAGAATTTGATCGCCCAAAGATTGTAACGTCTAGGTCATATAACTAAGGCCTACCCAAAATAACATATCTTATATCCATAGGAATTATACCACACCAATTTTTATCATGATAGCCCAAAATATTTATGGGGAAAAGACATTTCTCCATAATCGCTATGGATGCATTGTTAACCCAGGACACACTATATGGTTTAAGATGTGGGACAAACTTTACTAGTGGACATTGCATTGATATAACTCCAACTATCTATAATGATCTTGCAACCTTTATCTTCATATTTAATGTAAGTGTAAAAGATAGTAGTTCTCCTCCAATCTTCAGTTCTTTTAGGTTATATTAAGACATATCTAACTACATTTAACTTTGTCGTCTCCCATTCTATAAAGTCCTGCTCGATCTGAGCGGATATAAACCTAACACATTCTAGCAAGTTGGACTTTTCCTTCTCATCATTTAGGTTCTAAAAATCAGCAGGATTATGTTTATATACCTTATCATCATAATTTTCTTTCTCATTTATATCCTCTCGATCCTTAATGAATAAAACCTTATTGCGACAACTAAAGAAAAAACCCTGACACTTAAAACATTGAATCCTTGAGGTCATATTAGGTGTTACATGGAGAATAACCTTACCCTTGTCTTCCCTAAATATCTGGAAAATAGTAGAATTAGGTTTACTAGGTGAGTCACCCAATAAAGAATTATTATTATTAGGTTGGGACCTAGAAGGGATACTACAGGTGTTCTAACATTCTGTCCACTGACTTTTTATGACTAACTCGTAGTTTTGCATTAAGGTATAAGCTTCATCAAGGGTGGACACACCTTTAAACACAACCTATCTTCTAAGGTCATCATTCAAGCCTTTCCAAAATCTACTTAGAGTCATTTTCTCATCCTTCCTAACCACACACCGTATCTTATATTCATTAGCAGGCTTATTTTCTTGCCTCAAGTTATTCCACTAGTCTAAGAGATTTCTCCTATAAGAATAAGGTAAGTATTTCTTTTATAAATTATTTTTCATCTCCACCTAATCAATAATAGAAGGTTGACCTCTGCTAGCCAAAAACTCTTCTACACTTTCCTAATAGAGTTAAGTAGTACCACTAAGTTTCACTTTTGCAAGCCTTACCCTCTTATTCTCAGACAAATCATATTAGTCAAATAATTGATCCATGGGTTAAATTGACCCTTAAAATTTAGAGCTTCTACCTTGATATGTCTAATGACTTGATAATTAGGGTCATTGTAGTTGTGGAGACCCTGATTGTAGTTGTACTAGTGGTTCTTAGGGTGAGTTGGCCTCTAATGGTAATTGTTAAAATGCTTATTGTTGTTAAGATCATCAAAGTCATTGTGAACCTGATGGTGGTCATGTTGGCAATTTCTATAGGAACTAGTCTTTTATTATTCCTACAGTTCTCATTAAAATACTCATTCTCACTAGATTGCCTTATTTATAAAGTTTTTATGGATTCTACTCTCTTAGGAAGGTTGATCATCTGAGTGGACATTTTGTTCATATCAACTTGTATAAGCTGTAATTGTTCTTGAATATCTCTAAAAACATTACTAGAGTTCGGGTCTATAGTAATTGTGAGTTCTAGATTGTTTACTAGACGATCACTTTGTAAATGAATACAATACTAATCTTAAGATTATGATTGAGATCATAAATAACACTTGCAAGTAAAACACAATATAAAATTAAAGCTAATATTTAATTATCTGTTTATTTTGGAGACCTTCGGAGATTACCTATGGAAAGAAAGAGAAATAGAAGAAAAAAGAGTAGAATTAGTAACAATAAAAAAGGAATAAGCATTAACAAATTTAACCATGGAAAATATCATGGAAGCAATGTTAGTCATCTAAATGCACAAAAGTAGTCCAAATATAATGTTCTAATTTTCCAATAAATTTAGCCAAGCTCCACAATTAACTAAGAGGACTGAATATTCAATGTAAATGAATAAATAAGCCAAAAGTTAAGTTAGCTCAAATTGCAAGACGGAATATATATTTATGTGCATGGACGAAAGAATAATATCAAAGTTAATTTTGGCTTAAAAGTGTAGAAATATAAGAGGAACAATGATATTCAATGGTTAAAAGAAGTTTGTTGTGGTATATTGACTAGATTGTGATGGGAACATGTTGAAATCTACTACAACTGATGTGGCAGAGACTATTGACATGTCAGAAACTTATGGCGTGGTGATGATGTGGTAGAGATGTTGGTGTGGTAGATGTTTATGACGTGGCGCTGATGTGGTAGAGACTGCTTGCATTACGTTGGCGTGGTAGAGACCAATGCCATGTTAATGATGTGGCACTGATGTTGGACTAGTGAATTAGTCTACCATGAGAGATTAGTTTCTTTGTTGTTGCTGAGGTTGTGGCTAATGTAAAAAGGGTAGATATGATGATGTGTTGTCATCTTCAACCATTGTGCTGCTATTATTGTGATCGACATTGTTGTAGCTAAGGGAGTGACTGTTGTCTGTTGCCAAAATTAATTGAGAGGAGTTGTTGGTGTATTGTAGCTATTATCGCTGGCGTGAGAAGATCAAGAGTGTTAGAGGTGGCGAATTGATCTAGATACATCGACTGTTGTTGGTGGGTAGTGGCTATTGGTTGAGGGAACAGTGTCTTTATGGATGAATGAGTCTGTGTTGAAGATAAACATTAATTATTTTTTTATCTCAGCTATAAATAAAAAGATTAAAGGATTTTCTTAGTCTAGATCAACTATTGATGATGATTGTCGCGGGGCGACGACATCGTCTGGCGACGGCGGAGGCTCCTGGCGTGTCTCCTGTTGTGAGGTGAGGTGTGGTGTGTTGGGAAGATTTTTTTGGATTTAATCATAAAATTATGATTAAAGTTCAGGAGTCGCCATCTAGTATTATGGTCACTAGGAACCTATGGTCTACGAGAGTCTGAGTAAGGGACTGGTTGTGCAAGGGAAAGACGCATCACCCCCAGTGCACCCTACCTAAGGTAAGCTGCATTGTTGTTTGATTGTTTTTTCTAAGTTGGGTTTCTATTCGTTGATCTTTTCTAAGGCTCAAGGCAGATCTATCTTCATGAGAAAGTCTCTACCTTATTGGGTTAAATCCTAAGCATTCTAAAGTCTGAATTTTAGCATCGCATTTCTACACCTTGTATCTTTAATACCTGAGGGTGTACTTTATCGTGTAATTTTACACCCCACAAATATTAAAGTCTACATCTGGACCCTAAAAAAGATTGGAAAACGATTTTTGACATGTTGGCCAAATCCTAATGGATAATCATAAACTGGTTATGATATCCATTTTTGGATTTTTTTTTAAACATGAAAAAGATGCAATTTTTTTATGAACAATATACTTGGAAAAATTTCAGGATTTGGCCGTATGCAGCAAAATATTTTTTTTTGTTTTTGAAATTTTTATTTTTTTGAAATATTTTGGAGAAAACCGGGTATTTTAATACTGGATTTGTATTTTACAGTGTAAATATACAACCCAATATTATAAAAAATTGTTAGAAAAATATTTTTGAAAATCACAATTTTTTAAAAAAGATATTTGATTTATTTGATTTTTGTTTTATTATTATTATTTTGTCTACTGGAACTGTGGACGTGAATTATAATTCACGTTCCACTGTTCAAAACAGTGGAACTCTCACGGGGAAGACGAAGAACCAGGGGAAGGGTCGCGGACCACCTGGCGTGGCAGTGATGGCTGACTGGCGGGGGAGGATGACCTTAGGCCTGCGTCGGCGCCGATTTGTTGTCATTCAGACTGAGCTATTCACATGGAGCTGTAGAGGAACAACAGAAGATCATTTTCGTGCAAGTTTGGTGAAAGTTGGTGGACGTGAGGTGCATTAAATGCACCTGCAAAATAGGTAACCGGACCGGGTAAAAGAAGAAGACAATGAACAGTGATGAACGACGCGTCGTCTGACCTCTTCTTCTTATTTTTTTTTTAATGAAACGACGCAGTTTTGGGTTTGAATTAGGGATTTTTACTGATTTTCACTTTAGTCCTTCATCTTTCAATTGAGCCCCTACTTGTCCCTAAACTTTTGATTTAATGCAATTAAGCCCTTGATGAACTTCAATTGGAACCCCAAAGTTACGTGCCTATTGCAATATGGTCCTTGGTCTCGGATTTTGTCAATTTAGCCCCTAATTGACCATTAAACTTTCAATTTCTTCAATTTCACCCCCGATTGTTTGTCAATTTCACCCCTATAGTTTGGCGCCTTTTACAGAAACGTCATTGGCTGTCAATTTCTTAAATTTAACCCCTAATTGACCCCAAAACTTCAATTTTCTTGCAATTTGGCCCCTAATTTCAATCAATTAACTTGGAAAAAATTAAATTTGGTCTCTTAAAATTCCAATCTTCTCAATTAAGCCCAAATTAGGCTCCCAAACTTAATTTTTCACCAATTAAGCTCCAAATAAAATTAATTTAACCCATTTAAAGTATAATTAAGTCCTTGCACTTAATTAAATCCTTCAATTGGACCCAAATTAATTCTTAAACATTATTAAAATTTAATTTGGCCCATGATTAAATCAAATTGGCCAATTAAAAATTTAATTATGTCATTGGACTTAATTTTTATGCAAATTTGTCCAATAATCATTTAATTTGACCTTGAGTTTGCATTTTTTTCTCCATTCTTGGGCATAATGGGGTACAATTAGGCCTTGAATTTCCTCCAAAAATTGCAGCTTGATTTCCCGGCCTACTTTCTCCACGTTGCCAGCCTTTATTTTATTTTTTGTTTTTTATTTTGAAAAAAATTGATTTTTGGGGAATAACCAGAATTGGGTTATGACAGTTGCCCCCCTCTTTACAATGCTTACGATAGAAAGTCTTATAAGAGACTTTAGATAGTAAGCATTGTAAAGAAGAAAAAGAAGAATGAGAGATGACGGACTCATCATATTGAGAGATGATGAATCCTTTTGAGGGCTAGAAAGCGCACTCAAAGTAAAGATTTTTCTTTTGAAAATTCCGAGATTTTGAAATGGTCGAATTGTCATGGGTGACCTACCCAGAGAAAATTAAAAAAAGTTTTTTGAGGTGGTCTTATTATAATGGGTGACTTACCCGGGTGAAAAACGCAAAGATTTTTTTTTGAAATGGTGAAAAATACAAAGATTTTTCAAAGTGGTCTTGTTGTAATGGGCGACCTGCCCGGGTGAAAAACATGAAGATTTTTCAAAGAGATGAAAAACACAGAGATTTTTCAAAGTGGTCTTGTTGTAATGAGTGACCTACCCGGGTGAAAAACACAAGATTTTTCACCGTGGTGAAAAATACAGAGATTTTTTGAAGTGGTGAGAAATGCGAAGATTTCTCAAAATGGTTTCATTGTAATGGGCAACCAGCCCAAATAGAAGATTTTTAGGTGATGAGAAATGCGAGGATTTTTCAAAATGGTTTCATTGTAATGGGCAACCGACCTAAATGGAAGATTTTGAAGGTGGTGAGAAATGCAAGGATTTCTCAAAAGATGGTTGAATTGTAATGGGCAACCAGCCCAAATAGAAGATGAAAAGAGTTTTCAAAGAGGTCTAATTGTGATGGGTGACTTACCCAGGTGAAAACAATGAAATGTCTTGAAGGGACAACATGATAGGACTCGATGGTGCACTATACAAGAGATAAGAGCTCAAATGAGCGTTTGAAAAGAGATAGGACCCCAAGGGAATGAGGGTTGAAAGGCACACTCGATAGGAGGTAGGGTTAGAAAACGCACTACATGAGAGGTGAGGGCTTAAAGGCGCACTCGAAAGAAAGCAAGGTTAGAAAACACACTACCCAAAGTGGTCAAGGGCTCTAAGGCGCACTCGAAAGGAGGCAGGGTTGGAAAACACTCTACCTAAAGTGGTTGAGGGCTCTAAGGTGCTCTCAAAAGGAGGTATGGTTAGAGAACGCACTACCTAAAATGGTCGAGGGCTCAAAGACACACTCGAAAGGAATTAGGGTTAGAAAACGCACTACCCAAGAGGTGAGGGATCAAAGGCACCCTCAAAAGGAGGTATGGTTAGAAAACACATTACCCAAGGGGTGAGGGCTCAAAGGCATACTCGAAGAGAAGTAGGGTTAGAAAACACACTACCCAAGAGGTGAGGGCTCGGAGGCACACTCAAAAAGAGGTAGGGTTAGAAAACACACTACCCAAGAGATAAGGGATCAAAGGCACCCTCAAAATGAGGTATGGTTAGAAAACACACTACCCAAGGGGTGAGGGCTCAAAGGCGCACTCGAAGAGAGGTAGGGTTAGAAAACACACTACCCAAGAGGTGAGGGATCCAAGGCACCCTCAAAAGGAGGTATGGTTAGAAAACACATTACCCAAAGGGTGAGGGCTCAAAGGCGTACTCGAAGAGAAGTAAGGTTAGAAAACACACTACCCAAGAGGTGAGGGCTCGGAGGCACACTAAAAAAGAGGTAGGGTTAGAAAACACACTACCCAAGAGGTGAGGGATCAAAGGCACCCTCAAAAGGAGGTATGGTTAGAAAACACACTACCCAAGGGGTGAGGGCTCAAAGGCGCACTCGAAGAGAGGTAGGGTTAGAAAACACACTACCCAAGAGGTGAGGGCTCGGAGGCACACTCAAAAAGAGGTAGGGTTAGAAAACACACTACCCAAGAGGTGAAGGATCAAAGGCACCCTCAAAAGGAGGTATGGTTAGAAAACACAATACCAAAGATGGTCAAGGGCTCTAAGGCGCACTCGAAAAGAGGCAGGGTTGAAAGATGCACCAGCTGGGATGTTCAATGGCTCGAGGGCGCACTCAAAGAGAAGGAAGATAGGGCTAGAAAGCACAATATCTAAATGATGAGGACTCAACAGCCCGCTCAAAAAGAGGTGATGGTGAAACACTGATCTGTCAAGGATGCATCATGATCAATATGCATGTATACTTATCTAAGAAATATAGGCCCTATTTTCTTCATGGAGTTTTCCTTTTCTCAAAAGTTTGAGTCTTTAATAGTAAGCTTTGATAGCTCTTCCGCTCTTGCTTACTCGAGTCATATCTTGTGATCTTGACCTCTAAGAGGGATCAACATACTTGTTTGCCAACAAACCTTTATCTGAAGGGTTGCCAGCTCTGCACTATATCTCATGTTTTCTTAGAAGGGGAATCATGGAGTCAGCCTTATGTGTTTTGCTAGATTGCCCCCCAGTTTGATCATGTCTCCAAGTGTTCAATAATTTGGGTTTTCCTTGGGGATGAGGTTATGTGGAAGAAGATCCGGTTATTTACAAGGGGTTGTTTTCAAGAAGAATTTTTGGAATTTCAAAGCTATTCTGAAAAATCATTTTGATGTTTGTTCAAAACAAACTTGTTCTGAAAAATTCAAGCGATTCTCATGGATAGGCTTGCATGAGTGTTGAAAAATTTTGTTTTGCTTTTGGTGAAGTGAAGTGATGTTTGATTAGTCAAAATGGTTCAAGCTTCAATTTGAGGGTTTCAAAGAACCAGTTTTCAAAGCATTCATTTTGCTTGCATGAATAATGACTTGTTTCACATGGAAAAACAAAGTCTACCGATCCAGATTGCCTGTCTTTGATCAGAAAGGGCTTGATTGGGCACGTAATGTAGGCTTTGGCTCTTGGTTATGAAGAAAAAGGATATTTATAGGCTCAAAAGGTGTTTAAGGGAGTTAAGACTAAAGATCATTGGTGCTTATATCCCAAACTTTTTTTTGTTCATACATTTCTGAACCTTGGAATTGATTTGCAAAATGGTCCAGGTGCCCCCCAATGTTGGGCTTTTTCTTCTTTTGGTTTTGAGCATCATTATATTAGTGATTTTTGTGGCACGCTCAAATATTTTTGAAACTCTTTCATGCCCCCCAGCTTTGTTTGGGCACTTTTGATCATTGAGGATTTTGTTTCATGCCCCCCAGTGTTGTTTGGGCATTTTTATCATGGAGGACTTTTTCATGCCCCCAGGGTTGTTTGGGTATTTTTAGTCATTAAGGATTTTTTTGCACTTGCCCCCCAGTGTAGGGTGTGATTCTAGCCAAGGTTATTTTCAAGAAAAATTTATTAGGCTCAAAAGGGGACTACAAGGGATTTTTAGCATTGTGAAAGGATGATCAAGATGGCCTTTCTTCATTTCAAATGCATGCAATTAGAATCGACAAGCTTTGCTTTCTCACATGCAAATATGCAAAATGGTTTCTCATTATTCATGCAGTCAAAACTCAGCTTTTGAAGTTATCTCATGGTGTTCTGGTTGTCTTTCAGGTTTTATAGGTGTTAGGATATCGCTTGAATTTCCACAACTTGTTTGTTAGAACAAACACCAATTTGATTTTTATTTTGTATTAAAACTTTGATTTCCCAAAAATCATTGTGAAAACATGGGGTCATGCTTGTTTTTTTTAGGAAAAAAAAGGGAAAAAAATTATTGGTGCAGTGGTTTTATGAGTACAGAGGTGTGCTCAGTATGTTATTCACAAAAAAACACATGATTTTATTAACAGGAAAGGCTCATTTGACAGAGAAAGTCTTGTGGCATTATGAGCTAAATTGCCAAGCAGGTTGAAACAGACATGATCAAACAAAAGAAAATAATTAAGTAGGCTCCATCTTCCCATTTTATAGAAGAACTTTGTCCTCTATCCTCGAGTGTGCACACTGCCTTCTTCACACCTGGCTCTTGCCATTAGTGCTTTGAGGTTTTTGGAGCATTCAACCTCTAGTGTATTCACTGATCCAGTACCTGAAGCATGATTGGGTAAAGGGTTCGAACTCACATTTGGAGTTCCTTCAAATGTTATCCACCCAGCTTTGATCAAATGCATGAGCCTCTTTTTGAAGGCACTACAGGTATGAATGATTTGTCCCGTAGCGCCAGCATGGTACTCGCATGTGAGGTCGGGCTCGTACCAGTTGGGGTAAGGTGGTTGTAGAGACGTGAGAGGTTCAAGAGCTATATGCCCAATGCTCAGTAGCTTTTGGTACATCTCATTTAAGGGCAGCGGTAATGGAGGTAGCTGTTCCTGGACTCTTTGGTGTTTGGTTTGAGGCTCAGGTTTTCTGGCAGGAAAAGAAGAGTTGAGATTGATGTTGGCGATTTGGGGTGAAAAGGATGGAGTGTGGTATTTTTGGAATGGGTTCTTCCTACCCCTATAGCTACCCTCAACATGGTCAACCTCTTTCCTTTTACCTTCGAATCCCTTTTTTTCCATAGGTGCAGAGATTTTACCACTCTTTACTCCTTGCTCTATGCGCTCAGCTACTGCCACAACGTCAGTAAATTGTCGGGCCGAACTACCCATCACATGCTCGTAGTATGGGTCCTTAAGCGTGTTGGCAAATAGAGTGATCATCTCTTTGTCCAAAAGTGAGGGATGCACCTGAGCGGCTAGGTCTCTCCACCTTTGAGCATATTCTCTTATGCTTTCCTTGTCCCTTTTCTCTAGACTGGATAGACTGGTTCTATCAGGAACGATGTCCATATTGTACTTGTATTGCTTGACAAAAGCATCCACCAAGTTTTTCTATTTTTGGATCTTTGTGTTGTCCAATCTCATGTACCAACTTAATACCGCCCCACTTAAGCTATCCTGGAAAAAGTACATCAGTAGTTTTTCATCGTGTACTACTTCTGCCATTTTATTACAGTAAGATTTGAGATGAGCTATAGGGCATTGTGTTTCAGTGTATTTGATGAATTCAGGAACACGAAATTTTTTCAGGACAACCACATTTGGGACCATACACATTTCTGCTGCCCGTACTGGATCGTATAAGTCCACCCCTTCAATGGCTCTAATCTGAGCTTCCAACGCCGCCATCTTATCTTGATCAATGCCATTGGATGACTTGGTCTTGTGGGACTCATTGGCAAATGGATCTATGACTGCAGGGGCTGGTGCCAGTGGCATTGAATGCACAAATGCTGGATTGTATGGAGGTTCTTGACCATGTTCACTCATTGTTTCTTCAGGTTGAGCTGTTGCCGGAGGCTGAACAAAAATAGCTGGCTGGTTAGAAGGACCTTCACCAGAGGCATTTCTAAGTGTTTGCTCGAATAAGCTAGTGAGGCGAGCCACGCTTGCTTTCAGAGACTCTAACTCTTCTTGGAAATGGGCATCACGGTGAGCACGCTCTTCATCTTCCATGTTTCTTGCTCGGAGTCGGGTGTTGTAGACTCTTTGGGGACCTATATTTCAACATGTTGCATATATGTATGTTATTTACAATGGATTGATGTATGTGTATGGATGCAAATGTATGTACATTGGGTATGAATGGCAAAAACCCATGCAGAATGACTATGTAGGGAGTTCATGTTCTAAAGCAAGGTTCTAGGTCATTACATGATAGGTAGGCTTTCTACCTAGTCTTAAAAGGGTCTATGAACTGTCCAGTGACCACCTTACGTGAAGGCAGTGTAGGGGTTTACAAGGAATGGTTGGGGCACAGTGTGACCACCATTACCGAGTAAACACTCAGCTCATAGTTGGATGTTTCACGAATCTGAACCCCGACTGAAAGTCATGAGGCAGACCGCTACTCCCCACCTAACCTAGAATTGGGTTTTATTTGTCAACTGCATGCTAAAGCAATAAAAATGCGAGCTAAAATTAAAGACCAACAAATGAAAAACAATCAAACAATCAAAGCTTAGTCCGACCAAACAAGGTGTTCCCCAGTGGAGTCGCCATCCTGTCGCGGGGCGACGACGTCGTCTGGCGACGACGGAGGCTCTTGACGTGTCTCCTGTTGTGAGGTGTGGTGTGTTGGGAAGATTTTTTGGATTTAATCATAAAATTATGATTAAAGTTCAGGAGTCGTCACTTAGTATGATGGTCACTAGGAACCTATGGTCTACGAGAGTCTGAGTAAGGGACTAGTTGTGCAAGGGGAAGACGCATCACCCCCAGTGCACCCTACCTAAGGTAAGCTGCATTGTTGTTTGATTGTTTTTTCTAAGTTGGGTTTCTATTCGTTGGTCTTTTCTAAGGCTCAAGGCAGATCTATCTTCATGAGAAAGTCTCTACCTTATTGGGTTAAATCCTAACCATTCTAAAGTTTGAATTTTAGCATCGCATTTCTACACCTTGTATCTTTAATACCTGAGGGTGTACTTTATCGTGTAATTTTACACCCCACAAATATTAAAGTCTACATCTAGACCCTAAAAAAGATTGGAAAATGATTTTTGACATGTTGGTCAAATCCTAATGGATAATCATAAACTGGTTATGATATCCATTTTTGGATTTTTTTTTAAACATGAAAAAGATGCAATTTTTTTATGAACAATATGCTTGGAAAAATTTCAGGATTTGGCCGTATGCAGCAAAATATTTTTTTTTGTTTTTGAAATTTTTATTTTTTTTGAAATATTTTGGAGAAAACCGGGTATTTTAATACTGGATTTGTATTTTATAGTGTAAATATACAACCCAATATTATAAAAAATTGTTAGAAAAATATTTTTGAAAATCACAATTTTTAAAAAAAGATATTTGATTTTTTTGATTTTTTTTTATTATTATTATTTTGTCCACTGGAACTGTGGACGTGAATTACAATTCACGTTCCACTGTTCAAAACAGTGGAACTCTCACGGGGAAGACGAAGAACCAGGGGAAGGGTCGCGGACCACCTGGCATGGCGGTGATGGCTGACTGGTGGGGGAGGATGACCTGAAGCCGGCGGTGGAAACGGCGGTGGGGTTGGCTGCAGGTGGCTGGAGCGGCTGTAGCTGGAAGAGGAAGAAAAGGAAGCAATCTGCAGAGGGGAGAGAGACGTTCAAGGTGGCTTATTACAGACGCAGTGGTGGCTGGCCGGTGGTCTTGGCAACACGTGGTGGTGCTGGTTGCTCACGGCGGAGCTGGAGGAAGAGACGTTGACGGCGGAGGAAGAAAGAAGAAGAAGCAGAAGAAGAAAGTCTGCAGCGGGGAGAAGTAGGAGAGGAAGGAGAGGAGAGAGACGCGGTGTCTGCTCTACCACTAGTAAACGTCTGTTGGTCCAGGAGAAAGGTTTCTGTGGTGGAGCTGGTGGTGGGAAGACCAATGATGGTGTGCTGCCGGTGGTTGCAGCAGTGGAGGGAGAAAGAAAAACAGAAAAACAGAGAGAAAGTGGCAGAAACCGGGAAGAGGCCGATTTTTTGGCTTATTTTGGACCCGATTTTCTCCTCTTCCAGGCGATCAAACCCGCCTCTCTTTATAGGAGGTGGAAGAGGGTAATCTCGTCTACACCGGGGAAAAATTTCAGCCATTGATTCTGTTGGGAGAGATCCCAACTGTTGGCTCAAAGTAGGCATTGTGCATTGTTAAATCTGCAGAAAAGGCTGCCTGAGTTGGCATGTTTAGGCCTGCGCCGGCGCCGATTTGTTGTCATTCAGACTGCCATATTCACATGGAGCTGTAGAGGAACAACAGAGGATCATTTTCGTGCAAGTTTGGTGAAAGTTGGTGGACATGAGGTGCATTAAATGCACCTGCAAAGTAGGTAACCGGACCGGGTAAAAGAAGAAGACAATGAACAGTGATGAACGACGCGTCGTCTGACCTCTTCTTCTTAATTTTTTTTTTAATGAAACGACGCAGTTTTGGGTTTGAATTAGGGATTTTTACTGATTTTCACTTTAGTCCTTCATCTTTCAATTTCTTTCAATTGAGCCCCTATTTGTCCCTAAACTTTTGATTTAATGCAATTAAGCCCCTGATGAACTTCAATTGGAACCCCAAAGTTACGTGCCTATTGCAATATGGTCCTTGGTCTCGGATTTTGTCTATTTAGCCCCTAATTGACCATTGAACTTTCAATTTCTTCAATTTCACCCCCGATTGTTTGTCAATTTCACCCCTATAGTTTGGCGCCTTTTACAGAAACGTTATTGGCTGTCAATTTCTTAAATTTAACCCCTAATTGACCCCAAAACTTCAATTTTCTTGCAATTTGGCCCCTAATTTCAATCAATTAACTTGGAAAAAATTAAATTTGGTCTCTTAAAATTTCAATCTTCTCAATTAAGCCCAAATTAGGCTCCCAAACTTAATTCTTCACCAATTAAGCTCCAAATAAAATTAATTTGACCCATTTAAAGTAGTATAATTAAGTCCTTGCACTTAATTAAATCCTTCAATTGGACCCAAATTAATTCTTAAACATTATTAAAATTTAATTTGGCCCATGATTAAATCAAATTGGCCTATTAAAAATTTAATTATGTCATTGGACTTAATTTTTATGCAAATTTGTCCAATAATCATTTCATTTGACCTTGAATTTGCATTTTTTTCTCCATTCTTGGGCATAATGGGGTACAATTAGGTCTTGAATTTTCTTCAAAAATTGCAGCTTGATTTCCCGGCCTGCTTTCTCCACATTGCCAGCCTTTATTTTATTTTTTTATTTTTATTTTGAAAAAACTTGATTTTTGGGGAATAACCAGAATTGGGTTATGACAATGATCAACCTAGAAATCTTTACAAGCCAAGAGATCGATTAACTATAAGAATAATTAAAAGCATGTGCTTTGATATCAAAGTTGATATGGAACAATAAATAAAAGAAATAAAAGTAAAGAAAGAAAAAAAGAAGCCAAGAATTAAAAGTAAGGAAAGAAAAGTTACAAAGAAGAGAGAATGTAAAGGAGGAAAAATATATGATTTTTATTTAATTCATCAAAATTATCTCATAAATTGAAAGAGAAACATATAACATAACCCTAAAATATCAAAATATCAAACTATCAGGCTGAACTTATCAATTAAAATTGTTTAATATAAATAAAATACATTAATTAAAAATGTTTTATATGAATAAAATAAAGATAATAAAATAAGTCTAGATAGACTGAGTTTTCAAACAAAAACAAATTACAGCCGAAGCCATCCTTCATCATTTTTATCTATACACATATACTCTCGTATAATATGCATTATAAATTTAGTATATATCCCCACCATTAACTTAAGCCGTAAGCTGTTAGATAACGAAGTTTTTGCTACCACATTGAATTTTTCCAACTCAAATTTCTTACCAAATCTCCTTAAGAATTTAACTACCTAAACACGCAATCATGTGGAGGCCTGTTAAAATATCTATCTATAAATATATATTGAGATATTAAAATTTCAACAACAAACATTTTCTAAAGCTATCTTTGTTATAAATTAGAGCTTCTCTTCTCTTTCCCTCTTCATTCGTCGTCTCTTCCAACTCTTCTCTC
>Ga0307516_10004066_pt1 | contig 18304 bp, 21 predicted proteins | sample 19_EM_MG_FD_203310 | JGI IMG/M metagenome (GOLD analysis project Ga0307516, IMG submission 203310) | Populus trichocarpa ectomycorrhiza microbial communities from riparian zone in the Pacific Northwest, United States - 19_EM | ecosystem: Host-associated > Plants > Roots > Unclassified | place... | reverse complement strand
ACCCGTACCGTTCCGTCTGGGCATCAGAAATCTACTCATACGGTACGGGTACGGGTGATTCTGTGCCCGTATATACCCGGTGGCTATACGGCCGTATACCGTCAACGGTACGGTGAACAGCCCTAAGGTCCATGTCGCTGCCCCCGTAACCTCCACCTACAGGTGCAGGTACGGGGGCGGACGCGGGCACCGCTCCCCGTTCCCCAAACCCTGGAGTGTCAAAGAACCCGGCGCCAAAGTGAAAGAACGATGGTACGACAGTGGGGTGGGTCTGCATGGACAAATAAGTAGACCCGTGAGGCTCATTCTCACCACCGAGAGACCCATAACTCCCAACCGTCGTCGTCTGCTCATACTCCATGGCATCCGAGACTGCAGAGTACTCTGACGGAACACCAGCACCCCCCCGACTCAGCCCCATATCCCCGAACGTCTGTCCCCTCTGAAAGGTACTCCCACCCACCCCAGAAGATGACGGGCACGATCTGCCCAGGAACCAATACATCGACGTCGTGTCGCTATAGAACGGAAGCTTGCCGAGCTCAGTCGTGTACACCGGGAGTCGTGGTTGTGTCGGCTCAAACTGTTGGTGTCGTTTCTGCGGATGCTGGCCGTGTTGTTCCTGCGGGGACGCTCGATTCGCCCATCTTGACCCCACAATCGTGCGAGGCATGGCATCAGCGGGGACTTGTTCATCGAGCGAAAAAGAAGGCATGCTGGGTGGGGTCAACAGGTCCGGCGATCCAATTGGCGAAGACGAGGTGTGGGAAGCTGGGCTATCCGCGTTTCGTTCCCTCTTGTTGCTCGCGGGTGGAGAAGGCGGGAGCGGTATGTCACCTACGAATGCTAGCGCTTTTACGATGTCCCTGTGGATCCAACGTTCACCATCACAGCTCTGAGCTCTCCATGGAAAAAAAGGATAAAAACGATTTACCGCAAGTGACCGCCGGAAACCCACCTACCACCAGCCAAGTTAACACGTCGTTGGAAGGGAACAAGATGGGAACAGGACTTACCGGTCTTCGCAAGCCTTGAGCGCGTTCACACATCGGTGGACATCCACCATCTCCTTGATGGGATCTGTCGTCCGACCGGACCTCTTCTCAGCCCAAATTTTCAGGAGTGGGACGATGGTGGCTGTAAATGCAGGCATCTGCAGTCGAGTCGGAACAAAAGATCAACAGAGAAAGAATACGACAGACGGGCAAAAGTGGCAAAGCGCCGAGACCACGCTTCCATTGTGCATCCAGGATATGGCTACACGATCTCGCCGCGTTAGTGCAAATGGCTAAATTCGTCAAGGAGAGCTTGTTGGGGGTCGAGATAAACGGTCGGTGTATGAGAATTTGTACATGGAAGTAGTTGCCATAGATAAGAGCGGATTGTTCAAAGAATTGGGGATGCTTGCGGTGGGGATCCCAGCGAACTAAGGGGAAGAATAATGAGTTTCTGTGAGAAGGAGAAGATCTTTGAACTTACGGTGGTCGGGGACGGAATTGACCCATTGGTTCAGCGCCGAGTCGAGCTCGGAGACGATGTGTTGTTCCCGGTGCTCAGCCTCCCCGATGAAGCCGAGAAGGACTCGATTGTTCTTTAACGAGTACTGCAACAAAAGAACAGTCATTCTACATGAGAGCGAGAAAGGAATCCAGATGCTCACGATCATCCTGACCACCACAGCCAGTACCTTGTTGAGCTTCAAACTCTGGACAAAGGCAGTGACCAACGAAGGTTTGTCGGCTGGCTGCTTGAAGACGACGGGCTGCCTGAGAAAAGTTGGTGAACAGGGTTTTGATGCCTCTTCGTCTTGCTCCGTTATGAACCAATACTCATCGTCGCACTCGATTGGTAAGTCGAGGTCAAAACTGTGCCAAAAGATGTTGATCAGCGGTGAAAAAGAGGAGGGTCGGGAAACTCACTCATTGTCTTGAAATGCGCATGGCCGTCCAAGTCCTACACTGGCCATGAGATCAAGGTGAAAGAGAACCCTGTATATCGACGTTCGTCGGTGCGGCGAGATATGATGGAAGAAAGATCTTACCAAAACGCCCGCTTCCACATCTCATCTTCTACTGTCATGTTCGTCGTATTCTTCCAGCACCAATGAGCGCCGGCGGCCTGGACAACCCTGACGCCGACTCCAAGCATCATCCAGAGAGCTTCCGGGGTGGAGGCGCCATGGAGGAAGAGGACCGCGAGCTAAAAGGAATACGAGTTAATATAAGGAGAGAGACGGCGAGTGGAGAAACATACACAGTAGAACTGTAAATCGTACAAGGTAGGCGACCCGACATCATGATACGGTCGTCGATAGGTTTCGGCCTGATTATACCACTTCCAGCCAGAGGGGTGCCGGTTGTCGATGCCTTCCAGTTTCAATCTGGGGTCGTTCGAGTAACGCGCCCCGAGGGCACACACCAAAAGGACATTTGCTGCAAAATCGTCGTTTGTTTCGTGGAGTTGCATTTCGATCGCCCTCTGAAAGGTTGGGCGGTGGAGGAGTGGGAGGAACACGTTGACGCTGGAAAAGTAGTGGTGGATGAGAGAACTGAGGAGATCGGCAGGGGGGAAGTTGTGGTGGGGTGTCTTTCTCGATTTTTTGGGGATCTCCCAGTCCTTAAAAATGGTTGAGTGAAAATAAAGGAAGAACAGGGGTTAGATGACTGACAGGACAGATACGGAATTCTACCCTCCTTCCTTCCCTGCTCGAATTCACGCCATCGAACTCTATGCCTGTATAGGCACTTTTCATTTGAAACGCGACCTTGACGGGATCTAGGCCGTTTGACTTGCCAATTGAGGGGGGTTTGGCTTTATGAATGACGATAGTTGAGACACCTTGGACAATATCGTCGTGGTTGTCGTCGGGGGCCGCGGCGTGGCCGTTGGCGTTGAGATCGAGTGGAGTGAACCTGGGATTTTTGGCATCCCGGATGATGGAGGTGGCGACGTCGCTGGCGGGCGATGATGGTTGGAGGGAGGACGTAGACAGAGGGTTGGTCGACCATGTATCAAGTTCTGAGGCTACAAGGTCTTTGAGAGCCCGTTGGTCTGGACAGCACTGTGAGCGGTTGAGCGAGGAGGGGGCGGAGGATGAGGAGTGAGATGCACCTTCTTCAGAAGAGCCTCGAGTTTCTCAAGGCGATTCTCCAGCCGTTCGACATATCTAGAGTGTTGGTTTGAGACTTTGATGATGCGTAGTGAGCATATAACGTTACCCCTTGGAAGGACCACGCTTCTGGGTGAGAGTCATGAGTATTTAGAAAAGGAACAGTGTGTTGAAAGACGGACCTTAGCAGTTTCGACATAGGTACATTCGAACGAGTACGTGAAACAGTTGGAGCACTTATCGCCGGGCCTTTGCCCGCCGTCGCCTAGAATGATGAGAGATGGCGGGGACAACCAGGGGGGCGCTCACATCGGACTGAAGATGTCATCAGAGAATAGAGAGAGAATTGTAAGAAAGGGACGTTACTTTTCTTTCTCCTGCAGATGTCACATGCGCGTTGGACTCTTCTCTTCTTTGCGAGAGAGCTTTTGTCGTTGTATTCGTCATCCAACGATGACATGGTGCGGTAGTTGATGGTGCAATGGCTGACGGTGCAAAATTAGGTTAGTACTATAATAAACGAAAATCGTCCGTCGTTCCTCTTCCGGCATGACAACCACCACCATTCACCGCCCTGAGCTCCGAAATTCACCGCCCATATGACTAACTCCCGAGGAACGACATCTGGGTAAGATCTCCGACGATTTTCCATTCTCCCTGGAGTATCATCACCTTCCAACACGGACTGCTCGCTCCCGCCAAGTCAGAGAAGTCAAAACTGGCTGTTCCTCGTCTTTCGTTCCTGTCATCCACTGACCACCAAAGTATCCCATCAATGAGGACACTGACAATGGACATGGTGCTAGGGGTAAAGGGCATCATCATCTCGTCAAGGTCAACTCATCCTCCCTGCTCCACTTACTAGTACGCCGTAATTATCTCAACGCCTTGGCGCGGACTCGAGTAAATCGATTATCAAACGCCGCAGTCGAAATCATATCGATTTCTCGGTCATCCCTGTCAAACATGGGTAACACATGGAAACCGTGACACCCGCTTCCTTTTTCCACGTTTTCCCTCGAACAAAGGGTCGCGGTTGTTTTTGCAGGTTTCACGAGCGATCATCCATTCCTTACACAGAACAAGGCCAAGGCACAGCAATGCACAACGCCACGGAGCTAAACAAAGCATAATTAATTGGTTGATGGGAACAATGATGATGGCATTAATATTGTACACAGAAGGAGAATTCGAGGATAATTGGACGTGAAAGCGACGACCTCGAGGCGGAATAAAACCAGACGAGTATTGATGAGGATGTAAGGTATCACAAGTCACAAGAAAAGAAAAACACACGCAAAGAAAAAAAGAGCCCAGGAAGTAGACCTACTCAAAAAACCTTCAGTTACCACCCCACGAAGTGAAAGTCATTCGCCCAGGTCTTCGTCCTCGCTAGAGCTCGCTTTTCGAGTTCCGCACGATCCAACGGTTTCCGGGGCTCCTCCTTCCTCTCTTCCGCCTCGTTCCCATTCTCAACACCCTTCCCTTTCTTGGGCGTCAACTGAACGACGGGCGGAAGCAACCCCGTAAAAGGCTGCAGGCCTCCACCCAGCACGTTCCCCCGCCTCCCAGAACCAGAACCCGACGCGTCCCCACTCGAATTCGTCCGCCTGAACCCCGCCATAGTGTTCTTGCTCACTTGCCGCTCCCACAGCAAATTCCTCCGCAAGCTCTCGGACATCTCTGTCTGCAGCATGAGTCGGCGCGTCGTGCGCGGCGTCGACGGTGGGGCTGGCAAAGGCAGGTTGTAAGGATGGCCAACAGGAATAGGAACCGGAGGAGGAGGACCCGGTACTTGGCGAGATACCGTCGTCTGCTGCTGTTGTTGGATAGGATGCGAGTCTTGAGACTGCAGCCGTGACGAGGACCGTTGTCGACTCCCATTCCCGACTGCCGTCTCCGATCTTGCCCACTCTGGCACAGGTTCAAGCTCCTCCTGCTCCTGCTGCCGACCACTGTCCCTGTTCCTATCACCATGCGTCCCCGTACTTGGCTTGATCCCCCGCTTCATCGCCAACGCCTTCAACTTCTCCTGCGCGACGCTCTTCGACAATAATATCGAGTTCTTCTTCCCCTTCCCACCCTCCTCCTCACTCTCACTCTCCGTATCCAGTTCCTGGTCCGCCGGTCGTCCCCGTGGTCGATACCCACCGCTCATCCCATTACTCCACCTGCCGCTATCGGGCGAACGAACGTCGCCAGTCGCGTCTCGTCCACTCCCACTCGCCTTGGGGCTCGTCCGTCCCCCGCTGTCGCTCTTCGTAGCCTGCACCGCGATGACGCTTCCCACCGACGCAACAGGCAGCGCTGCCGCACTCTTCGTCAGCTTCAACCCCGGCGCGCCCACTCCTGCCATGGGCGGAAGCCCTCGCGGCATGCGCCCTTGCCCATCTCCATGACGTCGGCGCACACTCACGTCAATGCGGCTCCGAGAATCCTCTCCGGCCTCACTAGCATTGCCAACGACGGGCCCACTCCCAGTACCACCTCCCACACCTCCCTGGCCGCCTCCGACAGCAATTTCACCCGAGCTGAACCCTCTCCTGTACGGATGACCAACCGGGAAGATCCTCGGGTCAGGATTCAAGAGCTGCGTCAAAAGCCCGACACTCTTCGACCTCATGGCCGCGAGCTGCTCCGAGCTGGGAACGGGCTTCCTCACGAACATGTCCCGTAAACGCTCGGCTTCAAGGGCTGCATGTTCGACGGTGTGTTTGGCCAGACGAGCCTGAGCCTCCGCCTGGAGACGTTTCGCGTGACGACCCGGGTGCTGTTCTTGTGGGTTGGCAAGGTGGGCTGCAGGGCGTTGGTGGTGCTGGTGGTGCTGGTGATGGCGCTGCTGCTGTACCTGCGCTTGGTACTTCACTCGTCCCCCACTCCCCCCGCTGACGCCCTGTTTCTGACCAGCAACCTTGTGCACAGCGGGCCTCTCATCTTCGTCTCCTGTCTCCTCGCTGGCCCACTCCCCATCATCCTCGCCTGAGCCTCCACCAGCGCCGGGCTTGTCTCCCTGGTCAACAACGCCGGTCGATTTCCCCTTGTCAAGAGCTGGATCCCTCCCTCTCGACTCCCTCTGGCTCACACCATCACTGTCCGTTTCGGTTTCGTAGCCCTCCGAATCGTCCGTCACGAGAACCATCTTCCGCGACTGAGACAGCTGGGGTTGTGCCACCGGCGGATCAGGTGGGGGAACGTGCACAGCGGACAAAGACGCCGAGGGACCATGACGAGTGTGGGGGACGCCAGGCATCAAATTCGCGGGCGTGCGGCCCACCGCTTTCCCTCCATCGGACCCGCTTCCCACACTCTTGGAATGCGACCGCGAACCCCCACCCTCATCAGAATTCGACCCGATGTTGAAAGCCGGCCGTTTTTCCTTGCCCTTCCCTGCATTACCCGCGTGTCCCACACTGACGACACGTCCCGCCGAAAGCGTCCTCCCCATCCCAGGTCTCTTCCCTACGACTCTCGTCGCCCCGCCAGCCTTCTTCGGCTTCTCCGCGACGTGTCCTCCCCCCATTGGATGTTCCCCACTATCGGCAACGACAACTGTCGTCATCGTCATCATCAGCCCACCCAGGCCGACCCCTCGGCCAGGACTCCTGCTCCGGCTTGAACCCTGACTTTTCGTCCGCTCGAGCCGTCCAGTAGCACCAGACCTGGTAGCACCCCGGGTCTTGCTCGTTGCCGCATTTCCTGTCCTGTTTTGTACCGTGCGTTCGCCGCCAGGGGCACTGGACTTGCTCGACTTCCTCGCATGGCCGCGAGGAAGGACAGCAGATTCTCCTATAAAGGCCGCTGGAGCTTCAAGGGGTTCTGCTCCAAACTCGGCAACGGCGGCAGAGAAGGAGGGGGAAGGGTTCACGCTGGCCACGGCGTCGTCCATGGTATCCACCGTCGAAAGGCTTGTGTCCGTGATGCCCGAGAACGAACTCTCGGAAGGCGTCAAGAGTCCCCCCAGGTCATGATCGGTCGACATGTGCTCCGAATCATCCACCGTGTGAGGACCCAGACGGGGCGTCGCAGGAGGTGTCGGATGGGGTGTTGCTCCCGGAGTGGGTTGCACGATGACTAAGCGGGGAAGTAGAGTCGGCCCTGTTGGCGTCGCCGTCGCGGACTGAGGGACGGATGCGGGTGGGACGGTATTTTTGAGGAAGACCGGGGACGGCATCGGTGTAATGGTGACTTCGGGAGGAGAATAGTGAGGGGATAGAGTGCTTGGCTTTTCCAATAACGACTGAGGAGAGTGTGGGGTAATGTGGGGTAGGACCTGGATCTCTAACTCTGTATGCTGGGAAAGAGTTGGTGTCAGAGCTCCGGTCGTTGTTTTCACCTGGAGGGGAGGTCTCAATATGCGGCAAGTACAAGATAATAGATACTCACCTGCGATTGAGTATCGGTAGCTTCGAGGTGCAGTTTAACAGAGTCGGTTGTGGCAGCAACAGGTACGGAGACGGGTAAAAAAGACGCGTCGTCGAGTTTCTCAATAGCCGTTGTGGACGGAGAGGGGGTGGTCAACTTGATGGTGGGGGCGCGGGTAACTAACAGCGACACCTCCTGGCGCGATTCTCCCGGCACAGGCGTAATCACGGGAGCAGAGGAGGGCCGGGGTGGCGGAAAATCCGAGGGGGTAAGCATGGAACGGGTTGAGCTGTCTGTGGAGGAATGCGACCTCGAGAGGATTGCGGAGGATCCCTTCGGGGGGAAGATGTCGAGTATGATCCGGCCGACGGACGAATTCCTGCGCAACAAGGGAGGGAGTCGGGGGGTCGGTTGAGGCGAGGAATTTTCTGTACGGAGAGGTCAAGTTGCGAGCTCAAGAACCGCGGAATGGGCTAACCTGGTATCTGGGATGGCCAAGCGCCGTCCATCGATCCCTTCTCATCCAACGGAATGGGCTCCTTCAAGTCGCTGCCAGCCTCCATCGATCGCCTGGCAATCAGACCCCGCGCCTCCCCAGGTCCTCCCCCGGATGGGGACAGAGCCAGCTCGCGATGCCACAATCGCCATGAGATGTTCTCGAGACGATGACCGTCCTTGATAGACGCCTTGCATTTCGTGAACACTGGTAGTATGCTGAGCATCTTTTCGACTTGAAAAATGACGACGACTTACAAATCCACAATCCGCAGAGAGCATCACGACCTTCGAGCTCGCGGATAGCGTCTGCAGCCACTGAGAGTACGGGTACTGGGAACTCGAATGCGGGGGGCATCGTGGTTGGTGGACAAGCCACTTGTGTGCATACAGAGGCCGGTCTTCCACCTAGGAAGTTAACGGGATCGATCAAATGGCTGGTTGATTTTGATGAAGTTCCCGCGTTACCACGCCCTCGTGCCTGATCTTGTGGCACACTCGTCCTTCGTCCTCGTCGTCGTCAGAGATCGCGAGCTACAAAACAACGCGGTCGTCTCGCGGTCGTGGGTGTCGCGCTCTCCGATTGCCCGTTTTTTGTTTCTCCTCTTGTCTGTTTTGCCTAGAAAATCAAAATCACTCATCACGTGTAACATTGGGGCACATTACATAATACATTACCTGTTACACCTCACGTCTGCCTCATGCCCCGCATCGGACTAGCCCCTCTGGTTTTAAGTTCAAACCGCAGCCAATTGCAAGCGCTCATATACACGGGCACAGACACACTTCTGCAACGGCTGCAGACATGTCCACCGAATTCAACATCTGTCAGTGATTTTTTGGACACTACGATTGCATTGAACGACGAATCTTGTGACGGTACACGCAAGGGTACCAAATGCCTCAGGAGTCAGGAGTCAGTACCGTCCCCACTTAGAGCCCGAGATCATGACACTCCAAATCAACGCTGAGATGCCGACGTACTTTCTCAGAGACTCGGGCTGGCAGTGAAGCGCTCGAGCTCGAGATTTCTATTGAAGAACTAGCAATCCATTGACCACCCACCTCCGACATGGACACCACCGTCTCCATGGCACAGAACGGGGTCTGGATGGGTCTGGATGCACCACCTATCATTGCAACCATCAACCCTGAATCTCGGACAGACTCGTTGGCAATTGCCGGACAATCCATGTCATCGCTACTGATACCCCAAGAACTCAGACTTATGTACGGTTGCGCGAACCGGCCCGAATGCAAAGTTCAGCCTCCTGTCAAATGAACATGACCCGTATCGCCTGCCCTCGACGCGCTCAACCATAAGGCACTCCAATCCCTGTAAGATCTATGTTCTTTGTATTGATCCAACTTTGCATCCAGACCCTCATAGAACTCGTCTGATACCGTTCTAAGCCACTCCTAACCTGAATATGTATATACGCTCGTCGGAAGAACACTACTTCCGTCAGTCGCGACCTGTTGTGACGCGTCAGGCATGGCAATAATACAGTTTCCCGGCATCCATACCCGTGTAGCAACCATATCGCGAGCGGTGCTAAAATTGCTATCGAACAAATCCCGACCCGGACACGAACGGTATGTTTTCAACCCACATGCCAACTCGATTCGGGACTACCCCTCCTCCTGCACCCGGTCCTGGCACAGCAGCCCTGTTGTGTCGGGACTCCGCGGTTTCAGATGTTCTTTGTACCCGTGTCCCGCGGGGTCCCTAAGACCGTGATTCCCCAATCCGTTCCACGAAGACCGACTGTCCCTAAGCACCGAGTACATTGTTCCAGATCTCGTCTCTTCCGGGCTGAACTGTTCGGAGGATTGCCAGATAAGCCAGACTTCCACGCGATCGCTCGATGACATATTGAGTACTTCTTCGGTTTTCAAGGTTATGCTGACGTCCGCGTGCGCGAGTCTGATCAAGGTCAGCGCCTAAATGTAGATGGTCGCGTGAAGGGCGGCGTATCATTCACCCTTGTTCGTGACTAATTATAGTCTGCGCGGTCTTCCCTGCACAAGCCTACTTGCCTTTTGAAGGTATCGGCTACACACACGTCTACCCCGACCTGGTTGTTACAGATACAAATTCTGGGGACCACAGGTACCCCTGGCCGCCGTATCGTTACGTCAATGGTTTTAGAGCCATCCAACGGGTGATAAGTAGAAAATAATATTACTGTTCAGAAATTTCTGACGATAGGAGTCACAGGTGCATTCAGGAATTCCCAGATTATGACGGACAACAAAAACCGACTTGGTTTTGAGTCTGAACCTGATGACGCTTCCAGACCTCGCAAAGAACGCGCTCGGTTCACATTACGTGCCATCGATCGCACTGATTTCAAAAGCTTGACAGCACAAACAAATATAAGCACTGAGGGAAAGGTTACATTTATTCAACCGGGAAAAAGCCGTGAAGCACACGAGCGTGTCATTGAAAGATATCTTCCCTATCTACGGTGCCCATAGAATTCCCCGGCGGTGGGAGAATCGTCCGCCTCCCAACAACTGGCCAGGATCTCAACACGACACAGCTCCAACCCCCTAACCCTCATACTATTGCCTAGACAGAGACTCCCAAGGTACGTATGGACCAAACGTCGCTATTGTGCCGCCATTTTCAATGCCGTTTAGAATAGATTGCCGCGCAGCCGCAACGTTCAGAAATTCTGGAGGAAAAGGTAAATAGACTCCGAGTCCGAAAGCACCGGCCTCGAGCGGAAGAAGCTGTGAGGGTTAAAGTGGTGGACACTGTGTAGTCGCAAGAGAACGAAGGAAAAAAGTAAAAACGTCCCCGAACACCGGCGGATCCATATCAAACAACGGCCAGACTACATGGAGAAGTGGGAAGACCATGTGAAGAGGTGGGAAGACCATATAGATTCCGGACAAGAATGGCTCACATCCAAGATCTAGAGGCGGATACGATTGATCTCATCCTTATACATGCATCTGAAATCTGAGGCCTGCGGCCTAGAGGGCTCGTCGTCCCCCGGCGTCGCAATTCCTCATAACAAGTAATGTTCGAGACAGATCTTGAATTGAAAACATTTTTAATGAAACAAGAGGACTAGTCGAATTCACTTTAGTACGAATAGAGAAGTTCATGTTCAGAACTTAGCATTGGAGCCGCAGCCAATTCGGAACTAAATGTTGGACGAGTTTGCCACTTGATCACGCAATGAAAACCTGTTCCGAACACGCTTAAGATTAGCAGAACAAACACATAACCGATCGCTCTGGATAAAGTCTAGTCCGAGTCGGAACGGAAAATGCCGTCAGAGAAAGGCAGAGACTTCAATGGCTTTTAGAAGACTCCCTTCGCTTGTCACCATGAACGTAACCGACGTCTGCTTACCAAGTAGGGTAACTGCCTTCAAAACCCGCACGATTGTTATGTACGGCTTAGCCCTTTATCCATGGAAAGCGAGGGTACTAGCTGATCTGTCGAGACGAGAATCGGGGAATACTATTAATATGGACTAATTGTTAACCCAAGACATATATACAGTACGGTCAGAGATGAGTTGTTCGCAACTTATGACTCTTTCTTGGAAAGAAGGAGGGCGAATGACTCGAAGCTGAGTTTGCTGCCTAAATTCAGTCGTGTGAAAACGGATCGAATACTAAATACAACGATATCGCCAAAGAGCCGTAACGATCCCATTCTGATCAACGGAGACCCACGTAAGAACGGACTTCAAGCCAAATCTCAGATCGGGTGTGATTCAGCTTTTACAGGACTTTGAAGCCCTGTATCTGGCAATCCTATTCCTCCGTAGCCTTCCCGAGGCGTAACTACTCACGTTCAAATTCTTGAAGGCAACAGATCCCGGGCAGTGCACCGCATCGCCAGACCGCAACTCGCAAGCACTTGATAGGTGAGATTCCGATTCAAGAATTGTGGCAATGAAATGCCATGTTGTTTAATATGACTGGTCAGGCAGAAAGATTGTGACGGCAATAGCTCGATATGTTCCTAACCATAACCTACAAGCAAAACCCAGTCAGCGCACTATCGGACAAACTCCCCCGGGTTGGAAAAGAGAACCAGATAATCAGTCAAACAGCCCGTCCCATCAACGAGGGTGGACGTATGTAAAAGCCGGACGCTAGTCTTTCAACTTCCCAAGGAAGTACGCAGAAACGAACGGAACGTCTCGTAACGAGGTCCCCTCGAAGAGTCATATGGCCCCGGCGAAAGTCATCACGAAAGATAAAACACGAGAACATCGGAGGCACCATGTTGACTTACATGATGTTACACAACTTCCGCGATTTCCCAATAGACTCCCATTACTGATCGTGCATAGCACCCTCTTCCTCGTCATCTGTCAGCTCCTCGCCCCGGCGCACGCCATGGTGCCGGATGTATCCCTCTTTCCTAGCCCACGAGCGTCCGTCCGTGTAGGGTTTTATGCGGAGTGGAAGGAGCAGGGTATAAAGTGGGCTACGTGACCAGGTTAGAAAAGATGAAAGTAAGGAGAATGGTACATACTATCCGCCCTCGCCAACATTGAAAAAGAGCTGGAAATTTTTGACTTTTCTAAAACGTCAAAGTACTCAGGGAATGGCAGATATGAAGACAAACGGCCCACCCAAGATCGTAGCAGTTCACAAAGGCCTACAACGTCAATTGAGTGGGAATCAAACAACAATCATCACACCAGGAATACGTACGTCACCCCGCGCCAGTGCTCTCCGTCGATAAACCTCGTGGTCCTGCCCTTCAACTGACGTTTCCCCCCAGGAAATGCTCCACAGATGGTATGATAACATAATCGTGACCGCGAGACAGAGGACAGCGGAAAGCAGGTAAATCATGACATAAAGAATCTCGGGGACGTGATGCGTCCAGGGGTTCTGGAGAATGGATCTCGTTCAAAATAGCACAAAAGGAAGGAGAATTTAGGACGGACATAGAAATTGAATCCGATGGCATCAAGGAATGGATGGTATCCAAGAAGTGCCAGGCAGAACGTCGAGAGGACAAGGTAAACCCTTTATGAGGGGCAATGGTTGAGTGTTTGGTCTGATGATCGACTTTGACGTACAGGAACAGGACAAAATGGCGTTCGTTATGGATTCCTACGCATTGATTTATCCCTATGATATGAAACTTGAGGTATAATCATCTTAGGTCGATAGGGGACGCACACTGTGATGTTTGAGAGGGGTGCGGTCCAAGAGACTGGAGGACTCACTGGACAGTGGTGGTCGTATTTGAGGATACAGCGGTTGCATATTCGGCAATGATGGGCTCTCTTGGTTAATATCAGCCCACGAGAAAAGGATAAGAAACCGAGCTGCTCGCCTCGGGTCTCAATTGAGCTGGACTGCATTTGATACATCTCGTTTCCTCGGCCTTGGTGATGTTCAACACCGATGACCACCTCACTCCCCCTGTGAGCAGTTTCCCATTCCTCGGCTTGCTCTTCTTTGCCCAGAAAAATCCTGTCCGTGGAATGCGCGGTGGATCGTCTACGAATCCGGGGTTGATGGTGCAGACGTAGTAGTAGTGGGCAAAAAGATTCATAGCAATTAATGTGCATATTGGAAGCGATAGGATTTTAAAAGAAAGCGTCGGCATTATCACATCGACTGCAACGCAAGAGTTAGACGAGGTAATCACGATTGGACGGAGGCTTACAGAAACACACGGTGCCTGCTGTGATGAGCATCACGGCTAGGCCAACAAAGAAGGGTCCAGCAGCGCCGGTGATTCTATCCCCTAGACGTTCTAGTGATTTGAAGCATCGAAAGACGGCGCGGGAGCAACAGCTCATCGTCGTCGTGGTCCTTGAGGACGGATGGCAGTGCAACGATCACGGGACTACCACCCGAGTCACGACTCCAAGTACGGTAAGTAGTCTACCTCATCCGTCGTTCATGTTTAACGTTCAGCCTTGGTCTGCATAAATTCCGCCCCTCGTCGAGCTTAATCTTGCTCAGCATTAAACTCCTTGACCTTGTTATAACTTGAAGATGTACTGTGGGAGATGCCGCCATCAAAATCCGTACCTGGTCGCGTTGCTCTCGCCTCCTATGAAATTCTCGCGCTTGGCAAATGCAAACGACCCTATTGGACCTGATACTAGTACATCCCTGATCTCCGCCAACGTATGAATGGACGGCAGAATGTACCACCTGGCAGCTTCGGCTCTAGTCAACGTACCGTGCAACCCTTTCCTGGCCTATGTTAGAGGATTATTCTACCACATCCCCCTACCTGTTCGATGACGCCGGATCCATCGAACTTCTGGCTTCCCATGCGTGTCATCCTCTCGTCATCGAAAAAACTCCTTAGCGCACAATGCTCGCTTGGTGATAGTGTGGGAATCCTATCAGAATCAGATTCTTTGATGACCTAGATTCAAAATATATACCACTCGGCGTTGGACGAGCCGCCTTGCATGCGATGTGTCCCATCTTAACCCCTCAAGAGACCTAACACGACGAGAGACTGCTGTCCAGGATAGTTAATAAACCTTTTTTTAAAGAGGTTCAGGGTTGTGCAAATCCCTATCGAGCCTCCCGGACGCTCTGGTGCTCTAAACTACGCGCCGCGAAGGCCCGAATGTCATCAATTAGGTCCCGCCATCAGCCATCAACTTTCGACAATTACGGAGATATAAATGTAAACCCTCAACATTTTTTCCGCCAGGTGGTCCGTCTTGTCCCCACTTTCCCCCCTTTTTCTTCCCTCTCAGCTCCTCCTCTTGCTACCATGTTCCCTCTCCGCACTCTTGCTTTGGCGCTCGCCTGCTTCACTGCTGTTTCAAGCGCAGTGCCCGCGGAGAAGAGACAAGCACTCGCACAAGTTGTGACCCAGTGTGTCAAGCCCAACCAGGTCGCACTGACATTCGTAAGTTCCGGTCGGTATTCCTATCTCATCCACTCTCAACAACGTGTTCTTTCGTGATCATAGGACGATGGACCCTATATCTACAAGTACGTCTTTGCTCGCCTATGGTACCTGGATCGCCATCACGGGACCAACTCTAGCGGCGATATCGCCAGAACTCTCAAGAACGCCGGGGCAGTCGGGACCTTCTTCGTCAGTACGTTATCTCAATGCTTTCTTAACCTGTTTTGTAAGCTTAGATATCATCTTCACTTCAGACGGGAACAACTGTATTCCCTCTGTCTCCCCATCCGACGAATGTCGTAACATACTATATTCGCAGGGGCGTGCATCTATGACCAAGCCCGTGTACAGAACCTCAAGGACGCCTATGCCATGGGCCACCAAATCTCGTCGCATACTTGGGCTCACAAGGACCTCGCGACCTTGACCTGGGATCAAAGTTTGTCCTCCAATTTTGTTTCCCCTCTCTTTGCTCATTTTTATCTTTTCCGCAGTACACGACGAGATGTGGAGAGTCGAACGTGCGTTCCGACACCGTCCCTTTCATAACATAGCTTATAGTTATCCACTTGCTCCAGAGGCTCTCATGTGGATAATTGGCGCCTACCCTGCCATGATGCGCCCTCGTAGGTTTTACCTCGCTCTTCCGCATTCCCCATCCATTTATACACCTGCTCCCACCAGCTTATGGTAGCTACAATAACCTTGTTCGTCAAGCGTCCAAGGTCCGTGGTCAGACGATGATTGACTGGGACTTCGAGTAAGTAGTCCAACTATACCATCGCATACCCTGTCCACCCCAATTAGCTCTGGAGATTCGACGGGCTCGACCGCTGCACAGAGCAAAGCCGCGTACGACCAGGTGATTGCCCAGCACCCGAGCAACATCTTAACTTTGAACCACGAAACCTACGGTGTGCCCCTCCTTTGAAAGCTCCCCCCCCTATACATCATTCATTTACCTGTGTCTCATCAGCATCCACCGCGTAAGCAGAAACCCTGCCTTCTCTTATCCCATCATTTGACACTATTGCTCTGGTAGATATGATGTCCTGCCGTACGCAATCCAGAAACTCAAAGCGGCCGGATACAAACTCGTTAGCGTTGCTGAGTGCACGGGTCTTCCCGCGTACCAGTTTGTCATTTCTCCGAGCCCGCGCAATGTATGTTTTTCCCTCGCTTCTCTCCGTACGAACACATTGAGATTATTTCTAGTCGTCGTGGCATTGCTAAGCGACTGTCTTCCCTGCTGTCCAGCTTATTTCTGCTCTGGGTTTCAAGATTAAATCACTGACGTTCTCCGTTCGTTTTGTTGCTTTCACATTCGCTGACTTCTAATGGTTCTTGTGGACACATTAACCAAACATATCGAATATAACCCAATTTCAGGGTTTAAGTTTTCTCTTGTTGGACTTTTTTCTTTTCTTCGTTGGAACATCTCAGGAAATTTTTTTCATCACGATTTCTTCTGCGTCGATTTGCTTCTACCATCGGACCCTTCTACTTACACATTGCACTTTCGTTATCACGACCCTTTTGTACGCCAATTCACGACCTCTGGAATTGTTTCCTGGTTAACATTTAACGCAATTGTTCTACGGACTCGGCACACTTTGAGTTCATCCTTCAAGGCAGACTAAATTTGGTGAGGCTGCGTAACAACTTCGGACAAGCTTCGGACAAGGAAGAAGCACGCAATCTGGCATCTACGATGCGTGCGCTTACCTATAATACATACTCCTGTCACATCACCCCTCCTATACAACAAAAGACCCTGCGATATAAGGTCCGTGGTTTAAAAAACCTTCTCAAAACCATCCACAATGCCTGCATTCTGCCCGTACCATTCAACCCGCGAGATGTGCTCACACCAGGAGAAGACTCCCATCGCGCCATCTAGTGAACACTACACGATGGCACCATTCCATGACAACGACGGGGTGTGGAACCCGTGGGTTAATCCGTTGTCTACGATTGAACGGGAGTACAATGAGGTATGTAGGCTAATGTAGCCATTTGGATCGTCACTTGACTTCGGGTTTGTCGAAACTTTGATCATAACTAGGCCCGGACACTGGGTGAGCTTCGGCAGACAGAGCACGACAACAACGTTGACGTCAACATTAACGACTCGGTCACCACTTCGTGGAGCCATTACGATATCGAATGGACAAAACAGTTGCTTGATTGGCGTGAAGGAGAACTCGAGCTGCGTGAACAGGACTTCAGATGGAGGGAGGTGGAGGTGGACCGACTGAAGAGCTACTACGCGGAACGGTATGAGGACTATCCTGCACGCACCGGGAAACTGCGATATGGCATAAGGAGCATTTGGAACGTCATACGGAGTGTTTGGCAAGGTAGGAGGAGTATATGCTGCAGTATGAGCTCTCGGGCCTGGGAGAAGAAGCGGTGTGTCGGTCGTTGGGGAGCACATGACGGAAATTCTTTGAAGCTCCCATATTCAAGTGGCTAGCTCACGGTGGCAGAGACATGTAACATCTCACTGGAAAGAGGATCACATCAACGATATCCCAACTTCTTGTTTCTGAGTTGCTACGCACGACACGACACACTATCCCCTCTGATCAACAAAACACTCAAACGCCAGGGTCAACCTCTGTCCCCTTCCCCCCTCGTCGAGCACCACAACGCAACCCTCCACAGGTCGCGGCTCAGCCTACTCTTGAACCGCAGATCTTGGCCAGAGATGGTGGGCGGTACGAGGAACAGGACGGATTCCAGTGCTGAACGAAACCCTGAATTTTCTTGCTCCTATCTTGCGTGCAGAACCTTATCTGTTCCTTTGCCTCCAGCAGGGGAAGAACGAGCGGATGAACGGTGAGGTGTGCCATGTGCAGAGTACCCTTCCCGGCCGATGTCGATGTGTAGCTCTTTAAGGGACGGAAGGACTACTAGTAGTATGCCAAGGAACGCTTCAAAATCCGAAAGTGAAGGGTTTTCCGTTGTGGGAGGACCGATGTATCGCCAACCGTGATCGGAGACTGGCGATGCGAGTTGTAGTCGTGATGTATCACGAGCGTGCACCGCGGGGCATGGGCGAATAGTCGGAAGAGGTCATATAGGCATTAGGTACTGCAGCGACTGTCGCGGAGCTCGGTCAGGTTCCGCCACAGAAACTGGCCGGAACGTAATAGGTGGAGGACTTTTGTCCCTTTTCAGAAACCGCTAGCCAGGTCAGGAGAGCGTTTTGAAGACGAGAGACTCGGAGAGCGCCGAGACCATAATGGGTACTCCACGTGGGGTTGTCGTCGTGGTCCCATTCTGTGCACCAGGGCGATTCGAGTGCGCACTGACACTGGATGCACTGAACAATACTCGGCACCGAAATATTGAAAAAATATTGAAAAAGTATTCCAATTATTTTCAAGATTTTTTCTGTATCTTTTTCTCCAAAAGACCTCAAGAGGATTGAAAAGATTTCCATAAGATATGTC
>Ga0307516_10004065_pt1 | contig 18306 bp, 15 predicted proteins | sample 19_EM_MG_FD_203310 | JGI IMG/M metagenome (GOLD analysis project Ga0307516, IMG submission 203310) | Populus trichocarpa ectomycorrhiza microbial communities from riparian zone in the Pacific Northwest, United States - 19_EM | ecosystem: Host-associated > Plants > Roots > Unclassified | place... | reverse complement strand
GGATGCGACCAGCTTTGGGTAATCATTGACCGATTCACAAAAATGGCGCACTTCCTACCACTAAAAGAAAAAACGGCAGCCGACTTAGCCAGAACATTCGCTAAGGAGGTATGGCGCTTCCATGGACAGCCCACGGACATCGTGTCGGACAGAGACTCGCGATTCACATCAGAAACTTGGAAGGAACTACTGCAGCTCCTAGGAATCCGGCCCTGGATGTCAACGGCATTCCACCCACAAACGGACGGACAGACGGAACGACTCAACCAGACAATCGAGGCCTACCTCCGAGCATTTGTGGGACATGAACAGGACGACTGGATAAGGTTGCTCCCGATGGCCGAATTCACCTATAATAATTCGGTCACGACGGGAAACGGAATCTCGCCCTTTTACGCCAATTACGGCTTCCACCCACGAACACTGGACCCTCCCAACCCGGATGAGGAGCCGGTCAACCCCGCCAGTAGCGTCTACGCCCACTGGATGAAGGCGGTGCAAGACGAAGCCCGACGGGGCCTGGAAGCAGCGCAAGAACGAATGCGGCGATATGGGGACCCAAACCGAAAGCCTTCTCCGGCATACCAAGTAGGGGACCTCGTCATGCTTAACGGCCGAAATATCAAAACGCGCCGCCCTTCGAGGAAAATGGATCACAAGAATCATGGTCCTTTCCAAATCGAGAAAATCATCTCCCCCTTGCGGTACGGCTGACGCTGCCCAGAAAGTGGAAAATACACAACGTTTTCCATGTGTCGCTACTCGAGCCTTATCGAACCAGCGAACATCGGACCCCGCCAGACCCGTCGAAAGTACTACGAGAAGCCGACGACGTCGAGCAATCCGAGGAATACAACGTCGAAGAAGTAATGTCCTCCCGGAAAAGCGGTAGGCGTATCTTATATCTCGTCAAATGGCTCGACTATCCGGAGAGGAAAGACTGGACGGAAGAACCATACGACAACTTCTCGGAAGGAGGCCGGGCAAGGCTTCGGGAATTTCATCAGCGGAATCCCGACACACCAAAAGACTATCGGCTTACCGAAGCATAGTCCCACCCCGAACGAACGGGTCCGACGGAATCAAGCGCTGAGACCGTGCAGGATAAACAACGAAGAAAGGCAACGCCCGGCGCGCCGCCTTCGCCCGACAATCCAACTCACAACCCTGTTCACACCTTCACGACCTCGGAACCTGACAAACGAAGAAAGGCCACCAAAAGAACCCGCTTCTCGGGCACCAAAAGCTGTGGCACGACAAACCCCGTCGTAAGGTTGCGTCGGACTCGATCGGACGAAAGCCGTAGGCGCTCGGTACGGCACACCTCTGTATGTACACCTACGAGGGCAAGAAGGGCGCCCGGGCACGAACCCCGAGTCGAGAAGGTCACTCGTTCCACGTGTCCCAAGCCCGGAAAAGCGTCATATGCTCCCGTCCGCGAGTATCCGACCCAGCCAAAACGACGAACGAACCCCGTACGGGTTAAGGACCGGGGAAGACGGGCCCACCAGCAGGCGGCGGACCCTGGCGGCCAACGGACACCTCTGTGTGCACACCATTGGCTCGTTCGGCTTGCTCGGGCTTGGTCACTCCTTTCACGTGCCCCAGCCGGAGGTCGACAGGATGCGCACTGAGAAAACTGGTGCGCTCGTCTTCACGAACACGGCGGCCCGGAGGAAGACATCGACAGTATGAGTACGCACCGGCCTACTCAGAGGGCCCAGCCGTTCCGACGGATTACAGAGAATGATGCCCTGATCCGGTGGCTGGGAAGGCTGCAGGGGTGGAGGACTGCAGTCCGTGACGTTGAAGGGAACTCAGCGTTGAAAGAATCATACGATCAAAAGAGACGGGCTACTCAAAGACAGTTAGCGCTCGGGACGAGGCTAAGGGAGAGGGAAGGTAGTGTTACACCTTAGCAATTAGCTAGAGTACGTAGCAAGGGAGACTCATCACGGGCCTTCAGAAGGACACTAGTTGCCTTCTGAAGTACAGGTAATGATGTCAGAGAGTCTAGGCAAAGTGATCAAGGAAACGGAGATTAGCTGTCGGCCGAGAAAACCGGACCTAGGCTAACTCCGGTGATGAGGGGGCGAGTGCAAACGAACGGATCTTTTCCAGAGAGAGATTGCGTCACCTCAGGGTGATCGACAGACTCTAGAACTCAGACCCCGCACGACCGCATGGCCCTCATGCAGTACGTGGCCCCCCAGGGAGCTCTCACCTCAGGGAGAGACGGAGGACTCTGAGCCTAGGGTGCCGCAAGGTGCATGAAACCTCATCTCCCCTTATCTACACCCTGCTATGACCAATGAATCACCCACGGGGTCCCCGCACCTCGGGGGAATCCAAGCCCGAGTCACCAGCGCTCACGCTGGTTCATCAGATCCCACGCTATGGCCTCCACCATAAAGAGAAAGAGGTTTCTCTCAGAAAACAGGGGAGAAACCAGCACGAACATCCTCACCAACACTATTACCGAACCCACACTACCACCGAACCCACACACAAGATCTAAGATTATTCCGCTGTGAATTATCGAAAGTAGCCTGATTACCTTTGATTCTCCCTACACTCCGGTTACGTAACAACCCCAGTGTCACATCTTGTGCCTGAGAAGCAGGTCTTTTGCCCGTGTGAGATGAAGTCCTCCAACCCCTTCATCCTACTATCACTCATACTTCGTCGGGCCCTCTTATGGACATCCCGTCTAGGCGTCGGTGAGCCGATAGTCCCTCGGCGCATCTGGGTTCCGTTGATGGAATTCTCGGAGTTTTTCCAAACCGCCTACTTAAAAGTTGTCGAATGGTTCTTCCGTCCAGTCTTTGCATTCCGGATAGTCCAGCCATTTGACGAGGTAGAGAATTCGTCGTCCTTGCCTTCGGGACGACATCACTTCTTCGACATCGTATTCTTCTGATTGCTCGATGTCGTCGGCTTCTCGCAGTACTTTCGACGGATCTGGTGGGGTCCGGTGTTCGCTGGTTGGATAAGGCTCGAGTAGCGACACATGGAAAACGTTGTGTATTTTCCATTTTCTGGGCAGCGTCAGCCGTACCGCAAGGGGGGCGATGATTTTCTCTATTTGGAAGGGGCCATGATTCTTGTGATCCATTTTCCTCGAGGGGCGGCGTGTTTTGATATTTCGGCCGTTAAGCATGACGAGGTCCCCTACTTGGTATGCCGGAGGAGGCTTTCGGTTTGGGTCCTCATATCGTCGCATTCGTTCTTGCGATGCTTCCAAGCCCCGTCGGGCACCGTCTTGCACCACTTTCATCCAGTGGGCGTAGACGGTACTGGCGGGATTAATAGGTTCCTCATCAGGGTTTGGAGGATCCAGCGTTCGTGGGTGGAAGCCGTAATTGGCGTAGAAGGGCGAGATTCCGTTTCCCGTTGTGACTGAATTATTGTAAGCGAACTCGGCCATCGGGAGCAACCTTACCCAGTCATCCTGCTCGTGTCCCACAAATGCTCGGAGGTAGGCCTCGATTGTCTGGTTGAGCCGCTCCGTCTGACCGTCCGTCTGTGGATGGAATGCCGTAGACATCCGGGGCCGGATCCCCAAGAGCCGCAGCAGATCCCTCCAAGCTTCCGATGTGAATCGCGAGTCTCTGTCCGACACGATGTCCATGGGCAGCCCATGGAAGCGCCATACCTCTTTGGCGAATATTCTGGCTAGGTCGGCTGCCGTTTTTTCTTTTAGTGGTAGGAAGTGCGCCATTTTTGTGAATCGGTCAATGATTACCCAAAGCTGGTCGCATCCTTCAGATGTCGGGAGGTCCGTAATGAAGTCCATAGCTATTGATTGCCAAGGGGCGAATGGTAGTTCCAGCGGTGAGGATAATCCGTACGGTTGGTGTCTCGAGGCTTTGTTTTTCTGACATTCCGGGCAGCTCCTGACAAAATCCATGATTCGTTCGTTCATCTTGGGCCACCAGAAGTTTCGTCGGATAAGTTCGATGGTGTTATCCTGCCCCATATGCCCGGCCACCTTGGTGTCGTGCTCGGATTCCATAACCTGCGGAACCAATTCCGCCGGGACCCATAGCCGCTTCCTTCGATATAACAGGTCATCGAGTTTTTCAATTTCTCTCGTCGCTTGTCCAGCCATTTCCTCTTTTTCCTTGCTTTCCCATGCTTGTTGGTAGGTTGCGTCTCTTTCTGCTGCCTTCCTTACTCTTTTTATGAAGTCCGGGTTCCATTTTTTTGCTGGGAGGGATGTTAGCCTTGCTGAGTAGGCAACGAATACCTGAGACCGTCTTTTCTCCAGCTGGCTTTCCTTCAAAACCGTCGTGATCGGCTGATTTTCTACCCCCCCTTTTCTGGACGGTACTCCGAACGTCTCGATAATGCATCGGTTTTGCCGTTTTGTATTCCTGGTCAGTAATATACTCAGAAGTTTATGTCAGCCAACTCCTCCGCCCACCGGGCCTGCCGTCGGTTGAGCGTTTTGGAAGTTGTGAAGTATTCCAGGTTGTGGTGATCCGTGAATACCTGTATCTGGTGCTCCGCCCCTTCACAATATCGGCGCCAATGTTTGAATGCGTCAACAATTGCGAGAAGTTCTTTGTCGTGGATTTCGTAGTTGATCTCCGCGGGAGAGAATTTCCTTGAGTGAAAGGCGACCGGATGCAATTTTCCCTCGCTGTCTCGTTGCGACAAGACCGCTCCTATGGCAAAGTCGGATGCGTCGGTTTCTATTATTACCGGGTTTGCTGCGTCGAAGTGGCCGAGAACGGGGGCAGTGGTGAACCGGCGTTTGAGTTCCCTGAAAGCTGTCTCTGCTTCCGGCGTCCATTCCCATTTCGTTTCCGATTTTTTCGTCAACTCTGTCATTGGTCGTGCTATTCGGGAGTAGTCTCGGATGAAACGTCGGTAGAAGTTAGCAAATCCCAGGAAGGACAGCGTTTCTTTGACGGATGTGGGACTGTTCCATGATAATATTGCTTCCACCTTGTCCTGACTCATACTGACGCCGTTGCGTCCTATGATATAGCCCAGAAATTCCACTTCTTCAGCCTTCCAGACACATTTTCCTGGTGAAACCGCTAGCCCGTTTTGTTGTAGTCTTTCCAAGACAGTCTTGACGAGTGTGTAGTGCTCTTTTTCTGTTTTGGCATATACCAGAATGTCATCCATATAGGCTAGGACTCCTATGTCAAGTACGTCAGACAGAATGTGGTTCATCATGTCTTGGAAGGTTGATGGGGCGTTAGTTAGTCCGAATGGTATGACGTTGAATTCGTACAGGCCGTAACCAGTTCGAAATGCTGTTTTCCATTCGTCTCCGTCCCTGATTCGGATAAGGTTGAAGCCGTTCTTAAGATCCATTTTCGTGAAGTACCGGGCGCCTTGTACTCGGTCTTGTAATTCCTGCATTAACGGGAGTGGATAACGGTTGGGAATGGTGACAGCGTTCAATCCTCGATAGTCCACGCATAGCCGGAGGCCTCGCCCGTTTGGTTTTGGGACGAATAGAATGGGTGTGCCTGCAGGTGACGTAGACCTCCGTATCTTTCCTGTTTTCTCCATCTCTTTTAGCCATTCTCGAAGCGTCTGCAGCTCTATCTCTGAGAGCGGGTAGATCGGTCCCCAGGGTGCTGTGGTGCCTTCCTTGAGATCAATTTTGCAGTCATAGGGGCGGTGCTCGGGGAGCGCGTCTGCCGCTTCCTTGCTCATTATTCCTAGGTACTGGCGGAATTCCATTGGGACGTCCTCCAGCGGCTGGTCGGAGGCGGCGGATACGTAGCCTATGAGGCTAGCTTCTGGATTCGTAACTACGGTGTCGTCCCATGTTAACGAGAAGTCGTTGGTTGCGAATTCGTCGCAGTTTTCCAGGCACCTGGCGTTGCTAAATCGTATTTCCTCCGTCTCCCATGCTCCCTGGGGCAGATGCTGCTCTATCCATTTGAATGGAAGAAAGACGTCAATACCTTCTTCCATCGGCGATATTTCGAATACTTCCCGGGAGAAGTGTTTTCGGTGTTGCAGGCGCAGTGGTTTCGTATAATATTGCCCTGCACCTTGGACGGTGGCTCCTGTGAAGCTTTCTATCGTCCGAGCTTCCTTGTGCTTTCTTTTCTGGATTCCCCATTTGTTGACCGTTTTTTGATTGATCAAGGCTATCGAGCAGCCTGTGTCCAGCAGGACTTTTATCGGTTTCTTTTGAGTTCTGACATGGAGCAGCATGTCGATCACCGGCCGTGTGTTACGAGGTTTTTTCGCAGGTCGTTCCTCGTTCGAGACCCCTGGTTTTCGCTTTGAAGCGCCGCATATAGTGATTCTGACCCCTCCGGGCGCCGTGGCGGGGTTTCTTAAAAATCCGAGTCGGATTCTTCCCAGAGCAGAGCCGTGTCCATCGTCTCCACTGCTGCAACTTTTTGCTGTTTCGCCGGGATCGGTGCTTCGGGTTCCTCCGATCTTTTCCTTTTTTCTCCCTGTACTGCCGAGACCTTCCAAGGTGCCGTAGGCAGGGAGGTCCCCCTTTTTGTACTTTCGGCGAAACATTCGTACATCCTATGGCCGCTTCTGCCGCATCGCCAACAGTCGTCATTACTTCGTCCGTATTCCTCCCGTTCTTTGGCTGGGATGCCGGTAAGTGCGGCATCTTTTGATGCCCAGTGACCGGGTTGGTTGTACTGGGTTTTTCGGTCCGTTCTCGGAGCGTCCTTCCGCTAGGGATCCCTCGCCTTTTCTTCCGTATTCGGGGGTTTTGATGAGGGGGTCTTCCGGGGTGCCTCGGGTTTTTGCGGGGCTGCCGATCGGACCAGTTCTCGGGTTGCCCTGAAGGCTTTCCTCTTTTCTACCTGGATGCCTGCTCTGTAGGTGGCGTGTAGGAAGTCGTCGTCATCAATGAACTCTCCTTCATTTTGACTGAACCTCATGTCCAGGATTGCGTCGGTCATGGCTAGATCAACTTTTTCCCGCAAACTTTCTCCGTTCGCCCGGGCGAAGTTATTGAGCGACCGGAGTTCCGTCATGTATGCTCGGATAGACCCCTGGTATCGGAGTTGTCCCAGCTTTTGCTGAGCATCGGCTGCTTCGCGGTCGTTGTGGTACTCAGCCCGAATCGCTGCTGAGTAGTTGACCCAGGTGTCCGCCTCTCCCAGGTCTCTATAACGATGGAGGTGCCAGGACAGGGCCGTGTCCGTTAGGAGGGTTCCTATCCATGCAATCTTTTGTCGGTCCACGGTCTCTGGGTAGAATCCTAGGTACATTGTAACCGCCTCCCACCATTGATTGAAATTGGTGGTGTTTTTCCCATCGAATGGGTCGGGGTTCTTCATCTTTAGTCGGGATGTGTTGATCCTGGCCACGGCTGGTACCGGGGTTGTCTGTGTGGCGGCGGCTACGCCTTCTGCCACTGCCCTGGCTACTGTCCGGGCAAGCTCCTCGGTGGTCAGCGTTCTTTGCGCGGGTCGAGGCGACAGTGGCGGTGATGGCGAAGGTGGGGGTGGCAGCGGTCGATGCGGAGGTTGCGGTGGCATTCCTCCTCCTCCGAACATGGGGATTCTTTCGGGCGATGGTGACAACGCGGGCGGGCGGATTCTCCTTGCGGGCCGGGGTGGCACCGGGGGTCGTTGTGGGTTGGGGCTGGGGCTACCCGAAGGTCCCGCTCGGAGCTGCTGTAGGGCGTCGACCAAGCTCGAAGTGGTTGCTCGGACCGGGCTTCGCCATGGCGCTGGCTCAGGCGAGGGTCCTCCTGAGGCTGGTGCCGGAGGCCGGGGGGTTTCCGGGACCGGAATTCGAGCGGCTAGAAGCTGGAAGGCCTCTGCTTGTCGTCTAGCCTCTTCCCTGGCTTCCTGCAGCTGATGCTCCAGGTATTCCACCCGCTGTTGCTGCTCGTCTGCTTGCTTTTGGTGTTCCTCTGCCCATAACTCCACGTTACCTTGAAAGTTTGCCAAGTGCTGGCTTCTTGCCACATTTGCCTCCACTAGGAATGATATGGAATCGTTGAGTCGCGTTAGCTGCGTAGCCTGCCCTACCTGTTTTTGATCGGCCTCTTGGGTTCGTTCGATAATGGCGCCCCAGACGCTGTGCGCAAAGGCCTGATATGCGCTGGCCGTGCTTGCTAATTCACTTCGGATCCAGTCCCCTGTGATCCTCTCATTAGCGCTTAACCGGTCATATACGTACCTAGTCCCATCCGATAAGTCTCGGTAGGCTTGCTCGATCTGCCGGATTCTTTGGTCGGCGTGATCGATCGTATTTCCGCAGAGGTGGACCAGTTGCGCCAGGTCTTGTTCTGCTTGCTTTTGTTGTTTGGCTAGGGCTCGGAGCCATGTGGCGGGATTGGCGATCTCCAAGGTTTCTTCCGCCTGCTCCGTACCGTCGGCGATTTGTAGTACATCTCTGGGGGCTTCCAGGCGGAGCATGTTGAAGTCGGTAGACGCCATTTAATATAGGTCGAGAAAGTGTCGTGTGTAGATCATTTCGTTGTCGTAAAATGTGTAGTCGCAGATTTCTCGGAATTCGTATCCGTCGAGATCAGCGCTTAGATTGTTAAGCGCACAGTTGAACCAGTACTGAGTGTACCAGTTTTCGGGGGTGCAATCGATTGCTTCGGAGGGTATTGCTCCGTCGATCTCTTCGTCCCACTTCTCGTAGCTTGAAATCTCGCTGTCGATTGAGGAGAAGGTGTAGTCGAGCGAGTATTGAGATGTGGGTTCGAATACGTGGGAGAGTTCGAGCAGGTAGAAGTGGTCGTGCTCGAACGAGGGCCTGTATCGAGGTGGGGCGTTTGTTGCTGAATTTCTTATGTAGGGTGATTCGAGATCAAGATTATAGTGTGACACTGGGGTTGTCTCGTAACCGGAGCGCGGGTAGAGTCAAAGGTAATCAGGCTACTTTCGATAATTCACAACGGAATAATCTTAGATCTTGTGTGTGTTTTGGGTTTTAGTAGTGTTGTGGGTTTTGGTAGTGTTGTGGGTTTTGGTAGTGTTGTGGGTGAGGTTCGTGCCGATTTTCCTCTCGTTGTTGCGAGAGAAACCTCTTTCTTTTATCGTTGAGGCCATAGCGGGAGATCTGATGAACCAGCATGAGCGCTGGTGACTCGGGCTTGGATTCCCCCGAGGTGCGGGGACCCCGTGGGTGATTCATTGGTCATAGCAGGGTGTAGATAAGGGGAGATGAGGTTTCATGCACCTTGCGGCACCCTAGGCTCAGGGTCTTCCATCTCTCCCTGAGGTGAGAGCTCCCTGGGGAGCCACGTACTGCATGAGGGCCATGTAGTCGTGCGGGGTCTGAGTTCTAGAGTCTGTCGGTCACCCTGAGGTGACGCAATCTTTCTCTGGAAAAGATCCGTTCGTTTGCACTCGCCCCCCTCATCACCGGAGTTAGCCTAGGTCCGGTTTTCTCGGCCGACAGCTAATCTCCGTCTCCTCGATCTCTTGCCTAGACTCTCTAACATCATTACCTGTGCTTCAGAAGGCAACTAGTGTCCTTCTGAAGGCCCGTGATGAGTCTCCCTAGCTACGTACTCGAGATGATTTCTAAGGTGTAACCGTGCGTTCCGTCATCCTTACGTACTCCACTCTAGCTTAGCTACATACTCAAGATATTTCAGGTGTAACACTACCTCCCCTCTCCCTTTAGCCTCGTCCCGAGTGCTAACACTTTTCTTTCTTATCTAGGTAGCCTGTCTCTTTCTGGGTGTGTGTCTGTCTTGGGGTAGCTCTCGTAATGTGGTTTTTCCTGTGACTGTAGTCCTCCTCCCCTACAGCCCTCCCAGTCACCAGATCAGGACATGTCTCTGTAATCCGTTGGAATGACTGGGCCCTCAGAGTAGGCCGGTGCGTACTCTTACTGTCGTGTCATGTTGAGTCGTACTCACTGCCGTGCTGCGTCAAGACTTGGCCGGCTCGGTGGGGTTCTGGGGTCGCAGCTGGCACAGGGAATTGGGAGAGGCATGGTGTCCTTTGTGCTAGTATCCCGTATACTCGGCAGTGACCGTGCCCACGTCCTTCCGGGGGGAGACTAGTATGCTGGAGCAGTGACAGCGCTGTCAGGGACTCACTTCACCGCTTATGTGCCACCTGCGCCGGTTCCGCCGGTCCGAGTCGGTCATCAAGAGGTCGATACGTCTGTTCTGAACGGTTTTCCTGACTCTCAACGTTTTTCATTCGCATGCACTCTTCATCGGGCGCCGGGTCGGCGGCTTTGTCGTGGCTGCCTGAGAAGTGGGTCTTTTTGTCGATCTCGTAGTGTTTTTGGTGCTGAAGTCCTCCGCCTCCTCAGCCCACTACTGCCAGGTCCTCGGTGAAACTGGTCTAGCCCTCGGTGAGCCGGTAGTCCCTCGGCGCATCTGGATTTCGTTGATGAAACTCCTGGAGTTTCTCCCGACCGCCTACCAAAAAGTTGTCAAATGGTTCTTCTGTCCAGTCTTTGCGTTCCAGATAGTCGAGCCACTTGACGAGGTATAGGATTCTTGGGTTATTTCCCCGGCCGCGTTCGACTGAGGACATAACTTCGTCGACATCGTATTCTTCTGACTGTTCGATGTTGTCAGCCTCTCGGAACACCTTTGACGGGTCCGGTGGTGCTCGTTGCTCGCTGATTCGGTAGGGCTTGAGCAGCGAGAGGTGGAAGACGTTGTGGATCTTCCACTTTCGCGGCAACGTGAGGCGGATGGCCAGGGTGGAGATGATTTTCTCAATCTGGAAGGGACCATGATTCTTATGGTCCAGTTTCTTCGAGGGGCGGCGCGTTTTGATGTTGCGTCCGTTGAGCATCACCAAGTCTTCTACTTGGTATGCCGGGGGTTCTTTTCGCACCGGGTCGGTGTATCGGCGCATTCACACTTGTACGTCTTCCAGCCCTTTCCGGGATTCGTCGTGCACGGCGAGCATACAGTGGGCATAGACTTGGCTCGCGGGGTTCAGAGGTTCCGTTGACACGGGGTCCATGGCCGCTGGGTAGAAGCCAAAGTTAGCGTAAAACGGAGACATACCATTGCCCGTGGTGGTCGAGTTGTTCTAGGCGAACTCGGCCATTGGCAGCAGGCGTACCCAGTCATCCTGCTCCTTGCTGACGAACGCTCGGAGGTAGGCTTCGATCGTCTGGTTGAGCCGCTCTGTCTGTCCGTCGGTCTGTGGATGGAACGCCGTTGACATTCGAGGCCAGATTTCCGTTAGTCGTAGGAACTCTTTCCAGGTTTCTGAAGTGAACCTGGAGTCGCGGTCTGACACGATATCAGTGGGGAGGCCGTGGTACTTCCATACTTCCCGGGCAAAGATGATGGCTAGGTCGGCGGCCGTTTTTCCTTCCTTTCTCAGAGGAACGAAGTGCGCCATCTTGGTGAATCGGTCGATGATCACCCACAGCTGATCACATTCGTCCGAGATTGGGAGTTCCGTGATGAAGTCCATTGCTATGGATTGCCATGGGGCGTAAGGCAGTTCCAGAGGGGAGGACAGCCCGTAGGGTTGGTGTTGGGGTGCCTTATTCCGCTGGCATTCCGGGCAGCTTCTGACAAAGTCGATGATTCGTTCGTTCATCTTTGGCCACCAGAAGTTTCGTCGGATTAGCTCGATGGTCTTATCCTGTCCCATGTGTCCGCCCACCTTTGTGTTGTGTTCTGATTCCATAATTTTCTGCAACAGTCCCTTTGGTATCCAGAGCAGGTTTCGTCGGTACAGTAGGTTGTCTTCGCAACTTAATTCCTTGACCCTTCGGTTTTTTAGCGAGGGTTCCTCCGATGTCACTTCCTGTTCCCTTTCCTGTTCGTAAGCTTCGTCCTTCTTCCCTTCCTCCCTGACGTCTGCCAGGAATTCCTTTGTCCACTTCCTTTCCGGAATTGAAGATAGGTGTGCCGAGGAGCAGATGAATGATCGCGTTAAACGGTCCCCGAAGTTGTTTTTTCCCAAAACCGTCGTGATCGGCTGGTTTTCTACCCCCCCTTTTTCAGGGTGGTACTCCGAATGCCTTGATAACACGTCTGGCTTCCCGTTTTGTGTGCCTGGCCGGTAATAGATTCTGAAGTCGATACCGGCTAGCTCCTGCGCCCATCGCGCTTGTCTTCGATTCAAGACTTTGGTTGTTGTGAAGTATTCCAAGTTTTGATGATCCGAATACACCTGGACTTGGTGCGTTGCTCCTTCGCAATAGCGCCTCCAATGTTTGAAAGCATCCACTATTGCTAAGAGTTCCTTGTCGTGGATTTCGTAATTGATTTCCGCGGGCTGGAACTTCCTCGAGTGGAATGCCACTTGATGTAGTCGGTTTTCTTTATCCTTTTGTAATAGGACAGCTCCCAATGCAAAGTCCGAGGCGTCAGTTTCGATAATGACTGGTCGTTGGGCGTCGAAGTGGGCTATGATTGGCACCGTTGTGAACCGTTTTTTTAGCTCGTTGAAGGCTTTTCCTGCCTTGGGGTTCCATGACCATTTTTCCGTTTTCTTTGTTAGTTCTGTCAGGGGTCACGCCACCCTTGAGTACTCTTTGATGAATCGTTGGTAGAAGTTGGCAAACCCTAGGAAGGACTAAGTCTCGCTCAGAGATTTGGGTTCCTCCCAGCTCAGTATTGCTTCCACTTTTTCTTGCAACATTGCGATTCCATTTCTTCCGATGACATAGCCCAGGAATTCCACTTCCTGAGTTTTCCAGACGCATTTTTCCGGGGAGACCGCTAACCCATGGGTCTGCAGTCTTTCCAGGACTTCCTTTACCAGGCGGTCGTGCTTTTCTTCGGTTTTGGCATAGATCAGTATGTCGCCCATGTATGCCAAAACCCCGATGTCTAGTAGATCCGATAAGATGTGATTCATCATGTCTTGGAAGGTGGATGGGGCGTTGGTTAGGCCGAAGGGCATTACTTGGAACTTGAACAACCTGTATCGGGTTCTGAATGCCATCTTCCATTCGTCCCCTTCCTTAATTCGAATGAGATGGAATCCGTTCTTCAGGTCTAGTTTTGTGAACCACTGCGCTCCCTGGACCCGGTTCTGTAGTTCCTGCATGAGTGGTAGTGGGTATTGGTTCGGGATCGTTATTTTGTTCAGTGCTCGGTAGTCGACGCACAGGTGTAGCCCCCTTCCGTGTGGCTTGGGGACAAAGAGTATTGGTGATCCGGCGGGGGATGTCGAGCGTTTGATTTTTCCTGTTCCCTCCATCTCCTTCAGCCCTTCCCGAAGTGTTCGGAGTTCCTCTTCCGATAGTGGGTAGATGGGTCCCCAGGGCACTGTTTCGCCTTCTCTGAGGTTGATCTTGCAGTCGTAGGGTCAATGTCAGGGGAGGGCGTCCGCTGCCTCCTTTCCCATTATTCCTAGGTATTGTCGGAATTCCATAGGGACTCGTTCTTTAGCGTCTTCGTTGACGGCCGATATATAACCGATGATCTGTGCTTGGGGGTTTTTCGCCACTTCTTCGTCCTATGACAGGGAGAACTTGCCGGTTTCGAATCTGGTGCAGCTGGTCAGGCACCAGGCACTGTTGAACCTTATTTCCTGGTTCGTCCAGGCGCCCTGCGGCAGATGTGTCGTTATCCAGTCAAAAGGGAGGAAGGCGTCGATTCCTGGTTCCATTGGTGAGATTTCGAATTTCCCTTTGGAGTAATGTTTTCGGTGTTGGAGGAGCATGGGTTCCGTATAAAATTGCCCTGCTCCTTTGACACTTTGCCCGGTGTAGTTCTCTATACTGTGCGGTTGCCGGTGCGCCTTCTTCCTAATCCCGAGCTTTTCCACTGTCTGGTGATTGAGGAGCGCAACGGAGCAACCGGTATCCAGTAGTACCTGGATCTGGTGTTTTTTCTCCCTTGCGTGTAATATCATGGTGATAATTGGGCACGTGCCGCCGCGGACTGTTCTTTTCTTCGACGGGGTTCCAGCGCTTGGATCCTCATTCCTTCGTTTCTTAGATAGTCCGCATATTATCGTCGAGGTCGTGGGCTGCGGCTATTCCCATCCTCTTAAAAATCCGAGTCGGATTCTTCCCACAACGGTGCTACCGCATCCGTTTCCATGGTCTCTACTGCCACGACTTTTTGTTGTTTGGTTGCGGGGGCCTTCTCTTCCTCCTCGTCTTCTCTTCCCCGTTTTTGTCTGGCTGCTGGTGCTTTCCAAGGTGCTTTCGGCAGCGCGGTTCCTCGCAACGTATTGAACGAGAAGCATTCAAATGTTCGGTGTCCGCTTCTCCCGCATCTCCAGCAGTCGTGGCACTTCTGACCGTACTCCTCCTGTTCCTGTGCCAGGACTCCTTTCATTGCTTCGTCCTTAGAAGCCCAGTGATCTTTCCCTCCACACCAGGGGCATTTGTCTGGTTGGGGTCCCATTCTGTCCTGGCGGGGCTTGTCCGTCTCTTTTCCCCTTTTGTTGCCCTTTCGGTTCCTTTTGTCCTGTTCTTCCTTTCGTCGTTCGTCAGTCATCCCACTGGTCCCCGAGGAACTGGTGCCCTTTATTTGTTCCTGGGCTTGTTTTAGTGCCTTCTTTTTTTCCACCTGTAGGCCGGCTTGATGGGTGGCTTGCAAAAAGCCCTCGTCGTCCACAAAATCTTCCAGGTAGTGGGCGAACCGCATGTCGAGTACCGCGTCCGGCATTGCAAGGTCGACTTTTTCACGTAGGGCTTCACCGGTTGCTCTGGCGAAGTTGTTGAGCGCCCGGAACTCCGTGAGGTACGCGCGGATGGACCCCTGATACTTGAGTTGCCCTAGTTTGAGTTGGGCATCCACTGCTTCGCATTCGTTCCGGTATTCCGCCCAGATCGCTGCGTTGTAGTTGACCCAGGTATCGTTTTCTCCTAGTTCTTGGTACTGGTGGAGGTGCCATACCAGTGCGGAGTCAGATAGAAGGGTTCTGATCCATGCGATCTTCTGGCAGTCGACCGTTTCCGGGTAGAATCCCAGATACATGGTAAACACTTCCCACCATTGATTCAAGGCGGTCGAACTCTTCCCGTCAAAGGTTTCTGGGTTCTTCATTTTTAACCTGGCAATATTGCCTTGTTCGGGTCGCGCTGGCCGGTCCTGTCGAGCTCGTTCCACCCCTTCTGCCATTAGTCGTACGAGGTCCTGCGTGGTAATCGTAGGCACAGGATTCCTAGGTGGCGAAGGTGAGCGGAGGTGCCTTGAAGGTGGTCGGGGCGGTTCAGATGGCGGGCCCGAGGGGGGTCCTGCGGATGATCCCGGTGGTGTCGAGGGGGGGTTTTCTCCTTGTCCTGTCCCGGGCTCAGGTGCGGGTGGCCTTGGGGATATGTGGCGTCTGAGTTGCTCTAATTGCTGCCTCATTTCCGGTGTTGTGGGTACCGCTGGGGGTCTCTGTCGTCGGGGCCTTGGTAACGGGTTCAGGTGCAGCGGGCTTCCCAACGCTGGGGGTGAGTGGGCCGATGGCGCACTGGTGCTGGTCTGTCGGATGGGGCTTCTCCATGCGGGTGGTCCCGCTGGTACCAGTGGCATTGTGGGCAACCGGATTCTGGTTGTAATATGTTGGATTTCCACCCTTGCTTCTCAGAGTTGGTTTTCCAGGGTGGCCACCCGGTTCTGGTGTGCGGCTGCCCATAGCTCCACGTTCCCCTGAAAGTTGGCCAGATGTTGATTTTGGGCCGTGTTAGCTTCCGCCAGAAAGGACAGGGCATCGTTTACCCAGGTCAGCTGAGTGGCCTGGCATATTTGCCGCTCGTTGGCCTCGTTGGTTCGCTCGATGATGGCCTTCCAGACATTTCTGGCGAGCGATTGGTACGCATTTGCCGCTTTTGACAGCTCGCTACGTATCTATTCTTCCGCTATTTTCTCGTTAGCGTTGACTCGGTCATATACGTACCTAGTGCCTTCTGCCAAGGTTTGAGAGGCTTGTTCAATCTCTCGCGTCCGTCGGTCGGTTCTGTCGTAGGCGTTACTGCACAGCTCCGTAAGCCGTTTTAAGTCGCTCTCGGCTTGCTGTTGCTGGTGCACCAGGGTTCTGATCCAGACTGCGGGATTGGTTATTTCCACCGCTTGTTCTGGCCTTGGTGTTGCGTCAGTGATTTGGAGCAGGTCGCGGGGGGCCTCGAGCTGGAGCATGTTGAAGTCCGAAGAGGTCGTCATTTTTAATAGAGGTCAAGGAAGTGTCCTGTGTAGATGGTTTCATTGTCGGTGAAGTAATAGTCACAGAGATCCCGGAGCTCATCTTCTGTGAACTTGGCGTTCTTATGGCTGTAGGTGCAGTTGAGCCAGTATTGCGTATACCAGTTCCAGGGCTCGTGGTCGCCTTCTTGGTAGGGAGTAGTAGGGATAGGTCCGTCGCTGAATGTATCCCACTGTTTGTAGTTGGCTAACTCGCTATCGATTGATTGAAATGTGTAGTTGAAGGAGTACTGAGACTTAGGTTCCAAGAAGGTAGATAGTTCGAGTAGGTAGAGGTGGTCTTCGAAGTAGGTGTCGTCGAAGCAAGTCATGAAAGTAGGGTGATTTTGAGATCAAGATTATAGTGTGACACTGGGGTTGTATTGTAACCGGAGTGTGGAGAGAATCAAAGGTAATCAGGCTACTTTCGATAATTCACAGCGGAATAATCTTAGATCTTGTGTGTGGGTTCGGTGGTAGTGTTGGTGAGGATGTTCGTGCTGTTTTTTCTTCCATCGGGGCAGAAAACCTCCGTCTTATACCTGAGTGATGCCATCGTGAGAGCTGGTGACTCGGATTTGGATTCCCCCGAGGTGCATAGACCTCGTGGATGACCCATTGGTCCTGGCAGGGTGTAGATAAGGGGAGATGAGTTTTCATGCAAGCGGGTGGGGTGCTTTCCTTATCGGCCTCTCTTCCGTACGCCATCAGCAGGCGACGTGGCATCCTCTCCTTTCGCGGGAGGGGTCATAGCCCAAGTCTGGCGGTCCGTATGCCATCAGCAGGCTACGTGGCATCCCCTCCTTTTCGGGGGAGGGGTCATAGCCCAAGCGTCTCGCCGTTTTGCAATCTTCCCCTCATCTCCGGAGATATGTGTCTTAGGCCCGTCTCGGCTGTAAGCTCATCTCCGGACCTTATCTGCCTCCTAGTCTCTCTGAGTGCGTTCTGTCATCCTTACGTACTCCTCTCTAGCTTAGCTACATACTCGAGATATTTCAGGTGTAACACGGTACCTGCAGCACCGCCGAATACCGGAAAAGCCTCGGAAGGACGCCGTTCCATGCCGAAGCACAGGAACGGGTTGACCGAAAGGTCAGGGAGGATGCCGTCCCATGCTGAAGCGCCGGCATCAGGAAAAAAAATGTGCGTCCAGACGCACAGGCTGCGTCCTGACGCACCAGGCGCTCGGGACGCTCTGGACGCACCCTGGCAGCGCACATACCGCTCCCAACGCAAAACGCACAGGCAATCTGAATTCGGACGCAGCTCACCACAGCACCATGCGCCCAGACGCAGCTCGCCACGGCATCTGCTTACCGGACGGAGCGTGGCAGGGCATTTTCGTTCTGGATGCACGGTGTCAGGGCATTTTCGTTCTGGACGCACGGTGTCAGGGCATTTTCCTTCTGGACGCAGCCGTGTCAGGGCATTTTCCTTCTGGACGTAGCCGTGTCAGGGCATTTTCCTTCTGGACGCAGCCGTGTCAGGGCAAATGGCATCCGGACGACGCGTGTCATGGCACCGTGGTTACGCTGGCTGTCAAGGCACGGAACATCGCAGCAAATACTCGGGTCGCATTCACAAACACGCAGCGGGTTCCAGGCATAGTGACTCAATCCAGTTCTATTCTTTATATCTAATGTACATCTATATATGCTACTACCACACTTCGTGTTTCCAGTACAAGCACCCAGCGTCACATCCATTGCCGCTGTTTTTGACGCGCATAGCATTGCTCTGAGTGTCGGAAACAAAGGAAAGTTGGCAAATACGACACGACGCAATGAGCCCGACGCGATGAGCCCGACGCGATGAGCACGACGCGATGAGCACGACGCGATGAGCACGACGCAATGAGCCCGACGCGATGAGCACGACGCGATGAGCACGACGCGATGAGCACGACGCGAGGAGCACGATGACTATGAGGAGGATGGCAATGAGGACGCCGGTGGCATGGACGGTAGTGAGTAGGACACAGCGAGTATGAGAGCGAGTAAGACGTGACGAGTATGGGAGCGAGTAGGACGCGACGAGTATGAGAGCGAGTAGGACACAACGAGTATGAGAGCGAGTAGGACGCGGCGAGGACGATAGCGAGTAAGACGCGGCGAGGACGATAGCGAGTACGACGCGGCGAGTATGATGGCGAGCTTTATGGCATGGTTAGCACAGCTCTCAGAGTGACAGAGACACCGGGAAGTTGTAGAATACACAGTGACGAGTCGATGTCAATGAGGGTGCCGGCGGTGAGGACGATAGCTAGTAGGAGG
>Ga0307516_10004064_pt1 | contig 18308 bp, 24 predicted proteins | sample 19_EM_MG_FD_203310 | JGI IMG/M metagenome (GOLD analysis project Ga0307516, IMG submission 203310) | Populus trichocarpa ectomycorrhiza microbial communities from riparian zone in the Pacific Northwest, United States - 19_EM | ecosystem: Host-associated > Plants > Roots > Unclassified | place... | reverse complement strand
TTGTGTAGGTGAGTAAACTAGAAGCTAACCTCCTGCGATACCGTTGATGGCAGATAGTTCGCCGACTCCGAAGCTAAATCAGCCAAGATATCAAAAGGAAAATCAAACGTTTTGGGATGGGGTGGACAGACGTGGTGACCACTGCCCCGATGGATTCTTTGACACGAGCGTAGCCATCCGCTGCATAGGCCGCATTGAGTTCATTGCTGTTCGATGTCTAGTGTAACAACTCGAACGAGAAAATATCTCTACATACCAATTACCCACCCAATCGATGTTTGGGTGGTCCTCGACGAGATCCTATGTGGGAAGATGGTCATTCTTCAAAGACATAACGTTTCCAAGATGGGACGTGCCAAGAAACCGAGGTTGAAGTCGCCTGGTACACCGAACATGGACTAGATGGAGAGACAGGTCAGGAATGTTAGATTGATTACCATCTGAAGCTCACCTTGACGCCGAGTTGTTCGAGCCTTGCGAGGAGGTAATTACCCACCGTGATTGTTTCATCAGAACCTTGCTCTCGCTTGAGGGTGTGAAGCTCAAGCTGCAGGCGATGAATTTCAGCTTCGAGGGCAGTAGTCGATTGAGAGGCCATTATGGAACAGAGACAGAGGGTTCACACCTGATCAGGCCGATTTATAGCCAGGACTGACTCAGGACTGAGGTAGTGACTCAACCCACATTCAGCTGATCTCAGAGGGTCAGACAAGGATAGCTACAAATGACGAGAGAGAGAGAGGGTCAGACAAATGGGCCCACAAATGACGGAGGGTTATGTCATCGATATCATCGATCCTTGTTCGGCAGCTGCAAATTTCGGCCCGTTTTGAAGCGATATTTGTCTGGATAGCTGCACACAACGGTGTGCCAATGGCAGGGAGTTGCCTAGACACAACGACATAAAATGCCCTGGCACTTGTGTTTTGAGCTGCGAGAGACATGGTATGGCTACAGAACACCTGGTCAGTGAGGTCGTCTTTCTTTGCAAAATAAGATCTTACCGTTTTTCTTTTTGGCTTCACTTCTGTCTTATCCTATCCTAGCTGCAGGATCATAGATCAGATTACGTTGTACTTAAAAAGCGTTGAATATTGTGTTACACACCGAAAAATGTTGGGAAATCTATGTTCTCAACAATCACTTTGAGTCATGAGCATGTTCAAACCTGTAAACCTGTTGTCACATTTCGCAGCTAACTGGGTCGGCTGTTCGGTCGTTCCAGAGTCCAGACATGTTCTGGTGATAACGACTTTCGCGCCGCTGGCAGCCAGGTGTTTGCACTCATGAAATCCGGTTTTGGGTGGAGTTCGGGATTTCGGAACGTTCAGGAGATTATAATTATCACATGTACGTGGACTCTTGAAGAATAGGCGAACATTCTGTGACGCTTTCTAGGACCTTACGATGCAGAATGTTGGGTTTTCGAAACGGTCATCTGGCAGTCTGGATGGCGCAACCGTGGTCGTCCCAAGTAGCCACAAATGACGTCAAGACATACCAGAGGGTTATGTCATCGATCCTTGTTCGAACACCGCCCAAAATGACAGCCTCGACGCGTTCATCGACATCGCTGGAGTTCCGAGTCTGGACACATGGCATTGGGATCAATGTTCAATAGGCGTTTGAACCCACGTGACCTCGACGCGTTTATGCCAACTCCGACTCTGCCACGCCCTGAGATCGTGATCGCCGACGTTGCCTTGGTTCGACAGTTCCATCGCGGCAGAACACCGACATGGGAGAACCTCACCAAAACCCACCTCGTGTCATCGCCAATTGGTGGCTCGACCGTCTCTTGGGCTCTGGCTATTCAGGCGGGTGTTCTCACTCGTCCTCTGCGAATTCTAATCGCAACCTACCTCAGGATCGATATATAGAGCTCAGCACTTACACACCGGTCAGATCGTCGCCCTAAAAGTGCAGCATGCAGGCCATGAATGCCCGACAAACCAGTATGAGAGGCACGTCTACCCTGCGTTACAGGCCGGCAAGGGCATGCCCACCTATTGGGCAGGCGGAGTAGAGGGAGACTGGGATTACATTGCGATCGACCTACTTGGCGCCAGTTTGGATAATATCTATCGAAAGGCTGGAGGTCCCGCCCAGGTGATGGATCTTGGAAGTGTGTGTTGCATCGCCATGCAGATGGTCGGTCTTTCACTTTCCCGCTCTCAACAAATGTATTGACTCCCACCGCCAGGTTGAGCGGTTACAACTCATGCATGCACGTGGAATCCTCCACCGCGACATCCAGCTGGGTAATGCTGTCGTGGGGTTAGATCCCAATCAGGAGACCATCTACATGATTGACTTTGGGTTCTCCAAGCGTTATATCGACCCATATTCGCGTCGCCACATCCCGGATAGCAAAGTTAAACGCGACTTTATTGGAAATTACTGGTTCTCGTAAGTTTCGAACCTCTGGCAGTGGCGCGCCGCGATTCATATCACCACCTTCAGCTCGGTGAACGTGCATTGTCGCGGGAAAGGTGGGTAATGGGCATTCTGTGCTCTACACACATTCATCCCGTCCCAGTACCCTCTCGCCGAGACGACCTTGAGGCCTGCGCACTTATGCTTATCCACCTTCTTACACCCCGCGGCCTTGCATGGACTCGTGATGGTGTCCCCAAGACCTCCGCGGCACATACCCGATTGAAGCAACTGAAGCGCAGCACACCTCCAGAAATCCTTTGTCGTGGTCTGCCAGCGGAATTTGAGGAGTTCTTGAGATATTGTCGGCGACTCCAGTTTGCGGAACAACCTGATTATGCGAGGTGGATTGAAGAATTTCGGGACTTGAAGATGGAACATGGATATAATGACAGTGATGCATTCGTGTGGCCACCACCAAAGGTGAGTTCACCAGATGTGGGTTTGGAACGACATTGACGCGCGGATAGCCTGCGGCGAAAACGAATCTCCATTACCGAGTTCGATCACCGGGGGTCGTAGTGCCAGACGTGTTGCATGGAATCTTGAATGACCTTGCCAAACTCAACTTCAATCAAGGCAAGGCCGTATTGGGAGATGTCAAAAATGTAGGGGCTCGTCATGATGGCCACATCGCCCCCAAAGAGCCGCAAAAAGAAAAGGAGGTGATCTGTGTCAGCAGCGAGTCGGAAATATCAGGGAATAAGGAGAAACCGCCTGTTTTCACGGAAACGAAGGCGAACAGGATAATGAAATTGGTACAGCGCACGGCTCAAGCGACGGATAACGAGGCGTTGAGCAAGCTTGTGGGCGACTTTGTGGAAGCATTGCAATGCAATCGCTCACGGGTACTGACGAGGGAAGCCTACCTGTTCCTGGACGCGGTATGCAAACAACTTGAGGACCCGTCCGTGTTCATCGTTGCTACGCGGTTAGTGCGACGCCTGCAAGGTCAAAGTGCATTGCAGTTGACACGAATTTAGCACGTCGCGGCAACGTTCTAATATGGAGAAGGCCGAACCCAAGGAACCCTCGCATGTGAAACTGGGTGTGGTGGCGCGACTGAGGAGGGAAGTCGGTAGCGCATCTAGCAACAGGGCCCTTGCGACGATGATTGGGGACTTTGGCAGGATCACGAACAAAACGACGGGACGGACGATAACAAAGGTGTGTGGACTGTTCTAAATGAAACATACTACTGATGATAGACAGGATGGATATGCGTTCTTGGAAGGGGTGGCCGCGAGGCTGATGGTGCTGCGATGATGACGGCTGGAATTTTTCTGTACATTTTGTCGGATATAGAGTACAAAATTACAAATAATGTAACGGTTTGACTGGACTCGGACATGTCGGATATAAATAATCATTTGCCGAGGGGGATCACCCCATTGAAAATTCCCCAAAAAGTGTATTGCCAATTTATATTTAATTCTCAGCCTTTTTATACCGCTTGTCCCGTCGTTTTGTTCCTTTACTTCAGGCCACCATGTCGCGCAAGGAAGTCGTCGTCGAACAAGGGACCTTTGTTGTCCCCGACATCACCATCAAGGACCTCCTCGATGCCATCCCCGCCCACTGCTTCAAGCGGTCCGCTTTGAAGTCTTCGGTCTACATGTAACGCGTCTCGCTGTCTCGCTACCTAGTCCATCCTAACCCACACACAGCTTCTGGGACCTTGCCGTCATTGGTGCCCTCTACAAGACCACCACGTTGCTCGACTCTTTCATTCACCCCACCGTTGTTTCCTTCCCCCACCCTGCCCTCTACCCTTTTGCCCGACTTGCCCTTTGGTCGCTCTACGGCTTTTTCACCGGTCTCTTTGCAACCGGCCTCTGGGTCATCGCTCATGAATGTGGTCATCAAGCCTTTTCCGAATCCAAGACCATCAACAACACCGTCGGGTGGATTCTTCATTCTGCGTATGTAATTCTTTGTTTAATGATGGTCATTCTTAACCTTGAACACCATAGTCTCGGCGTCCCCTATCATTCATGGCGCATCACCCATGCCAAGCATCATGCTTCCACCGGACACATGACACAGGACCAGGTCTTTGTCCCCCCGACGCGTTCTCAGGTTGGTTTGCCACCCCTGGACTCCGCCAGAGAGAATCTTCTTGGATCCCGTGTTACGGTCGAGGTCATGAAGGAGTTGCGGGAGGCCATTGGTGACTCTCCCCTTGGCGCTGTATTCGGCTCTGCTTCATATTTGGTGCGTGTCTCACCATTTATCGCCAGAACTAACGGTATTAATACGTTTATAGCTCGGTGGATGGCCTGCATACATCATGTTCAACATGTCAGGGCAGCGCCTGTACCCAAAGGGCACTAATCGTAAGTCGAGGTAGTCTCCTATCCATCACAAGTAATAAATCGTCTCCCAGACTTTACTCCTGCCGCTGTCATGTTTGCGCCCCACCACTACTGGCAGGTCATCTGGTCCGACATTGGCGTCATCCTTTGGCTGGCTGGTGTTGCCACTGCGATCTATACGTACGGCTTCCTCACTGTCTTCACCGTTTACCTTGTGCCCTACCTCTGGTAAGTAACAGCAACTCCGACACGTGCTTTATATCAACAATTGTCTAGGGTCAATCACTGGCTCGTTCTTATCACATTCCTCCAGCACACCGACCCCCTCTTGCCCCACTACCGCGCCCCCGAGTTCACCTTCCCCCGGGGGGCCCTCGCCACTCTTGATCGTAACCTTTTGGGTGACCTTGGCCCATTCATGGGCTGGCTCGGTGCACATGCCACCAATGGCATCTCGGAGACTCATGTCCTTCACCATGTCTCCAGCAAGATTCCCCATTACAATGCGTAAGTAACGTCCATACAGCTTGCAGACCCATGCTTATTGACCATCCATAGTTGGGAAGCCAGTACGGCTTTGAAGAAGATGCTTGCTAAGAGAGGTATGCACCTGGAAGGTGCACCCGGTGGCTGGGCCGAAGTTTACCGTGTCTTCAGGGAGTGCAGGGTATATTCTATCTTTTTGTCTTGGTCATCGAAGACGGCTAACACTCTGGTGCTAGTTCGTTGAAGATGAAGGAGACGTGATCTTCTTCAAGAATGCTGACGGCCTCGCACAAGTACGGCCTGTGTTTGCAGACGCCGGGAGCGACTCGGGAATTGAGATCATCGACAAGTAGAGCTTGTTGGCTAGAAAAGAAAAGCGGGATTGGATTCAGATTTGGCAGACAGATACGAATACCCCACTTCTTCCCCGCCCTTTGTCCATAGACGGCCGATCTTTTTTGGGATGCTCTGTGCGCTTTGTGAGGAGTAGAGTATATATATATACACGTCGCGATCGGTTATATGAATAATGATGTTAATGAACGCAACTCATGCCGCCAAGCTCTTCTGAACCTCATCTTTCCACGAGTCTGCAAACTCTTCAATGTCTTTCCCGCTACTGAGGTTAAGTACTTCGAAGGGCACCATGTTGTGTTGGTACGCTGGCGTATTGGATGTGGCAGCAGGATGAGCATGGGAATCAATGACGCGAAAATCGGGGAGACAAGATTCATCCCTTTCTTCTTGGCTGCTTGCGGTCGTGGTTCCTGACGTTCCAACAAGGCGTGATTCAGTCGTGTCTGCGAGCTCTTCGTAAGTAAAGAGAAGTGGATCTGTCCGAGGAGCATATGGATTAAAGTCGAGGATATGCCCTCGAGAAAGATCTCGTGTCAGCAAAAAATCAAAGATGTCTATGTTCGGCATATGATGAGCACATTTGAAAGACCAAAACAACGCTAAAGGATACCCACAATCCCGATTCGATTTCCAATATTCCGAATCACGTATGTTCGTTTCCCAAAACTCTTGCACGGCGTGCTTGATAGACTCCCGGGTTGCCAGGTCGTTCAAAAAGTCGTAATAGTTGTTGTCGCGTTGCGAGATCGCTGACGATATGTACGTTAATTTATCTTCATCTTGAGTGCGCGACATGGCAAACTCACCGACGAGGACGTTCCGCCGCACGAAACAGCGCAGCTCCCGACTGCGGTCGATCGGATACCATTTACGCAGGACCAACTCAAGCTCGTACGGAGCGCTTTCTGCACATCCCGCGAATACAGATGCGGCACTCAGATCGTGATTAATAAAGTCGGAGGACTTGAGAAGGAGGTAGACGTCAGACGGAGACGTGCATTTCAGAGGCGAGGACAGAGGAAGCATCCAGGAAGCATCCTTTTATGGGTCATTTAGAGAGAGAAGAGGACCCCCGTAAAAAGACGAAAACGAACCTTCGGCGAGGAGAAATTGAGTTTCGGAAAGATGGCGCCGTAATTCTTTACACATTCACGGATGCGATCGTCCAGCTCGGGAAACGCGAAAGACGGAGGAGGCGGAGCATCTTCGACTTCTCCGCCGTCATTACCATCGTCCTCGCCATCGGAAAGGGTGCTCTCGGCCGGTCTGACAAGGTAATAATTTGTGCGCTGAGCTAAACAGACAGCATTTTGACATGGCTCAAGACCAACACGTCCTCAGAACCCTCCGGAATGAAAACCCCATCTGAATCGAGATAGTCCCGGAAGCTTTGCGACAGAGGCCGGATTATGGAGGACTTGATGCTGTGACGTGAAAAATGAGGATACCAAGAGGAGAATTGAAACGAGAGAATGTATGACGGGGTTTGCTCAGGGAAGTGTGATGGTGGCTGAGGTGAAGACATTTGAGGTCACTCGAAACAAACAGCCTTGTAAAAAGATACCACGAAGACTATAGAGTCCAACCAGGGGACAAAGTATAGGGTAAAAATGTGAAGGGTATGGAAAGTAACGAAGGATCAGCACCACCGTCAATGAGCTATTTTATGGTTCCCTGCCACAAATTCTTGATGCCACCACTAGAGCGGTGTGAGCGATGACAGATTTGAAATAACGCAACTTACATCGACCATTCGTTTGATACCTTCCTCCACCCCGACCTCGGGTTCATATCCCAACACCCTCCGAGCCTTCTCAATGTTGTGCCATCTCGTCGCACAGCTAAAAGTAACTTTGAATCTTGTAAAGGTCGGCTCCTTACCAGTCAGCCAGCCAAACCATTCAGCACCAGACGCAGCAGTCAACCCTAATGCTTTAGGCAGTTTAACGGTCGATCTAGGTTGCCTATGCCCGGGGAAATAAGCATCCAGTTGATGCCAGATGGACCGCGCAAAGTCCCAGAAGTAACACGGCTCGCCGTTTGTGATGAAGAAGACCTGACCAGCGACTTGAAGAGGATTCTTCTCAGGGTTGTGTAATTTCAATCTGTTGATTGAATGCTCCGACAATGGGTCGAAGCGCGTGCGGACAACAGGTCGGTTGGATAATGGGGGGTTTGGGTCGAAAAATGAGGTTTCGATCTTCTCGGCGTCAGGAGGGAGTGTCATGTATGGGCCAAGAGGACGGGATTTACATGTTGGAGTGCGGTGGTGACCAGTGGTGACCGAGATGGAAGGTAGAGGATACCCGACGATATTCTCCTCCTCTTCTGTGAGTAGGCCTACTTCATCAAGACTGGTCGGTATTTTCTCCCGCTCTGTCAGAGGTGGTGGTGCGGGCACATCCAACTTGTCGGCTGCAAGCAGGTGGGCACGAGCAACGTTCCCGACGTAAGTCCAGTCAAAAAGGTTGGTGTTGTCGCCGATCTGGAAGTGGGTCTGACCACGTTCGTAGACCTGATACATACCACTCATGACTTGACGATCCCCTGGGCTACACCTTAATTAGTGATCCAGGAGCGTGTCGGGTCAAAGCGGACGCTTACCCGAAAATGCCAGCAGGACGAAGGGCTACGGTCAACAAACCCCCTTTACCGTTGGCTTCCAAGATGATTGCTTCCCCTTTGGCTTTTGAATCGTTGTACGCATCCATAGGTACTTTTGGCGGAGGCAGACGTTCATCTACGTCAATAATATCCGTCCCATTGAATACGACTCCAGCAGAGCTGGTGTACACAAGTTTCGGAACCCTTGTGGCGACAGCTGCAGCCACAACTGCCCTAGCACCATCGACGTTAACCTTGTAGTACAGGTCCGAATTTTTTAAGCCAGCGGGAGGTGAAGCGGTATGTATTATGCAGGTGGCTCCGCTCTGGTGACAGATATGAGTACCTGACAGAGACCGTGACAGAGGTTGTAACAAACTTTTCTGAGAGCAGAAGCGACCTCGTCCTCGTCTGAGATATCGCCCGAGAAGAAAGGAACGTCGTGGTAGCGTTGGACGATATCAAACACAGACACGGTGTCGCCCCGGTCGAGGAGTTGCTGGACAATGTGACGACCGACAAAGCCACTGCCTCCAATAACAAGATAGACGTCTTTTGTGTGCGACATGGCGGATGAACGTGAACCTTTGGCGGGATGAATGTTACACTTGGAAGTTGTATCGAACGACTTTGAAATTGCAGAAACGCGTCGCACGTGACATTCTTTTCGGCGCGCCTGCCACCAACGTAGTCGTGATGGACATCCCGGGAACATACACGCAGGAGGAGAAGCTGCATCTCCTGGCCAACCTCGATATAGAAGGTTCGCTCCGAGCACAGAGCTATCGAAAGCATCTAATCCGGGTCCAGTCACCCATCGCACTCACCAGTTCGAATCATGGCTGTCAGATCGTCTCGAAAACTTCAACATGCACCAAGAGGGTCAGGTGTCACGAATACCCAAGCAAGTTCGGAGTATGACCATGCGTGAGTTTGGTGAAAAGTACAACGGCAACATACAGGCGGCGCTGAGAGGATTTCAGAAGGAAAGGTTGGAGGCAATGGGAGGTACGGGAACACTAGGGGAGCTGGACAAGGATGCCAGGAAGAGAAAGTGGGTCGCCAGTCAGGAAACAATCGGCGATGAGAGAGATCCTGAACCAAAAGCACCGAAGAATGGTCAGCGCCATCTTCCTCTCCTCCACCAACCTCATCTTATTCTATGCCAGCCCGATTGGCAGCTCTTTCCTCCCCGAAGAAGGTGGCAGGGTCTTCAACTGGGCCTGGTACTGCGCAGCGCGCAAGGCTTGTTGCGAATGGAAACAAGACACCTAGTAATGCGTGTATCTAAATCTTGCACTCTGTGGACTCTTTATCGCTAACCCTCATTGCAGACGCGTTCAATGGGAAGGGTAGCTCCTTCCCCAAGTCCTCAGAAACCAAAGCCTCCTTTTGGTAGTAATATGGGCTCTTTTGCTCACAGTTCACGACTACCTTTTCGACCAACATCGCCTGCAAAACCAACGGGGGCTCGACAACCTGGATCTCGTATGCCTTCCAGTTCAACTTTTAACCCCGAACTACCTCCAAAAACGCCGAGATTCCCCAGTGGCGTCCAAGCACCAACAATACCCGCAACACTCCGGCTCCCAAGAAGGGATGAGAGTATGCTCAGCATTAACGGATCACCCCTTGCAAATCCATATCAGTTCGACATCGGATGGTTCGGGGGTGGTCTTGATGTCCCAACCGATGTCGAAGACAGTCAAGCGGGTTCACAGTCGTTGAAACGAGTGAAGAGCAACATCCTCATTCGACGCGACCCATCTGTACTGGTGCCTTCCAACTCAAATGGTAGCACAGACTCTCGGACAGATTCACAGGTTAGCAACCATACCGAGCCCTCCGAATCACAATCATCGTCATCTACCCACTCTCACGAGAACTCCCAACTCTACTCACACTCACAGCCTCCCCCTGTACAATCACAACCAGGGTTTGCTACGCAGTTACCCTCGTCACATTCCCAACCAATGCCGGGCTCGCCACACATTAACCCTTTGACCCCTCGACATCGTCGGACCCACACCCGCTCGTTCTCAGCACTCGTAGCGATTCCCACCAAGGATGGTCATCTTCTTGAATTTGATCCTTTACGGACATCCCCGCGTGCCCTCGATGCCCTGGAAGGCATCTCGGATAGCGCAAAGAAGCAGGCTCGGGTAGAAATGGGAAGATTGGTACAGGCTGCCGTTGATAAGTGGAAAGTGGGCTAGCGATGGTGATCGGACTGGTTTCCCTTTCGATGTACTCATTCATGTGATCCCCTATTATTCAAGAGCATTGTGCAATAAGACAAGTCAATCATCCAAGAGCTCTAAAATAGCAGGCCGGCATTGTCGACTATTTCCATCGCGTATCTTCACGAACGCTGACATCTTCGTTGAAGTGGTATTAGGAAAAAGCCTAGTCAATTCGGATACTCAGTGTAATTTGGGACCGTGATACTATTGAAACTTACCTTTGAGCCTGCTCCAATAACTCAAGGACCTTGATGAGAGATACTGCGCCAATAGCGAAGCCTTGACCTTGGGACAGAGAGAAATGTCCACTGGTCACATAACCTATGATCAAAGACTCCGGAGAAACGTTCGAACATAGCTGAACGATGGATTATGAACAGCTTTTAGGTGTGAATTGGATTTCACCGTACCTCATTCTCTTCATCTTCGTTTTCAAAGTCAGAAACGACACCAGGATTTCGCACTTTATTCCACTTTCTCACTTCATCATCTTCGGCAGAGTAGATCATCGCCAGATCAGCAGGTGCTCCCCGCTTCCAGAGTTTGATCCTGACAGATACCAAGGCCGTTTTCAGTAGATCAACTGCTTTGACCGATGTACCAAAAGGCTCATGTCCTCGTTTCATCCGAAGCCTATTCATCTCTTCAAGAAGCGCCGCCCCGGGATTGAACAGCTTCAACATCTTGGCGATTATGCTTGACACCTCACCACCTCGCAATAACCACGCCTTGGCGTTATTTTCTCCGACGATAGCATCAGATATATCTTCCCTCTGTGTGGTGACCAAATCTGCTTCCTCCAAGTCGGTCGAGCACGTAGGACTTTGAATTCCGAGAACAACTTCCCAATCGGCTCTCCAAGGGCTTCTAGTCCCAAGCTTCTCAAAATTGGGCCGTTTGGCAGGAGGCTTCCTTGTCCATCTCGCCATTTCTTCTGATTCACGGGTGGCAGCGTACTGTTCATAACCTATCGACGAAGGAAGGTCGTGTGGGAAATAGGCCGTGCCTGCTTCAAACGCTTGCGTTTGGCGCTCGCGCTGGCCTCCTATGCGGGTACCAGTGAACGTGAGGGAGCTGAAGAAGGCCATGGACCAGCCCGCTGGGATGATCAGAGTCCAGCCGTGAAGCCCTTGACTGGCAGAACCTGGATTCTCGAGCGAGCGTTGAACAAGAAGCACGGGAACCCGATCGTCCTGTCGAAGCGGCTGTAGTGGCGTACCAGGAATCAAAAGCTAGGGGGGGGGGTCTAAGCAAAAGGAGAACATTACAATCCTTGTCTATATACCTTTGCTCGCCGGACGTCTAGGTCTTTCTTCTTGAAGCGAGGCTTGGAGAGGCCATTTCTCACAGTTTCATTCCATATTTCGCTTGACGCCAATTCTGGCGAGGGTTGCAGTGGCGCAACATGGACTGGTGATGGTTTGGCGTTTTTTGGAGGAAATCTAGTATGGTTTAATTATTTGCCTCGAGAGAAACGAAGTAAACGAGGGCACACTTTAAACGGGGATCGTGGACCTTGAAGCCTATGATCATACCGCGACTGACTTCTCCTGATGTCTGCCAGTTCCCCAAACCACTCCAAAACTATGCAACGCGGAGATCAGAGCTGAAGGGGAGGTGGTTCGATGGATAACATACGTTCTGGAAATCAATTCGCTCATCTTGGGGTACTGGATTCAAGGCACCTCTGAGCACCTGATTTGACTTGGGTCCTGTTATCTCAAAAGCATTGATTTGTCCTCTCAAGTCCGCTATTTCGACTTCCAGTTCCTCCACTTTCCCGTCGTAGGAGCGCCGAGCTGCATCCAACGTCGACGAAGCAGCGAGCTGAAGAGACGACGAAACAACATCAAAAGCAGAGGGATGAACGCGTAACCACACCACTCTCCGTTCACCGGACTCTGGTGCAACTGTGGAGTCTCTGGTTTCCTTTTCTTTTCCTTTCTCGTTTCCTTTCAGGTTGCCTTGAGACAAGTCATTCGTTGAATCAGAAACTCGGCTGGCAGGTTCACTCCCGTCGGAACAAGTCTGTGGCTTCCATATCACAGTTATAGGCGAAACCAAACCGAAAGGATACGATCGAGGCTGGTAAAAATGCGTATCCAAGGAACGTGACCCGGATGTATACCTTCAAAATCCTTCTCAGCGTTGCAGCAGCGATAACTCTCAAAACGTACCGGAGTGCGCCAGGCCCCGCACCTTGCGGATCACAACAGGCTTCCAGGATAGTTTTGAGAATACTTTGTGGACCCTTCAACTCGATCACAGAATAATACGATGCATCATGAATAATTGATCCATGTACTGAGGCACGATGTGAAGGTCGAAACGACTTCTCTGTGGGATGGACAGCCTGAAAATTGTCGGTGCAGAGCAGGGCTTGAGAAAATCATCCTCACAAGTCTGTAACCCCACATATTTTCCATCTTCATGCGTTTGGCATGCCATAGGTGTGTTTCAAGCCAAGACTTATCTCCTGAATAGAAATGAATCAAGATCAGGAAACGACGTCAATGGGGCAAACTGACGTTGTCGTTTCATCAATGTCTGCGTGCGCGTCAAACGTTTAGATCTCCCAAGCTTTGGCAATGAATGGCCCGAGGCTTTCTTGCGGACAGGATCCATCTGAATAAGTCTCAGGGACAGGTCTTGGCTATGTAGGCGAACCGGACGGTATACCTCTGCGCGCGCCTTGTCACGGAGGCGAAGGGGGACACGGCGAACGTCGTGACTGGCTGATCTACGTCGTAAGTGCCGGGGAAGCGCTTGCCAAGCCCTTGACGTAGAGCTTGCACTGAAAGAGACGGGTATATTGTCGTGACAGCAAGTTGAGGAGCTTTGGCCTCTTACCTCGCGGTTTTCATTGCATCCTGCATGGCACTGATTTCGAAGGCTCTCGCCTGAAAAAAGTAGTATGACAACGACTTATCCCGTAGCTGCAACCAATAAACTCATACCTCGGTGAATTTCTCCACATCAATAGCACCAGGCAACCGCGGTCGACCTCAGAGTATTATTGTAAGCTGGACGCTCCGCAGAAAAACATGAGATTTTACTGTTCATAGCTCCTTGGTTCGATGGTCCCGCAATCGCGTCTTCTGCGAAAGATACGGATTTTGGAGTTTGCACTGCGATAGTACGTGCAGCAGCCACCTTCTGTTTTTTTTTCTCCCTTGAGGTTGGCTCGTCTTCCGCACCGTTCTTGCGCTTCGGAGGCATGAATGACTCCTGGATGGTGCTCCTATGGGGAGTCAATGAGTTCACCAGCCATCACGTGATCGATTCACTCGCGATTCTTAACATTGAACAGAGATGGCCTCTTCACTGCGTTGTCTAGCCACAGTGCGCAATGTTTCGCGGTGCCAAGCTCGGTGGCTCTCTACAACCCGGCTCTTAAGGGAAGAGGCAGCGCCAAACCTCGGTACCTTACCCGTCCAGAAGAAACCCGTCGGAGGTTTTCGTGGCGGGTAAACCACTTTACTTCATTTGTTATCATGTACGCGTCGCTGACGTCCTACTATCATAGGATCGTTGGTTTCCTGTTTGGTTTCTCGCTTGCGTCCTCCTTTGCCGCTTATCATCTATTGGAAGAGTACCAACGAGCTTCTGCTGCTCTGCAGGCCAGCGTTGAGACGCTGCAGAACAGCACAGAGAAGGTCTGCATATATAACAATCTGTTGAATCAGGTCTAGGTCTGAACCAACTTGATGATTAGATTTCTGCCCATGTGCGGAGAATAGACGCTGTAGAAAAGGATCTCAAGGCTCTCGGTCAGGCATCAGCGTCAAAGGAAGACATCTCAAGAGTCCGAGCGGAAACTAAAAAGCTCATTGATGGCCTTCATGTTGGTCAGTATCGCCTTCTGTTGCCTCGTCAATGTTTCGTTCTAATCCCCTTCTAGAATTTCTAGACCTGCGTTCACACGTTTGGGGAATGCGTGCGTTTTCCATGTAATACCGTATTGTGGATAAACTCATCACTCTGACGACTAGAGCAAGACTTGCAAGCCTTGTCAAAGAAGGACTCGACAACAGTCCGAATCTGAAGTTCTCGTCGTTTTGGGCCGATTATCCTCTGGATATTGTGTGTATTCGTGGGCCTTGGTAGATATCCTGCAGCTTTTTGGTCGACGACCCACAGATGGCTAGATGCTGTCACCCAATCCATGTTACAAGTATACGTAGTTGCAAGGCGTAAATATTTTACTCCTGAGTATTTGGTAGGAGCGCAATTATGTACGTTATGGTCGTCTGCACCTTCTAGACCACAGCCCTCAAGGCCTCATCTCTCGAGCGAGCGACCAGTCTCTGTCTCCCCGGAGCGTTGGTGTCTTCTATAGAGCCTGACGTCCCTCCAGCCTTGACAAACCATTCTGCTCAATTCGGTGACAAGATGGCGTCTGCTTCTGGTTCGCGCCATTCAGCACGTATCGCCAAAATCACGAAACCCAGCGCTGCAAGTTCCAAACCCCGTTCCAAATCCTACGACCGCCCATCTCGACGGGCCGGTAAAAGGCGTGCGAGTCCTAGTCCTTTAGAAAGTCCTGTAGAGATTCCGGAAAAGGTGGAGAACGCACCGTCCCAACTGATATATCTTCGTATAAATCGGAGGCTCCTGAACCAACTCTCTGAGGCGACGGAGATAGAAGCCGACCCCGAGCCAATCCCTCCAGCTCCAGACACAACCGGGAATCTCAACATTATCATTGCTGAACTTCCGGACCTGCAACCGTATACCGCTGGCAACATCGACTGGCTACCTAAGGTTGCACGGCTAATTCTCGAGCCGCTTGGTACCAGCTCTCTCTATACCTTCACGTCGGGATCAGTGGAGTACTGGCTGGACAAGGATTTTGATGGGTCACAGTGGAGGGAGGTGCAGGCTGGAGAGCAATTGCAGGCCACCATCTATGAGTTTCGGCCAAACAACAACATTTTTGTCACACCTACACGGATATGTGCCCGCCATGCTCGATCCGTGACAACCATTGAATCAGCGGATCAAGCTACTAAATTCCGCGAAGCGCTGCTTTCGCGCGATACGGCCTGTTGTTACAAAATCGCCAGCTCACACATCTCCAGACTTCTTCATCGCCTCCCACTTACTTCCGAGACGACTTGGCACTGAAGGGGTCTCATCAGCCATGGCACACTTTACTGGTTCTGCTGATCCAGTGGACATATATAACCCCAGCGTTGGTCTTCTACTGTCCAAGGCCATTGACACCGCAGTAGATCGATTCTATGTAGGATTTTGGAATGAAAGCCATGTAAGTCTTCTTACCCTTCATACTCTACAGTGTTAATATTTTGTACACTGGGATGACAGGGCCAATATGTCCTCCACAATTTTGATGACCCCACTCTGACCATTAATGGACCCCCATCGCCGATATTCCCAGCACCAGGAATCCATGGTCACCGAATCACTCTAACCTCCCATGACAACAACGTCAACCTCCCTCAAGTTGGTGCCTTTAATTGGCACTATATCCAATGTGTGCTCAAAAAATTTGCGACTCCCGACTATCAAGAGATTCAGAACATCTATGCTTTTGTGTTCCCATTCTGTACATGTGACGATGAGGATGATAGTGACAGGTGTTTCGATGACGAACGAAACATGAAGGATCCTCCTTGTCCAAGTTACTTTTGGGACCTTGCTCGCTTTCAGCAGTCGGAGCGCCTGGAAGCAGAGGAGCGCAATCAAGCCATTATGGACTGGAGCTCTGGTATAACTGGCTGAAACCATCTCTCTCCTCTCCTGAATCTTCAGCCGTTGTTTCTTGCCCACTGTCCCTGACTTTCGCTCAAGCTTGTCTCATCTCGCCACTTTTTGCTAAAAGTCTGCTGTGTATGCAACGCTGCTCCTTCTGTTGAGGCGGAATACATTCGAACAATAGTAGTGATTCATCTTGCACGATTAGTTACGAAGTTAGTCTCCAATGGTATCATGGATCAGCTTCATTGACTGGAATTGTTCAAGCCAATCAAATCTCTTCCGCACATCGACAATCGCAGTTGGCCACCGCGCAGACATCATGAGCCGGCCCCCCACTCTCACCATAAAACCAATCAAGTATATGCGCGACATGTCCACCATGTCGACAAGTCTGGCACATAACGATCGCGTCATCAATCGTATCTATCATTCCATATCAGCAAGTCACAAAAAAAAAGCTGAAGAAACGAAGGGACGGAAAAAACACACCTTTGATCGCATGAGAATGTAACAGCTCAGCGTCTCGTGCCGGGTCTTGATCAATGCTAAGTGTCATGAGACATATCGAACACCTCGGCAGCGCGCGTTTACAGTGTCGACACTGAGTAGGCTTTTGCATTCGAACATCGTCAGCCTGCCTTGAGAAAAGACACACGAAAAGAAAGAAGAAAAAGACCCACCCTCTCTCCCCGCGGTCCTCCCGCGTCCGCCGTAGATCCAGGATCAGGACACACCGGCTTGTTACAATAATTGCACCTGATCAAAATCTGCCGCGGCACCCAATCACCCACACCCCCAGCCGCGCCAGCACCAGCCCCCCCAGAGTCCCCAGCAGCAGCGACCTGGCCCCTCTCGATGTCAAACCCGACCCGGCAATGGAACATCTTGAACCCATCCAACAAATCCTGGTAGCTCTCCACCCATCTCCCCACCATCCGCTCCCCCACGTTCAAGCCTCCAGCTCCTTCCTTGTCTCCTCCCACCCCGTCATTCTCATTTCCCCTCCCCCTCCCCGGACCACCACTAGCCGCCCGAGGAGGGCACACCAACGACCCAACCAATGCCGCACTCTGCACATCCCCCGTCCGATCCAAATATCCCTGCACGATCTCCATCCCCCGCCGGCTCCCCAGCCCAGCCACAACGACGCCATCCACATCCCCCCGGTGCACCGCACGATCGACGCACCGCCGCAGGTACGCCCCCACGGCCTTGTCGTCGAGGAACTGGAACGCGATCGCAAGGCGTTCCCGAAAAGGCAGAGATTCTTCCTCGAGGACTTCGGCCCAGTCATTCAGAGCGAGGTGTGTGAGGAGTGCACGGAAGTAGGGGTCTTGGAGGCGCACAATCAGGCGCTCGCAATGTTCCCGGAGCTCTAGGGGTCGGGAGGTGGGATTTGAGGAGGAGGAGTATGGGACGAGAGCGGCGATGGTGCCGGATAACATCCTATGGGACTCGTCTACATCCAAAGAGATGAGCAACCACACCGCAAGAATATTAATATCACCTACCGGGGCTCTTCATAAGCAGAGCGATAGCCTTATTGTACTGTTTCAAGAACACCATCCAACATGCAGCTCTCGATATCTTGCCTTCCTCTTCCCATCTGTAACAAAATCCCGTCAACCTTCCAAACCAAAACAAACCTCCGTGACTTGTACAAACCTCTGCAAGACCCCAGCAACCTCCTCCTCCTTCAAGCTCCACCCACAAAGCCGCTGCAGAATCTGCCGCTGCAACACCTTGGCGCTCGGTACCAGCGGCTTCCAGGGGCGCCCACTCCCACTCCCACTCCCACCCGCACCATCCGCACCGCGTCCCACCAGCACCTCCAACGCCGCCTGGAAGTGACTCTGGGCCTCATCCACAGGCGTATGCGCATGCGACAGCCCCCCGATCGGTGTATGAGAATGGGACATCCCCCCTGACCCCATCGGGACCGGCGTGTGCGCATGACTATGTCGCCCACTGCGTCGTTCTTGGAGATGAAAAACGGGGACAGAGAGGGGTACTGGGCCGGGTGGTTCAAAAAACTCTTGCGTCGCGGAAGAGATGGTTGATTTGTAGCTTGGTGGGGGAGAGTGAGTGGAGGTCGGAACCGAGCTCGACGCTGAGGATGGTAGGGGTTTGACGGGCGGGAAGCCTT
>Ga0307516_10004063_pt1 | contig 18310 bp, 23 predicted proteins | sample 19_EM_MG_FD_203310 | JGI IMG/M metagenome (GOLD analysis project Ga0307516, IMG submission 203310) | Populus trichocarpa ectomycorrhiza microbial communities from riparian zone in the Pacific Northwest, United States - 19_EM | ecosystem: Host-associated > Plants > Roots > Unclassified | place... | reverse complement strand
GCTGGTGTCGCGATTTTACAGGTGACAAGCCAAATTTGCCTGGTTGATGGGCCTGATCAACCAGGCAAATTTGGCTTCACGTGAGGGAAGGTCAGGTGATTTCGTGTTGCATATATCTCATAATGCATACCCCAAGTGCCGGTCCCGACGTTATGCGTTATGAGCTAATCGACTGTAAATCATAAATGAACATGTTGGAAGACTAGGAAACAGACTCGTTAGCGTCATGGTGAGGCCTTTGAACCTCGCCGTCGTTCACGAACTATTGTCAATTGAAAAATGAGTCCTGCACTTTGTATACGAGACGTTGTATCGTCGAATGTTCTTACCTGCTTCATGTTGCGTCAAATGGCAGGGAACGATTACAGTCGTGAATGCAAAGTGTGTTTCAAAGAGGGCGATCGAGCTGTGCGCACTGCGCCGGTACAAAATCTCCAAGTTTGCGGATAATCAATCTGATTCAGTCTGTCGCCCCCATTTAGGATGGCGCCCAGGCAATGGATTTCGCTGCTGGCCGTGCCGCTCCTCTTGATCGTCTACGCGTCGATACTCTTCAGCGTCTTCATCACAGACCATCCACAAAAAGTCCCGAGAAACACTCATGGGCTCAATATAACCCAAGCATGGGACGACCTCCACGTCCTCGCTGCCAAACCCCACCCGTACAACTCGCATGCCAATGACGTTGTCCGCAAGTACCTGCTTTCACGCCTAGAACCAATAGTGGACGCGCATTCACACGTTAGCCTCGTCGACGACCTCCAAAGTAACGGGTCTTGGGACAGCTTCCTCGGGGGCAACAGCTACTTTGAAGGCACCAACATCCTCGTCAAAATTGAAGGCACAGATCCCAAAGCTGACGCCGTCCTCTTCTCCGCCCATTATGACTCTGTGTCTACCTCAACGGGGACCGTCGATGACGGCATGTCGGTCGTTGCGCTCTTGCAGCTCGTGACCAAATTTGCAAACGAGGAACACAGGCGGACTGCCATTTTCAACTTCAACAATGGAGAGGAAGATGGGTTATACGGGGCTTATGCGTAAGTATGCACATCACTATCGCTACAGTCCAGCTACTAATCTTGTTGTAGCTTCCTCCAACACCCTTGGTCGACTCTGACAACAACTTTCCTCAATCTCGAAGGCGCAGCTTCGGGAGGGTACGTTTACACTCATATACCCATTGCTTTCCCGAATCTTATCGTCCTTTCAGCCGTCCTGTCCTCTTTCGGGGCACATCCACCTCCCCTCTCCGTGCCTTCTTACCGTCTCATGTTCCGCACCCTCATGGGAACGTCTTAGCCGCTGATGCATTTGAGCGTGGACTCATCCGCTCACAAACGGACTACGTCGTCTATGCAGCTGGTGGGCGTATGCAGGGACTCGACCTCGCATTTTACAAAGGCCGCAGCAGGTATCACACACGGTACGACGCGATTCCATGGGTGGAAGGGGGAGAACGTGCCCTTTGGGCGATGATGGAGACCGCGGATGGTGCTGGTAGCGCGTTATTGAACCAGAATGAGAATGAGGCCAGCGGTGTTACAGGAACTCGGCCTGTGTATTTTGACTGTGAGTGGACTTATTGTGTCCCGCGTACATCCATTAAAGAGAGCAAATGTGTGGCTGGTGACAGTGTTCGGCCGAACCATGTTACTGTTTTCGCTGGAGAAGCTCCGCATTTACAACATCGTCTTTTTGGTCATTGTGCCAATAGGAACTGTGTTGCTAGTGGTGTACCAGCACTTTGCCGTGACGCGCGAGTGGCGTGTCTGGAGGGCCGACTTTGCCTTCGAATGGCTTCGGTTTTGGGCGGCGCTGGTGCTGACTGTGGCAGCTCAGACTATTCTCGTGCTTATCCATCTCGTCTGGAACCCATACGTCAGTCCTTCCCATCTTTCTCGTTCGACTTTTGCTTATTCTGTCTGTTCAGATCATATACTCTTCCCCATACCTAGTCTTCCTCTCGGCTTTCTCCCTCGCCTTCCTGACCCTCTTATTCCCTCTGCCAACCTACCTCCCTAAGAGACCCCATCACCGCCGTTTAGAAGATATAAGCCCTACTACCTCCGTTTTGCTCCAACTGCACATACTCTCCTACATCCTCCTCCTCCTGCCCACCGCCCTCCTGCCCACAACCCTGGGAGGAACATATCCTCTCACAGTTTTGGCGACCTTCGTATTCATTGCGTGGGCCGTAGGCGTCATAGTACAGGTTCCCGATCAGCCCGGAGAGCCCGCTAACAATTCTGAGGGTCCTGCGGAGCAGGCTGAGGAGGAAGAGGAAGAGGGCGGACCTCGGTTAAGGTTTGAACCTCCCCCGCCTGCCGCAGTTACGATTGTCGAGGCCGTGGCCGGGGAGCCGCCGAACCGGGTTTTACCCAGTGCAGTGGAAGTGCCGGAAGTGGAGGTTGAGCCGACGGAGACTACACCGCTCATTTCTCGTCCACGCAGTCGTCGACGGGGTGGTCCGATACCACCCGAATTCATACCCATCTTATGGCTCTCCCAGATGTTGCATGTTGTACTCTTGCCAGTCATATTGTTTGCACATATAGCAGTTTTGTTCATCGGATCGACGTCGCAGACTGTGGTTGATGGGGGGCCAGTATGGATTGGTGAGTGATGCTTTCTCGTCCTCCTGTTTGTCTATTAACCAAATTGGTATTTATGCCAGTATATGCTGGCATTTCAGCGATATCAGTTCTTTTGGTTCTCCCGCTGGCTCCCTTCCTTCCTTTTCCTCCTATCTCTAAAAGGACACACCATGACCCAAGCCGAGCCGAGGAACCCACCTTGGATACGAAATTTGATATAAAGCATCTTCTGATTGTAGCGGCTGCCATCTTTGTCCTCACGGCCGCATATCTGTCTGGCTTCCTTGGCCTCATCTTCACACCCTTTTTACCGCAGGATCACAGACTTGGCTTCCCGTTCAGTGTGGAGGATCCGTTGAAGGTGTTTTTCGAGCAGAAAACTGAGGTGCTTGCCGGGTGGTATGACCCTCACACGACAAGCGTGGTGGAACAGTTCCAGGTCGATCCTACGAGGTTGGGGGTGCGTGCGTACACGCACCTCATTGGCGTTTCCGGCTATCTCAACACCATGATTTTGCCGATGCTTCCGTCGGCGGCAAGAGGGTGGATACAGTGTGTAAATGATGAGAGGAGACCAGCGCTTGTCAGGTGTGCATGGCCGGTCGGAGAGGAAATGCTGCCAATTCCCGGGGGAGGCGAAGGTTGGGGTGATGATGAGAGTGAAGTGGAGGTGATAGAAACTTCTCGCGCTGACGAGAGTGAGATGATGGCTAAGACGCTGGTGTTGGCGAAGAATCTGTGGTTGAAAAGCAGTGTTACGAGAAGAGCGGGCGATACAGTCAGGATCAGGTTGAAGGGGAAGAATACGCGCTCATGCAGGGTTTATTTTGATGGTGGCGATGATGTCGCAAAAGTCAAAGCGTGGCGGGTTTTAGGAGGAAGTGAGGGCAAAAGAGACGATGAGGGAAAGGGTGTCAATGTAAGCGCAGTCAAGTTGTGGAGTCGGACGTGGGAGAGGGAGTTTGTGCTCGATGTCGACTTGGAGGATACAGGGAAGAATTTGACCGGGAAGGTGGCGTGTGAGTGGGTTGAGTATGAGAGCGGAGAGGTTGGTGTTGACAATGGAGAGGTTGAGGATGAGGAAGCGGAAGTGGATGCCCGTGGGGGGAGTCTCAAAAAGGAGGGGTGGGAGAGGGGACAGATACCGGCGTATGAGGAGGTCTTGAAGTTCTTCCCGAGGTGGGCTGTGACGACAAAAGCTGCGGATGGGTTGGTGGAGGTTTGGGCTGCGTTCAAGATTTGAGGCTCTCCTCTCTGATTTCTTGTGTATCTTCAAGGCTTTCCTCACTCCTCATATCTCTTCTCTTCTCTGGACTTCATCAGGTTGCTCATGGTGCTTATATTGCGGACAGTCAACCCTATCTTTTGTATACTTCTTCCCTTTTGCAATCCCGATGCTCTGTCATATCTCTTCTTGCGACCCGGTGATTTCTTGGGAAACGTTTCTCAAGCTCCCCCTTCTTATACTTGCCGGACATCCTTCTCATATTCAAATGGCGTGGAGGGTTCTGATTCACAACCTAGGGGTAGGACTGGCCACGTCTCGGAATCTTTCCCTTCCCGTCAATGCCTTGAACGCATATGAACACGGCTTGCCATACCATTTAGTCGTTCATTAGGTTCGGTTTTTTGAGGGCTACGTCAGCGTTTTTGGACTGTTCGCGTATCCCAACTCACAGATTGAAAAAACATGATGAGATACCAGATGTGGAACTTTTTGTCGTCCATCTGGGAGTGGACCAGAAGGTCACCATTTCTTGGCTTCTTTAATGTCCTCACAGAAATCATTGCGTCCTTATTCAAGTTATGTTTTGTGCTCCTTGAGACTCCGTCCGAAGTGGTACATTGTAGGGAAGACTTTCAAGTCGCTGCTGTGCCCCGCACGAAAGAAGTTCTGAGGGGATGTGTCAAGTAACACCGTAGATAGATAATAAAGAGTTCGCCCTACTTGGGTTGGAGAGGGATGAGGGAAGGTTCGAGAAAAGGGCCCCAGCAATCTCAAAATAATTGTAACGCACCGTTTGAGGGTTCCGCGAGCTTGATATAACCTGAACTTGTCATCATCGCAGGGTCTTTCCCGTTCACGTTGTTAGGTACTGAAGTCTGACAGACTATGCATTCCATGCGTATGCCAAGACCCATGGCATCCACACGTGTGTGATACCCCGTCCCCACAAGTCATGTCAGACTGAGGTGGTATAAGGCTTGATGATCGATGATCTAGCTATAGTGGTTCGAGTGTAACCAGAATACCGAGGGTTGCCGCTGAATTAATAATATTTGTTATTAGAACTTGGAAGAGAATCGAGATTTCTATTTGCATCATAGTAGCTTTTGTGCTGGAGGACTTGTTATTTTCTTGGCGAGCTTCGAAATATGCTTAACGAGACTAGTGTCCGTCTATGCTGTGCTAAAGGATATTTCCCTATTGAAAAACATCGAGGTGGACCCGAGTCTAGAGAACTAAACTTTTCCATTTCTCAACCTCTTCATGGTCAGATAAGAAACGGGCTGCCCACCTATGTGTTCATACCATGACACAAAGGGCATGGAGCAGATTCTCCAGGCCGTTTCCCGCGCATGGAAGCGGAGTTTGAATACTGAGTAAGCGCCATTACCCGCCGTGTCGGATGTCGAGGTCAAGAGGATGAACGTGAGTCCTTCTTCGCCCGAATCCATCCTAATTATCGCTCATATCGTTTCAGAATCTCCTTAGAACACTGACAGAAAGTCAAGTTAAGTCAGCCTACCCGGATTCGGACCTCAAACTACTCTTGAATACTGTCAAGGAAGGTCGGGTAAGAGGTGGCAATGTATTCCGTTAATTTGGAGTTTGACTCTTCGAAACAGCGTCAAAGTTACGATAATAAAATCTCGGATGCTTTCTGCGACTCGTTGGAAGGTCTGCTTAATGATTTGAGGACAGTTACGCTAGTGAGTTTCGGGGATAGAACGCTATGACGCATTTGACTGACCATGTGTTTTAGGACAATCGTGACGCTGAACCCTTTCTCAAGCCTGTCGCGAAAGCCGAAGCGCACGATTATTATGATGGTACGTCAGTTTGCGCGGATTGCGTGTTGTGCTTCAAGGTGTGAACCCACCAAAAGTTATATCGAACCCCATGGACTTCGGGACGATGATGAAGAAGGTCAAGTCGAAACATTACAAGTCGAAACGGGAGTTTAAGGATGACTTGGAGCTCATATGGTCCAATTGCTACACGTACAATGCAGAGGTGCGTCGTCTTGTCACGGATAAAATATGGTGTTATCTCATAGAACACCAGAATCACCCGCTGCGACAGTCCGTCAAGCGCCTCAGAGTGAAAGCTGACCGACTCCTGAAATATATCACGGACCGCAAGGAACGTACCGAACCTCCTATCCCGTCGGACCTCGCCGTCACTCATGTTGCCCGCCCCAAAATCAATGGACATGTGGCTCTAAACGGTCGCGGACACTCTCATAAGCGGACGCCTTCGTTCCCCTCGACGATCCCCAAGTCTGGGACCCCGACTATCAAACTATTAACGTCTGTTTCTGTCACCAACAATGCATCGCGTGGCACCCTTCAATTTTCCGATACCCCACCCATTACACGTACACGAGAAGGCATGGCCCTTTTTTGGCGGCTTGATCATGACATCATGCAAGCATCACCTCCCGGATCCAGCGCAGATACCAAACCCCTTCTGAGGAAGCTACAGGAATTTACATCTTCCGTTGAAGACTCAAGTGAGCAGGAATCAGACGTTCAAACCCCTGATAGCAACCCTGGCGATAAACGCAAAGCGTATGTGGCACCGTTTTTGGTCATCATGGCAACGTTGTCACGAAATTCAAATTTTACACGAATTTTAGGAACGGTTTCGTGGACCACCGACCTCGTAAACGGGCCCGGTGCAATTTGCATTATGCAATTCCAGCTACCTTCGAGAGAAACGAGATAACGGAGCTGTGGTGGGGTGCTGTGCAATCCGACTCTCTGCTAGGGAATGGCCTACCAAATATCCCGTCCCCCGCCCCCTCTTCTTCCACCTCCACCTTCCGACAACAAGACACCCATCCACCTGAAACGAAACCACACATTAAGCCAAAACGTCGGAAGAAGTTATACCTCAACCAATCGAACTCGCTTCTGAAGGTAATGAACAACAATATCAAGACTATGAAACGTCTACGGCACACCCATGCGCGGTTTGCTGCGCTCAATCTGGGGAGTTCAAACGTTGACGATCCGGATGGACTGGGAGGCGATGGGGCAGGATATGCTGGGCATGTAGCCACACCCATGGTTGCTCTGGGGACGGAGGAAGATGCTATTGGGGTGGTGGATGATAAGGTGGATGAGCGACCATGGCGTCTGCCGGGGAGGGGAAGGCGGAAAATAAGCGGAATTGAACTCGGAGAAAGGAATGCGATGGGTTGTGTGAGGTGGATGAACGAGAAGGTGTTGGAGCATGCTGGATTCCAGGGTAGGATTCCCTTCGGAACTTTTCATTTTGAGGCTTGTTTGTTGATGGATACTTTTAGGCACGTCACAGGTTGCGCTTCGAGTTCTGGGCGGCGTTACTTCTGAATATTTTCTTAATGTTGGACGAACGATAAAATTCCTCTGTGACCAATATTCGAAGACCATGACTCCGGAGGTTTGTGCTCGATCCTCTGGTTCGTACTTTGCTCATGTGGAGTCTAGGAAATAATACTCCATACATTGTTTGAGAGTGGGACATCGAAGATACAAGATCTTGAGAGGTATATATCAGACGATGTTGAGCGGTATGGTTCAAGATTGTTGGAGTTGGAGAAGAAGCTTGTAAACGCCTATCGCGAAACGGTGTGTCCTTATCTCCATATGAGTCGTCGGATTTCTCAATTCGTTTCTCAGACCGCCGCTGAGGTCCTGGATGATGAAGGCCTATTTGAAGAGGATGAAGAGGATGCTGGTGCGCTTGCAATGTATGTTTTTCTAACCTTCCATCGCTCCTTGCCTTCACATGTCATGTCCTTTTAGTGGTGATTTCGCCGACGCGCTTGGAGAAGATTACCTTGGGCTTCGCGAGCTGGGAATTGCAGCAGAGTTCGGTATGACTAGCCTGAGCATACCGAAGAAACTTCTTAAAGGAAGAATGGCTCATAATAAACCTGCTGCGTACGTACTCATCCTTCATTACTACGGGAGAAAAACTCAACATAGTTTCAACAGCGCCAAGCCTACAGAACCACCACCGCCGTATCCACCCCCATCTCTGTTTATACCGCTCAGTGCTGCCGATGTTGACGACCAGATCGGACTGCTGAAGCCCTATTATCAAAGCCGATTCTCTGCTCTTGCTGCCCCAGCCTCACATTCTGTCGAAACTGTACCATCCTCATCAGGTCCACCAGGCTCACCGATCGCGATCGACGCCGACGTCCCTCTAATCCCAACTTTGCGGATTTTTGGCACACCTCCACACTCTTTTGTGGATGGTATGGCTATTCCCATATCTCTAGCATCCTCCCAGACACCCCTCGTTCTACCCGACGACACCCCGAACCTGGCACAAACCAAGATGGGCCCTCTCGGCCAGATCGTCAAAAGCAACCCGGCGACGGGTACGAAGAAGAAGAAAGGGGCGGCGCCGGGTGTCGGTGTTGGTGGCCCTGCTGGAGGGGGCGGGATGGGGACTGAGGTGGCGTCAACGCCGAGGAAGAAGAAGGCGACGACGATGAACGGAGTTGGGTCGGGGAATGGGAGGAAGAAGAAGGCTATGGAAGGCGGTGGGGAGGTGGCAGGGCCTCCTGCTGCGCTTCCTCGTGTCATCACTGCTGCGCCAATGCAGATGGTTCCTTCTTTGGGGCAATGAGATGCTCCCAGGTTTGCGATTCCCGGCGTCAAGGACCAGTACTCTACCGCATTTGTAGCATTAAGCATTATTACATTACATTTATCAACATGGCTTCCACTTCTCCACAGGCCACATGCATGACCGGAAGTGGAGTCGGAAGGATGATGTAATCACTCCCGCGGCTGTGCTCTTCGCCCCTTTGTTATAAACCCCTGGTGTCTCACCCAGATTCTCCCTCGCACTCGATAAGCACCGGTCTTAACTCTTTCGAAATATGTCCTACGGCGGCGTATGTCTTTATTTTGCGCGATCCTGGGACCGATGTTACGACGATGGCTGATCAGTCGACCTTTGATGTAGTACGGCTCTCATGCTCCTCCTCCTGCAGGTGGTTATGGCGGCGCTGGCGGTTATCCTGCTGGTGCTGGTGGTTATGGTGCACCCCCTCCTGCAGCTCACGCTGTGAGTCGAGTTATCGCTGAAATCGATATTCCTTTCTCCTCACTTTCGCTCATCTGATACGTAGGGATATGGTGGTGGCTTTGCTGCCCAAACGGGTCGCGGTGGTCCCCCTGCTGGTGCTGATCCCCAGTACGTGTTTCATGATATCCAGTGACATTGGTGACTGTTCGGCTGATCGCTGCTCGTTGTAGGTTGTGGCAGTGGTTCAGTACGGTGGATACAGACAGATCAGGCGCTATCACTGCTACTGAATTGGGTATGTTGCGGATCTTCCATCTCTCCCGAAAGTTTTGCCAGGTTCTGATGCGGTTTTTTGGGATTCAAGAAAGGGCCCTGATTAATGGAGATTGGACTCGTGAGTGTGCTTTTTGTTTGAATGCTTGCATCTCAAATTTGCTGATCCGATCTGGCCTAGCTTTCGATCTTGACACTGTGAAAATGTTGATGCAAATTTTCGTGCGCTTTTTGTCGTTGATCGCAGGGACCGGTCAAGTAGGATTGAATCTCAATTCTAGGATACTGATCGCACCGGCACGATCAATTTCAATGAGGTATGCTCTGCATTTTGATTTCTCTGCCTTGTACCGATATATATCTTGGATAGTTTGCAGGTCTGTGGAAGTACATCAAAGTGAGAAAACATCTTCCTTTCTCGCCCTCCTCCTTATGAGGATGATGTTTCTAGGATTGGCAAAATGTCTTTAGGCATTTCGACCGTGATCGTTCCGGATCAATCGACGGACAGGAACTCCGTGAGGCTCTAGCACAATTCGGGTAAGACTTCTTACTGGTTCTTACAGTGAAAAGGCTCTCATCAGACTGCCAACATTGAAGCTTCAACCTCTCGGCCCCGTTACTTGACCTCGTCCAAAGGAAATACGGTGAGTCCCACCCCCTTCCCCCGCCATCCATCTTGTCCTTCTGACTGATGCAGACATCAAAGCATCCTCTGTCAGTCAGTATGGTGGGCCTCCACCTGGCATTAGCTTCGACCGCTTCGTCCGCGCTTGTGTCGTTGTCAAGCAGCTCAGCGAGGCGTTCGGAAGGCTCGATACCGATCGTGATGGGTGGATTCAGATCAATTACGACCAGTTCATGCACACGGTTCTGAGTCTTCCGTAAGGTGCAACATGATTGAACAGACTAGAAATTCACAGCGCGTATACTTGGGCTCGAACGAAAGTGTATATGTAGTCGGTGTTTTGGTTGATACAGACAAGCACGTTGAATAATAACCCTTGTTCGGAATATTGCTTACTGAAGGTCGGTCTGAAATCTGTCTATCTAGCTCTAGCTTTGTGCGAACTCACCAAAACTTTGAGTGGTAAACAGAACTCGACATCATAATCCAGAAATTTGACCTTGACATTGCTTGTTAACAAGTTGCGGAAGTTCAACATACCACCGTCACGTGATGACGCATCGGCCACATCAACCGCGTCGATCAGCGCTTGATTTCAGACCCCCACTAGCTTTAACCGCCGATGTACATCACATCCACGATTAACACACTCACGAGGTCCTCTGGTGATGTCCCGATTATTGTTCTCTGCCACGGCCAAACAAGGAAGTTCATTCAACGGCCGGACACTTACGAGGTACCGAATATATGTTTTTTTTTCGTGTTCCTGATCTGATTCCTATTCCTTGACCAGGAATTACTTGCCATAACACGAGAGAAATTCAAATTTCCAGATCCTTTTCTTACCTTCACGACATCTACGCTTGATATATGTCAAGGTAACCCCATCGAGATTGATGCGGATGTGTATCCGCTGCTATACACCTGCGTGGACGAAGTAGCGGTTGTGATCGTTGAAGGCACGGTTCCGAATAGGGGCGACGTAGGTATGCCGGCGGTGCTCCCCGGGCGGGTACGCAACCCAATCCCATATTCCTCAGGAACGGAAACGAACGTGATCCCGCCGCCTTCCAGTCGTAATCCTGTCCCCCCACATAGATCTTGTGAGCGAAACATTCCAGGGTCCAACAAATGCTAATCAACTTCTTGCAGTCCAACAGGAGAGGCCCGATCCAACACCACCACAAGCCATGGAGGAGATTAGCACCCATGAATCGAAGAGACTTTCTCCCCAGAAATATCCCAAAACCCATCCAAAGACGCCGCACATCCATCGAGAACTTGCGGTGAAGCAAGAAAAGCAGTCTGCGCCTGTATCTACACAGACCGTCAAAACTAGAGGTACCTCGAATCCTCGATCTGTCCATTATGCTCTCTCCGATTACGACGTTAATTGCTCTTGCAGCACCTCATGCATTCGACAATACAAGGGAACCCATACCCCGGGCATCAGCGCGCGGTTTCGACGGTCAGGCATCGCCATAACTGACTCTATCGCGTGAAATGCCGACGTTTCCATTCCTCAGATACCAAGGTTCCAGATATCCAAGATGCTCATTACCATGTGAAGATCCGAGCACCAGACGATCAAGAAGCCGAGTTCAAAACTCGCGGGAAACATACGATCAGGAAAGTGCTCACCGGAGCGTGCACTCACTTCGGACTCGATTATGAGCGGTCAGTTCCTCGAGTCAATGTTTTCTCGTTCACGGTCAGAATATAATACAACACTAGGGCACGTCTCGTCCTCTTATTGGAGGAAGTGGAGGACGGACACGATATGTTCTATTGCGAGCCAGAAGAGACAGTGGCGAGCTGTGGTATCTGGCCGAACGCGATATTGGTCATCCAGATTGCCGAGTCAGTGAGTGAGGAGGAAGAGGAGAAGCAAACGCGAGATAATCTTTTGGACTTCGATTCAGGAGTTTTGCATGTTACATCTTGAAAAATTGTCCATCTTAGAAGGACCGTAGTATTCGCTAGTACGATGAATGACTGCGACGATGCATTACTGGCGTATTTAATTCGTTTCAGTACAACGTGGTTTTGACGACATTATCGATGCTCAACATTTTTCCAAGAGACTCTCACTTGCAACGGGGGCTTCAGGAACTGTCGCTGAGCTACCATGCTGTTGGAGACGGATTGACCTGCAACAGTCAAAAGGTATGCTTGACCGCATATATGTGTCCATGCATATGAGAATAGCGTGTCCACGGAAGAACTATCGATATCAAGATAAAACACAAAAAAATCAGTCGCGTTCTCAAGGAAGGGTTGCACCTTACCATTCAAAGTCCCCTATCTTCCTGTCTTCCAATTTGATATTCAACCCTTCGCTGAGCAGTCCCTTCACTCGTCCCGAAGCTTCGAACACCTCTGGAAACGTCGTATCTTGTGAATCCGAAATTGATGTGGCATTCGTTATTGATGTAGCAGGATTCGCATCCATTCTTCGACTTTCTAGCATGTCGCAATAAAGATTGAGTTCTTGGAGTAAACTGTCCCCTATCGAGGCTTAGCAATGCATCATAGAACAGGTGAGTGTCGTTAGGTGTGGGAGAACTTCCCCACAAGCCATCCTTGTGAGCATATTAGCCAAAAGAGCAACGCGCGTTGCGAGTGCCAGAGAAGTCAGAGATGGGTTCTCTTCTAGTGATCCGGAGGGGTAACCCTCGGGTACCTCCAGGTCGACCCGTACCCATACCCGCCAAAACCCATACCCGCGAACATGGGTACGGGTTCCCGTGGGTGTGTGTAAGGGGTGTGGCCGGGTCTGCGGGTTCCACGGGTATAAGTAGCTGTTGTGCCCCCCTGGTGTCCTGCGTGCTGTCGTGGACATCCCAGCCTACGATTCATAACTCCGGCCACTGCCTTCACTTCCGTGCCATTTGGCGGACTGGTAGGTGGTGGCAGTGGACAGGTGAGAGCGGTCATGACTGGGTAGGAGGAGGGAGTTCATAGATTGACCATGGCCTGCGAAGTTCATCAGGATACCCTTGCTGCCGGGTTGGGACCTGCTGTGTCAACAAGGATAGTGGTTAGGAGGAGTATCGCCAACGCCGACAAGAGAAACACGGCTCAGCTCGTCTTGCTCCATAGCCGAAGTAGCGATCGTCCTCAAGTTATCGCCGTCACAGTTGTTGGCATAGCTGTAGCTGCCGTCGGGCCAGGTGGGTGGTGTCGCTATCACTGTCGTCACTAAGTAGCACGGAAACACTTGATGCCGTCGGGCCAGGTGGGTGGTGTCGCTATCGCTGTCGTCACTAAGTAGCACGGAAACACTTGAGGACATTGCCCTGCTGTCATTGCCGTTTGGAGGGAAATTGTCATCGTCGTCAAAGTGTAAATGGGTGACTTACCCTTGTCACCCTGCTGAAAAAGAGACGTGGTGCGGAGTATCGGTGTTGGGGCGGGGTATCGGTGTGGTTCGTGTGAGGGCAGGACAGTCTCATCGAAGACAAATCGACGATGACAGGTTTGAACTCCGCCTTTGAACTCCACCTCGGAACCTGCCCCGCCTCATGGGTACGGGTTTGGGTCCCAAAAAGTGACCCATACCCGTATCCACATGTACCCATACTCGTACCCCGCATGAGTTTCAAAACCCATGCGGATCACTAGTCTCTTCAAGGAGTTGCTGAAATCGTGTGAATGGTATTGACGATGGAGCCCGATATCTTCCAAGGACAAGACTTTGGAGACGTCCACCCCCGACGATGGATGACAGCCATGTGCATTCGGTTGTGCATCCCGAGAACTCAAGGTGTTGCAAGGATGTGAGAACCAGGTGGCGAAAGGCAGTGGCAGATGTCTAACTTGAAGCAGGCCTCTGGGAGCGGGATGTTTACCATTTCCAGAGACAAGTTCGCAAGTAAAAGAAAGTGTGACGACAAGCGATGATGCTGCCGAGAGGTCTAGGTGTTCATACGGTAGGTCTGCGTAATCTACGAGGCCCAAGAGATACAGAGCGCATTTAACTAGAGCGTTGCGATGGCTTAGAAGGGTGACAGCCTGACGGTGATTGAGCGGTGCACTCGGTGAGCTTCAGGACGGGTAATTTCGCAGGCTCGGAAATCCATGTCCAAAATCTCGCCAAGATTCGGAGCGCCGAGGACAAAGAGTAGGATCGGCTCCGGCCGTTCATCGTTTTCTGTCTCTAGCTCATCTGCTAGGTACTCCCTCGCATCGATGTCGCGGATCAGCGCGGTTTCCAGATGTAGAAAGGATCCAGGTGTGCCGCAAACTTCGAGGTGCTTCAGCTGACCGAAGTGAAAGGGAGGGAACTGGAAATCCATCGGGTTGCTTGGACCTCTGTACATGAAATGCAAGGAATGAAGGGATTGACCGGTTCTTGCGAGGACCCCAACTACCGCCCGTTTGAATATCTCGCATTCACGTCATCCTGTGTGGAGAATCCGCCGTGCCTGAAGTAAAGACGCTTCCAAAAGCTGCAGCTGGGTGTGTCGAAAACTATCCGCCTCCACTTAGAGCAAACATGTGCCAGAGTCCAGATGGGCTCATGAGGATCAAGCAGGATGGATACTTCGTCGACGCAAGATTTCGGCGAGGGTTTCGTTAGGTAGCTTGCGGTGAGCTGTGAATGCGTCTTTTCTCCCCCCCCCCCGCACCGCGTCCACTTCGGAGGTAAACAGAACCGTGAGGAACTCGCTGAAAACCACCCCATCCGAGCACCGCGGGGCTGGATCCGCTGTCTTCATTTTCGGGCTACGAATGAGCGCCGTGAGTTTCGGCGGGATGTTGATCAGATGCGAGAAATACTTGTGGCCGAATAACTTGGGACACAAGGATGCGGCGGTAAGGTGGGCAAAGTCGTACAGGTCCCAGATGGTGGATGGGTTTTCTAACAGACGTGCACTGTCTCCTTCAAAGTCCTGGGGTCGGACTGCGATGTGGTTGATGCCAATGGAGGAGATGGCGGTTGGGGGGATGAGTCTTTGGTGATGGTCGACAGTGAGAGAAGCATTGGCGACGACGAATCGGTGGACGCCGTAGTTGATCGCTCGGATGGCATTTGCATTGAAGGAGAGGAAGACATCGATCCCGTTAAAGTGTGTGGGGTCTGCTTAGATTGCAGGGAGGAATTCGTCGCGACACTCGGAGCGAGTGGCCAGGTAGATGACAACGTATTTGTGGATGGAGACGCCCGCTCTCCAGAGGGTGGGATGTTGACCGATGGAGGACAGGAGCTCTCCGTTTTTGTCGGTTCGCTCCAGAAGGATTGTACATCCTTCGAGGATGTACTCGAGCAGTGGCTGCTTGATCGCTTTCACCAAGGTCTGGATTTTGATAGCGTCATCAAAATAAGGATGTGGGGGGGAATGTCCATCCAACCACCAGGTTGAGGGGTTGTAGGTGAAGGGCAACTCTTCGAATAGATCGAGATGAGTTTCTGGGGGGATTGAACCTGGAGTAGGTGAACGGGGACCCAGTTGCTCGTGCCGATCGGAAGTCGATCCAACGAGTTGGACCTTGACTGGTTCGAATGTAGCAGGGAGGTGTTCAGAATAGACCATGGTCAGCGTCGAATGAACAGCAACTACGTTGCATACCCAAGCAGACTGTCTTATTTGATGCGATGAAATGTCGGAAAATGCGATAGGACAAATCCTACTTTGCCAAGATACTGACGTGAGATGCACTAAACCTAGTGCGCCAGTCGCGAAAAGTCTCCATGAGGATTGATTGATCCTCGGAAGGATAAAAATCGGGGTATTCCCGGTAGGCCTGCGGGAAAATCGCTCGAAAAGGATGATTTTTGGGCTGAAACCATGGTGCTTCAGAGATTAAATTAAGGGGAGTTCCATGTGATCGAGAATTGACATCGGATCACCGGCATCTCTAATCAGGAACAATCCAAAACATACCGTGACGGTGCGTTGTTTGTGTCAGGCAGGTTTTCAAATCGGAGTCGAAGAATCGAGGCTTACCGCAGTCAATTGACATCGAGATCTGTGCTTCTGTTCTCAACCGAGTACGTAGTAATTATATTTCTATGTGTCCGCTCTACTGCGTCTCAGTGGTTCGTGTTCCAGAATCGTTGAAATGAGGCTCTGGGTAGGCAAAGAACGACAGCCAAACGTTACAGAACGCGACACGCAACCAATTCCTCACTGTTCTCCTGCCTGGATTCTTCGACTCCGATTTGAAAACCTGCCTGACACAAACAGCGCACCGTAGTACGCAAGGGGAAGAGAACACAGGGGTGAGTACGAGGCGCGGAAAAGGCCGCGGATAGTGAACGCCGTTGCCATCACCTAATCTCTCTCAAAACAAAGGAACCAAAAGGGCATCAGCCCTTCAGGAGCATGATAGACTCAGATTGAGCGGCGGTATGTCACGAAGGTGAAGATAGTCTCATACCAAGACCCTCACCATGTGAGGGTCTTGTGTGAAAGTCAGGCTGTTGACAGGGCAATGTCAAAGAGAGCGATATGATCAGCATCACCTTGAGTTGCCGATGAAAAAGTGTGACATTTCGTATGTAAGCATGCATAGATTACAGAACGCTGCTGACGCGCTCGACGTATTCATGACAGAGAATGGGCAGAATTGCTCCGAAGAAAAGAGTGCTGCAAACCATGACGTTCCTTCCATGTCTACCTGCCCAAATTTCGATATTCCATCCACCCCTACTTGAACTAGACCCCGCAAATTCATCCCTCACTGCAGGCTGTAGAGCAGCCAATTCAACGCCGTATCACTCACCTGCCAAACCATGGCCATGGCTAGCGCTGTATTGTCTTGGTTGTCGATCATGACCATGATTTCAATGGCCTGTTGGGTGATGGCAAGGTTCAAAGCATCCTTTGAGCCATCCGGAACGCGTTGAGTCCAGGAGTCCACAATATTCGCTAGGGTGTGGGACTTGTCATCCTGCGCTCGCAAACTCTGAACAGCGCACGCGCGCGCATGATTTGGGATGTATGTAGGGGACGTGTTTGATGCGGTGTGACGATCTGTGACATCGATAACTACAGCCAGGAATTTTCTATCTCGAGTTATTATTCGTGTAAGGCCAAGTACCTCGCCCTCCAACCCCGACTCACGCCGCCTGGCATCAAACGACAGACAAAAGAGCATAAGTGTTGTCCAGGCGGGGCATGCCTTGCCGGTGCTCGTGCACATGATGACCCCGCAATGTCGTCACCCTATGCCACTGCTTGCCGCGTTACATCACCATGAACCCCACTGACCCATTCACGTCACCCGGCACCCAGAAGCCAACGGCCATGGCGGGACCGCTCGCACGTGATACCACCCGCCCCTCCGGTCAGCCCCTCCAACCTCTCACCCCCGTTCTGACAGCCCAGACGCCATTGGAACACAGAGGGAGACGACCACCACGACCCCCAGTAACCACAATGCCGCGAACACCGACGGGAGACAGCGCCCACCCCCCGACGTCCAGGATCGATGGGACGGGAGATGTGGAGCTGGGACAACAGAGGCTGCAGCCTCTCCGTCAACACCGTTTATCGGCATTTTTGATGCCCCACCTACCTATGCCATTGTATTGGCATGCTGCCTATCACCTCTGTGTCCTTCTATGCCTTTTTTACTGCCATTGACGCTGTATTTTCCCTCCTTATTTAATTTAGTTCAATTTCCTGGAGTGCTATACCTCAGCCAATGTGGAAGGAAAACAGCATCATTTAGGTGTGTCAGGGTCCAGGCAGCCAGCAGATACAATTCCCGCTACGAAGTAGTGGGCTGTTTAGGCCAGTTCGGGAACTCCGGGATCAGCCCGTTTCCATCCCGAACATGTTTAAAGTTGAATTTTGGCTCCCGGAGTTCCGAACTAGCCCCATCTCCAAGGGCCAGGTCCTCGAACGGGGACAAACGTCCGCAAATTGGATCAGGCCCTACCGGCCCGCCAAAGTTTATAGGTGCAGAATGGATCGGACCTTAGGTCAAATTTCGCAGCTTCAGTCCGCATAAAGATCGGACATGGACCGATTTTGGGACCGATGTCCGTCCGCACACAGATCGGATATACAGTGACCGTGTCCTGCCGCAGGATCCTCGGCATGTCAATGAACGTTGAAGTTAAACGCATTCAAATGGTGGCCTCTACTTAGTACTCCCACCTCCCCAGGTCAAGAAGACCAACAGGCCCAATCTGCGACTCAGGTATGTGACCGAAAGATCAGGCCTCAGGACTCAGTACCAGATTGACATCGCGATGTACGTAGGTGAGTATAGAAAAGAGCGTGTTATGGACCATTCAAACGCAACGGACGGCGATGAGCAAAAGCACGAAGATACAACCTCGGCGCAGTTCGCTAAAGATTTCAACATCATACCAATTCCCTTGAGGCTCCGCTATCATAAGGGAAAACCATTTCATTTTGGAATCGTTTTAAATGTCTGGTTTGGTGTTGCCAGTACTTTTGGTGGGCAAAAGGTTCCTTAATGATATCGATTTAAAGACTTACTGAAGTAATTGAAATCCAGTCGTCGGCAATCTCTATTCTTGCCAACCATTATTGAGTGACTTGACCCGCATTTTCCCCCAGAACTCATCTAACAGCA
>Ga0307516_10004062_pt1 | contig 18316 bp, 28 predicted proteins | sample 19_EM_MG_FD_203310 | JGI IMG/M metagenome (GOLD analysis project Ga0307516, IMG submission 203310) | Populus trichocarpa ectomycorrhiza microbial communities from riparian zone in the Pacific Northwest, United States - 19_EM | ecosystem: Host-associated > Plants > Roots > Unclassified | place... | reverse complement strand
ATCATACTCTATACCTTTTTAATTGCTGCTTCACCTGTCGATTTCGCGTTGCAATCTGTACTACCGAGTCACCGCCATATCAGGTGTGACCTGAGCAGGTCACATTGGGTCACCTTCGGGTCACAGCACCATTTGGGGTCAAATCACAACAAGGTCACAGTCCGTCACAAGTGGTCACATATAGTGGTAAGTGCTTGAGCCCTATCTTACTGCCGTTGGAATCAGATATCGGCCACGGAATGGCCACTCAACTTGGACTCAGGGTTACCCCTACCTCACCCATACCTACTATGACTCAGTGGACACGGTTCGAAGCGGGACCTCACAAGGTTTCGAACATCCCACAATGCCACAGCGAATGTCGGATCATTTACAGTGGAATTCTTGGATGCACTTTCCAAGGTACGTGCCAAAACATGTGTATCGACCGACCTTCCATGAGTTTGTACTCCCGCACATTGCGGTTGTCGCATGGTACACTAGCTGCTGTGGTGGCAATACTCATGACCATCATATTAACTCGGAGAACCTACACTCGAAATGCCGCCTGCGTCGGCAGAACCCTTGCTCGCGAATGGAAATCCAAATTGTAACTACTGAAGTACTACTGAAGAGTAAGGAAAGGTTCACAGGTAAAGTAAGTCAACCGAATCACACGGTTCCGAAGAAGGCAAAAAGTTCTGTCGTGATATGTTCCCACGATATAACGAAATCCCAGAACCCTTTGCTCTGCGAGCAAGGGAATTCGGCTCAGTTTCCGTTCACAGGCAAATTGATCAAAAGCAGCTGTTACTCATCCCGAGTCCAGATCACACTGGGCAAGGTGCGTATTCCCAGCGTCTGCGTTGTCTGACGAGGACGCGACACGTTGGACTTTGATAATTGAGAGGAGGGGGGAGGGAGGAGGAACCCCCCTCCTGCAGCGTGGATATATCTACGTTTGTGAAGGTTCATTGCTGATCGTTAGGAGCGTACTAACCTGTGACTCATCAAAGCGAGTATGAACCCTTTTCTCCGACTACTATGGTATCCCCAAAACCCAGAGGATTCACGCCGGAGAACTCGGGCTGCCAGTGGATGAATCAATGATCGATCGTGCCTGGTGTTAAATGTCAATACATTTTCAAACGTGCATCATAGAAACACAAAACATATTGGTTGTATCTTAGGAAGAAAGCAAGGATGGCAGGTAGTGCTAATACGTGAAATATGGGACGTTGCTGGGGATCAATACAACAAGGACATAGGTGTGCGTGCAAGAAGGGTCGATCTAAGATACTACATGGTGCGCATGAAAAAGGGTACAAATGGCGGCTATTATTTAAGAATAGACGAGCCAGCAGAAAGGGGGTAAAAATTTGCGGGGTAAAAAGTCAATCGAGGGTACACTGATCAGAGGCGGACTATGGTGCCATGAGAGCTGGTGGTCTGTGCAGGAGGTGCCGTTGCTTGGCCAATCGGGCGCGTTCGCTTGCCAATTTGTTAATGGAATTCAGTAGGTCACCACGGCGTAACGGTTCTGCGGTAGGCGAAGGGCAAATGACATTGAATCAGCATGTGGAATGGCGCAAAGCAAAGATGAAAAAAGTGATGCGTACTCGTGATATGGTCGTCCATGCCCGCCTGCAGACATCGTTCACGATCACCGATCACTGCGTCGTGTAGTCGTTAGTAACTACATCACGCTATCGCATCAATTAAAACGTACTGGCGTGGGCAGTGAGGGCAATGATAGGCGTTCGAATCAAGCCCTTGTGCACCTCGTATGCACGAATCAGCTCGGTCGCTTCCATCCCTCCCATAAACGGCATCGACACGTCCATCTGCGATAATGTCATGACATTAGCTTTCAGTATCAACAAGGCAGAAGAACTGAGTCCTTACGAGGATGATATCGAATGGCTTGCCATGTTGCACTCGAGCCTTAAACGCATCGACTGCCAAACTACCGTTCTCTGCGATCTCCACCGAGTGACCATACTTCTCCAAGATCTTCACAGCAAGTTTCTGGTTCACCATGTTGTCCTCCGCTAATAGGATATCAAACATAACATCACTTGGCGCTGCGACCGGCGACACTGTGTTCGACTCCAGCGCGGAAATCAGTGCTGCAGCCAGATCTTGTGCTGACACTGGCGTCGTCACTTGTGAGCTGATGCTGTTGTCCAAGCACCACTTGACTGCAAAAGTGTTCATGTTACACACGGGAAGAATGGACCTTCAGGAGACTATATATATGGACACTCACGGTTTAGTCGTGGCACGGTTGGTGCCAGTAAAACGATCGGGATATACCGGAGATGTTCGAATTCTCTTATACTCTCGGTCTGCGCAAACATGTGGTTAGCAAACCAGTCCCCTACTTTGCCTCCCCCAAAAAAGTTTATAAAGGATGGCTGGGCGCAAGAAACGTACCATGCTTAGTGAATCGACCACGATAGTATCAATGTGCGGGCAACGTTCCTTATCGGCTACCTCGCCCACGTCGTGGATATGGAATAACTTAAGGCCGAGTTCTTGTATTCGGTGGATGACACCCGTCCTGTCACAGAGGGTATCGGAGAATAGAATGGCGCGTCTTCGGAACGGCTGCATTTTCTGCAGTGTGATCTCCATCGTAGTCTGGCTAATTTGGGAAGTGATCGTGAAGAAGAATTTACTGCCCTTCGCCACCTCGCTCTCAACCCACATGTTGCCTTGCATGAGGTTTACGAGACGTTTCGAGATGGAAAGACCAAGGCCCGTGCCACCGTATTCCTGTTCGAACATCTATCATCAGAAGCCTGCGCAACCGAGTAGAAACGAAGCAACTCACACGTGTCGTCGAACCATCAGCTTGACAGAAGGTATCAAAGATGAGATTCAACTTGTCTTTGGCGATACCAATACCGGTGTCTGTTACACAAAATTCAATCGTCACGCTCTGGTCATCCAGGGCAAGGAGCCTCGTGCTGAGTGCCACATGGCCTTTGCGAGATACTTTGGAAGGTGTAAACTTGATCGCGTTGCCCACCAAGTTGGTAATGACCTGGCGCAGGCGGAGCGAGTCACCGATAAGTTGGTCGGGAATGTCGGGATCAACATCGTATGTGAGGTCGAGGTTATTTTGCGAGGCGCGAACAACGAGCGTCTTGAGAATGCCAAATACAGTCTGCCGCAGGGAATACGATACAGCTTCCATGGTCATGCGACCAGCCTCGACTAAATAGCGTGTTTAATTTAAATGGTTTATGAAATAAGATAAGGAATGCCTCACTTTTTGAGATATCCAGGATGTCATCAATGATTAGCAATAACGAACGAGCCAAAGAATGTACGAGCAATAAGCTTTCCCGTTGTGATCGGTTCAGGTCGGAATCCAGGGTTAACTCTGTCATGCCAATAATACCATTCATTGGCGTCCTGCCCAATCCCATAAGAGATAAATGCCTCAAAGAGGTTTAGATTCAGGCGGATACGCACCGGATCTCATGCGACATATTGGCCAAGAACTCAGACTTGGACCTGTTCGCCAGCTCAGCGGCTTCTCTTGCGGCAGTGTTCTTCTGGATCGAGTCGCGCAAGTTGAATACCATCTGATTGATCTGGGTCTTGAGCGAGTCCATCTCACCACTGGCTTCGACAGTGATGAAACGTGTAAAGTCGCCATCCATAGCGGCTGCCGAGATCTGCGCAAAACCACGCACTTGGGTGGTCAGATTGCTTGCCATCGTGTTGACGGACATGCTGTAGAATGTCATACATAACCACAGTTCCAAGGAAAAGAAAATAGCGTACGTGATTTCCTGCCAAATACCCTGAACGTTGCCTACTTCGGCCTGGACACCAAGCTTTCCCTCGGTACCGACTTCGAACGCGACTTTCTTCACTTCCTTGGCAAAGATAGCCAGTTGGGCAATCATATCGTTGATCGTGTTCACCAGTGCCAACATCTCTCCGGAAACAGAGACACCTGTGATCTGCTGGGTCAGATCTCCCCTTGCGACAGCAGTCTGTATGCGAAGTCAGTCGATGCCCGACGTCTGACTCGATCTCGATCTCGTACCGTTGCGACAGCGATAGTTCGCACTTGTAATGTCAACTATGCCAATGTTAGCCAACGAGAAACATCAAACAATCTCCACTCACATTCGCGGCCATAACGTTGACACAATCCGTGAGATCCTGCATGGGCCGTTCAGCCAAAATACACTCGAACTTGCTCCACCAACCCACCTTCCACGTACCGCCGACGTTGGTGACGCGCGCCTGTCCACCCAGTTTACCTTCTGTACCGACCTCCCTCGCAACACGCGTGACTTCAGAGGCGAAATGGCTCAAACTCTCCGTCATGCCGTTCACGGTCTCCTTCAGCTCCTTGATCTCACCACGCACGTCGACCTCGATCTTCTTCGTCAAGTCACCTGCGGCGACAGCTTTCGTCACTTCTGCGATCGACCGCACTTGGTTGGTCAGGTTCATGGCCATCAAGTTGACATTGTCCGTAAGCACCTAGTGTACAGACGGGGATGAGGGATGCGACCTGGAAGAGAAGAGTAACACACTTTCCACATGCCCTGTACATCAGGGACAGACGCCTGTCCACCGAGGATACCCTCTGTTCCGACCTCGAGCGATACACGCGTGACTTCGTTGGCAAGTGTCGACAATTGAGCAACCATGGAATTGACAGTCATTTTTAAGTCAAGCATCTCTCCCTGCACGTCAACCGTGACCACCTTGCTAAGGTCACCGAGCGCGACAGCCTTGGTGACATCCGAGATGGACCGCACTTGATCAGTCAAATTGCTGGCCATTTTCTGCATGGGAGCCCGTGAGCTGTAATGTGCGCTCCGCAGATAACAGCGGAGACAACCTACATTCACGTTACGTGTCAAATCAGCCCATGTGCCCTGTGCACCTTCCACACGAGCTTGACCACCAAGAATACCCTGTGTACCGACTTCCAACGCGACCCGGGTGACTTCCGAGGCGAATGCACTCAATTGGTCCACCATGGAATTGACGGTCTGCTTCAATGTCGACATCTCACCCTCGACCTGGATCTCGATCTTTTGCGTCAAATCGCCCTTGGCCACCGCTGTTGTAACCTTGGCTATAGACCGTACTTGATCCGTCAAGCTTGAACACATTCGGTTGACCTGCAGCCTGATCTTCAGCACATATCACGAAGACAACAAGAGGACGCCACCCACGTTTTTGACCAGTTCGAACCAAACACCTTCGACGTCGGGCACATGCGCTTGACCACCGAGTTTACCTTTGGAGCCGACTTCAAGTGTGACACGTGTGACTTCTGCAGCCAATGCACGCAACCTGATAACCATTCCATTTACAGTATTCTTCAAATCCAGAATTTCACCGCGGGCGTCGACATCGATCTGCTTGGACAAATCGCCGAGGGCGACGGCTTTCGTGACCGTTGCGATACTGCGCACCTGGTTCGTCAAGTTTGCGGCCAGTTTGTTGACAACGCCAGTCAATTCGCGCCATGTTCCTTCAACGTCCAAGACAAGAGCCTGACCACCCAGTTTTCTGCGACGAAGATGTGTGAGAAGAGCGGGGGAGGTCGTCATATCACGTACCCTTCCGTTCCGACTTCCTGACTGACACGTGTGACTTCTTTGGCGAACTGACCAAGCTTATCAACCTAGAAGACAAGATTAGCATGAACCTTGTAGCAACCAGTAGCTAGGAAATGGATACCATGGTGTTAATGACGTCTTTGAGTTGGACCATGACCACGCCCTGCACGGGGACGGTGATTTTCTGAGACAGATCGCCACGGGCGACGGCATTACAGACACGCGCAACATCCTGGACTTGAGCCTTGAGCAGCCGGAGTTCCTCGACTGCACTCATGCCGCTCTCAAACGCAGCTGCAGCGAGAGGACCAGGAGGGACAACGAGAGGCGATCCGCCCGGGGATCCGTTGAAAATGCTGTTTACCCGGCTCATGGTCATCGTGTCTGTGATCGCCTTGCCGCAGGTGGGACAGAACATGTAATCGACGCAGGATGTCGACGGGGCAGAGCACGAGCTTCCGTTGCTGAATGAGCGCTGTACCTTTGATGGGTCGAGGTTGCAGGGTATATTGTCGAAAGAGAGAGACATGTTCTGAGAACGGGGCCTGGGCAATCCACGCTCGGAATGATCAACCATGGCACACTGTATGGCGTCCATATCGACATCGTTTGATCCTGCGTTGGGTACTTCTGGGGTAGTGGCGAGGAGATCGGACGTTGTGCTTGTGATAAATGATGACGGGGATGTCGATGGCGTTGAGGACTTGGCTCCGTTGGCGACAGATGTCTTGGCGCTGTTGAGGGAGGCCGCCTGCAAATGAGAAGAACGGGAAGAGGAGGAAGAGAAGAATGCATTTTTCTGAGAAGGAGAAGAAGAAGAAGGTAGAGGAGTACACCCTACACTGCGTCTTTTCTTGGTCTCTGGCCCGTTGCTCTGCCAGCACTCTGAAGCCTTGATTGAGGCGAGGGTTTCCTCAGCGGTATACATTCTTCGAGCGACGGCGGCGAGGGAACGGATGATGGTGTCGGTTTGCCAGTCGCCGGGCCCGTCGTAACGCGGTGGGGGAGTTGACATGGGGCATAGCTCGTAGGCGGAGAGAAGGGCGATCAGGTGGGAGAGGAATGGATCATTGGAGCTGCGATATTCGGTGGTCGCGCTCATCGTTGTCGTCGATGGCAGCGGCGGAGGGGAACGAGGACAACGGCAAGCTCGAATCGCAGCAGCAGTCGCAGTAGCAGCAGGTGGTGTGGGGGTGAAAGAGAAACCTTGAAGGGCCGTTATTACCGGTTCATTTCTGCTTTTGTTCACTTGCTTTACCTGGGTGTCCTCATTCCCGTCCTCAAGGCCACCACCACCGCATCGATAACCCAGAATGAAATCGGTTACATTTCACAGCATACAAATCATACAAATACACGCCAGACGTCCAACCCAAACCTTGTCTCAAACTATCAGATCAGCACTCCTTAGATGTAGATGGGCAACGTGGGATTCAGCCCAAGCCACTCCACTCCCTCCACAAAGTCCTTCTCGTCGACCAAGAAGTCCTAACGCATGAACGATCAGTTATCCAAAGCCATCTCCGACGTGGCACTCAGCAGCACTCACGATGGGAGCATCGACCACCGAACCCTTGACCTGAGCCAGGCGTTCTTTGACCCGACTAAGCGGTATCCCATGCACAACATGCCCCGTCTTCACTTTTGGAACATAGTTCTGCGAAATCACACCGTCAGAACATACAGCACGACCACGTGGTGATGCACGAACCTCATACGCAGACCACGTCCGAACAAGATTGGTAGGAACGGGCTGGAATATCTCCGTAAATATCTCTCGATTCCTCCGTGCTGTGCTGTTCCACAGATCAAGTGTCTCGTCCGCCAATGGATCTGCCACTGCGGCGTCCTCAGGAAGGTCGGTCTCATCCTCGTGCGGGTCGGGCGCAGGTTTCATCGACCATGTCACATCACTATAATGGCTCACCATCTGCGGAGGAATGAGGCCCAGATGCTCTACAGCACATTATTCAAAATTCCCAAGACAGGCAACAGCTCACGACGTACCCCTGAAAAGCTTCCGTCTCAGCGTCGCAGCGAACCGTCCTGCCATGTATGGTCGTCCATTCATGGTCGTGCGAAGCATGTCTGTATCCTCAACCACGAGGGCGATTTCCGAGTCACCGTCACCCTGTACAAACTCCGCATCACTTATCTGCAAACACCCCTCGTTTACTTGGCCTTACCTTCTGGCTGCGATCATTCAAATTCGCAGACCCCATCTGTAAGAGAGTTCATTGATTAGTCACGGCCTATCCCTTCATCCGATTAGGTTGTGACTTACAATGACGCGTCTGTCATCCACTATCATGACTTTGGAGTGGATATAAAGCAGTTCAGAGACGTAACTTGCCGTGCGTCGTCAGCCAGGCTTCCAATACCACAGAACCAAATGGACATACCAATTTAACTCTTCCTCCTCCGAGGCCACCCACAACTCGTCCAGCAAGCTCGTTCTGTCCTGCAACGCATGCTGGCTCACCGATGCCGCCACATCCTCGTCCTTCGGGATAGGATCAGACCCCGACTCGAACCGACGAACGATATCCACAGCAGCCTCGTAAGAAACAGGAACCGCGACCTTCTCCGACTTCATGGGCGTCTGGTCGCTCACCACAATCCCTTCCTGTGTTTCCTGGGGAAGCTTGACAAGTACTTCTTGGGGTGCATCCTGCGTGAGATAGTTCCTCCCAACCCACTGCCGGGCGAGGGCAATCTGGGCTTCATGGAACGTCACCCCAGAATTCTGCTCCATTTGGGGAATGAGGGACTCTATTTGGTGAAACGCCCTCGTTAGAACAATCCAGAGAGATAAGGTAATGACACGTCGTACTTAGAGGTGCATTGATGCGGTCATATGAGCGCAAATGATAGAAACGAATGTAGTCCATGCTAACAACACACACATACATTAGGTGCATGTCGTCAGAAACAAACGGGGGTTGCTTACGGTTCATATCCTGCCTTCCTAATCTCCTCGTAGATGCTGTGCCCACCTCGGTTAATTGTCCGGTACTGCGCAGCCATGATCGTCTTGAGAGCGGATTCGTCCTTTACATCGCCGGCGAACCCTGGAAGTTCGGGGATCACGACAACAACCTACACTCATCACATGACCCAATCAATCAATGATATTCCTGAGGACCAATTACGTTGTGCCCTAACCTTGAACTTTTGTCTATTTGAGGCAGCCTGAATGATCCGCTCGACAAGGGCCTTTGCAATTTGGTTCTTGACCGCACCATCGGTCTGTGTGTTCGATATGCTGTTTTAAGAGTGATGTTACATAGAACCTCCTTGATACGTGAGAAATGCAACGCTCACAAGAACTGGTTCTCTACAAAGATGGAGCCGGAATTAACCAAGGAGACGTTGGTTTCAGAACATGAAACGTACCAATATAGATGAAGTGGCTTGCTTCGCGGATCAACTGGAGGTCTGGCCAATGGACGTACGGCAGCCAGTAAAATGAGCTTAAACACGCCAAAGATCCAAACAAGAATGCATACATGCGTTCTGGATGCTATGCTCCGTGAGCACGCCATGGCTCCAATCCGAAACACTGCGCACAACCTGGACACGGCAGGTGCCATGGGGAGGCGGCGTAAAAGGCGGCTCGACTTCATCATAGTCACCAAGATGGAAGCGCTGTCTGAAGCGGCGTCCCACATGGTGGAATTTCTCCCAGTGAGGGTGACCTATTCGTTAGCCAGCAGTCAGCCTGTGGACCATGACGAGAGTGACACATGGGGTCACGCACTGGCGATTGCTTCGTTCGGAGACACTGCCGTGTTATGCGGGAACGCTAGCCAATCGATGTGACTGTGGTCAAGTAAGGACACAAATGTGTGGACATATACAGTCATCGACATACTCTTCCTTCTGGTACTAGAAATGACAAGCGGGTAAATGCGCAAAGAAACCAAATTATACAAGCTAAAATTTACCTTGCGTTTCTTAACCTCATTCCAGCGTTCGATGAAGTGCTGACAGATGTCGAGCACCACAGTCCCACAGACTGTCATGTGAACCTACATAAACGGGTCAACCTCGTACACGAGAGATATGTACATGACAACCTACGTCATGCCAAGGCATCCTAGGGGTCTCCAAGATGGAAACGGCATTACTGATGTAGTTGCCGACGTCTTGGAAATCGAGAACGCGCGCATTGTTATAGTCTTGCCCGGGGAAGAGCGTGAGTGAGAAATCGGTGGGATGGACGTCCGCAAGGGGATGGTTATGCGTGTCCCATCGGCCGAAACAGAGGTCCAGTCCACCTATGCAGGCAAAGTGATTGTCGACTACAACGACCTAGTGTATGGGTTTGGATGGGGATGTGTCAATCCGACAGGAATGATTATCCGCACCTTTTCGTGGTGAGACCAGAATTCCACCGTATCTTGATGACATGAATGCACGGTCAGGCAAACGTCGTTCCGCCACCAGACGAAATGGGGACTCACCTTTACTTCCGATATGATCCGGGTGGCGGACACATTGAATGTTCGGGTGGAGAGCCTCTAGCGCGGCCTGTGATTTTGGAAACAGGGTTATTTCGGACACGTTGCGGAGATATTCTAATACGGCACCTTAGTATGCTTTGAGCTCATGCTCATGGTTTGTGTGACCTAGCGATACGAGCGTCATATCGATCCGGTCACAGTGGACCTATATCAAAGCACTCACTTCCTTGTACACGATCACATAGACCTTGACACCTTGCTGCGCCTTGCGTTGGAGCAGTTTGTCCAGCCTCCACTCGGGGTACTTTGCCGGAGGCCGTCTTTATAAATGGGCGCTTTCAATATTGGGCGATAAGGCAGCAGTAGAGCAGAGGTGCCCACCGAAGGTAAAGCTCAGGTGTGAGCCACCAGTCCTGTGGCGCCCCATCATCACGTTAGCCATGTCCGCCACACACACACCGAGGATGGATGCACATACCATGATGAAAATCACATCTCGCGCATTGTCAAGCATCTCAGAAACTGCCCACATGTAATCGTGGCCATCGATATGCCTGTCAACGACAACCCATCAATGATTGGATGCACCTAGGCCACCTCCGACGGGCAAAGAAGCCAGCATACACACCATTTGATAGAGTTCTCGGATCGTTCTCCCGCAAAGCTCTCAAAGCGGTGGCCAGCATTGATCTGCGACCGGATTTGATCATTGAGCTTCTCTTCTGGTGTATCATGACGACCTTATGATATGCAGGTGGCCCTCAATAATACGACACTGAGTTTTATGAATGTATCTTACGATCAGCATCGAGGATTCCTGTGGGTGGAGTCGACCAGATGAGCAAACATTGCTTATGATAGGAGTGCCCACGGCATGGTAACAACGCACCGATAACTTGATCGCGGGCTCGTTCGATGCCCTCTGGAATGCGATCCGCGAGGTGGACGAGCTTGTTGAGTAAGGACATGCGTCTTTTTGTGCTTGTGAGTACTCAGAGTTGATGGAGACTGCGGAGAACAGCCTATCAACGTGTGAAGATGACGTTTCTCTCAAACCCACCCCTGTCAAGAATCAAGATAGTCTCGTGACCAGATGTTCACAATAGCCTAAACTACAGACGACGACTTTTGAATTTCAACATAAAGTTACATGGAATATTTGACGACTTTCGACGCGGTGAACTCCAACCGTTCTTAGTGTACTATCACTCTGACTCAGTTACCCCCGGCGGAAAGCACCAGGGTTTACCCTTCCTTTTCCCGCATCTCCACCAGTTGAGACAGCCTGAGTAAGGTCCGTTGTAAGTAACACAGTAAAGCGATCTGATATTGAAGCAAGTTCTTACATCCACCCACGTTAGCTTTGTCGTTGCAACAGGTGGAGCCCGACTTGCAGCACGTTTGGCCATCAGGGCACTTCGCTGTGAATATAGTGAATAGGAGAGTTAGTTGAGTTGAATATCAGAGCTCACCTTGACAAGCATCGGAATCAGCACGCATCCAAAGCCTGGCATGACCGATGTCATTCGTCGCGGCAATGGGCACGCGCGGCTTCATAATGTCGGCAGCTACAAGTGCACTGTACGAAAACAACAGCAAGGACGCGACACCGAGGAAACGAACCATTTTGATAGTTAGGGGAAGGACTGCTTGAAGAATGGCAGCCCATTTTATACATGAAAGGGAACAAAGTCTTCAGATATGGAGGTGACGCCCATTTTGATAAGGGACTCTGCACATATATTTTCCGCGTCTTCAGGCAAACACCCGAGGAGCTTGTGGTTTCGGTCATTCTAATGTGGGGTCCAACGAAGAGCAAGTAAGCCGCGGTATACGTCCTTTGTTCAAGGCTAAAAGATTGTCCCAAGCAGATGAAATCCGCGTGGTAAGGGTAATAACAAGGGGCACAAGGTAATGAGGTAACGACGAGCAGCTGGCGACCGCCATGCCATACTTGTGGTGTCAAGAAACAAGAAAGAAACACATGCGATATCAAAAGACTGCAGGGACATAGGGTAGATTCGGATATCGATTGGTTGGTCCTACGAGCATCTATTCTATGGTTTCAAGTTCTGGTTATGTGAATGCAGCTTCAACAACCTGGGGCATCAACATCCGTGCTTCATTTCCCTCCAATCTTCGCATTCCTGCCTTCTCATGTAGTAACAATTGGCCCAGGACCAACCTGGAAACTTCGGGAACTTGTACCGGTCATTCTTGCCCTTTGATGGTCAGCGCAACCTGAAGGGACTGCAATCCTCATCAGGGTTGACTGGCTTGGGGACCAATTCGGGGCCCTTATCGGCAAGACAGTTCTTGCGCACATTGAAACTCTGGATGGTATGATGGTCATGGCCAGAAACCAACGACAAGACAAGCAAGGAAAGTAGAAGAACTCGCATGAGTGCGCGCACCCCCACCCCACGGCTTCCAAGAACCCACAAATCCGCACCTAAACCTTCTATAAAGCCTGTCAAAATCTTGCATGAGGTCCCACTACCTATCAGCCCCATCCGTTTGCAGGATCGGCGTGCATCAAAGAATGACCGTGAGCATGGCTGCAACTTCATACCCTATATGACGAGCTGTAAAAACATCGGATTCCCGCGCTTGGGAACCAACGGTAAATGGGTTGCCATTCATAGGATCGTACACATGGGGACGGTGGAAGTCATGGTTTTCGAGTACGCGTCACTTGGGAATGGGAGCAGGAGGGAAGGTGTAGGAGAAACCATGCTTACGCGAGTGCGACCCAGAGCATCTCTTCCCAGACTTCAATCGTGTGGATACCCTAGTATCTGTAAGCCTGGCGTCTTACTAACGGCTTACTAATATGATGTCCGTGCGCAGTGCTCTATTTCCTTTTCTGTCCCGTAGTCAACACGTTTCCTCATATATACCCGAGATTAGGGTCTAACATGGGTCTGCCCGGGTAATGCCCGGGTCATACCCGCGGGTTCATAAGAGGGCAGACCTTTGTCCATACCCGACCCGGGTGAACGTGCACGGGTACGGGTTGACCCGTGGGTGGTTCCACGGATACCCGGGTCAACCCACGGGTTGTATGGGTAGTAGCGATCAGCGTCGAGCATCGAGTATTTTTCATCTAGCTAAATACAATGTGGTGTAATATACTAGTCATCCCCAATCTCAATTGGCTTGACCTGACAGGCCTTCCCTTTCGACATCTTGTTCGTGATGATTGCTGTGGCAGAGCTCATGTTAGGTAGCAGTGGTGTATCATACCAAGATCCCACAGCAACTTGTGCTTTGAAGCTCTGCGAGCTCATCTGGTGTTGGAGGTGGTTCACCTGGAGACGACCGCCTGAAAAGGCATGCTCTGTGTCGACAGATGATGCTAACAATGTTGACATAAGTATTGGAGTCAATAGTAGTGCAAAATGATCAAACCTGGTGCCGACAGAAAATCCATTGCCATTCGAGCAAGTCGAGGCCGAGTCGTGCGCAAGCTTTCCCAGTATTTCAAAGCCCCTCCTGCGGCTGTGACTTCTGACTTTCCAGTGGGTGGAGAGTCTAAATAAGCTTCTATCGAGTCGGGTACTGCACTGGGCTGTTCATTGTCGGAGTCGTCATCCAGTACTGCCCATTTAGAACGTTTTTGCTGCATGAAAATTAGTCACAATCGAGTTCGGATGCTACGAAGAGCCATTCTCACCTTTGGTTGGCCATCTTTGTCACGACTGGTTGTAGGAATAGTTGGTTGTGAAATACTCAAATATGATTCTTCCCATCGTTTTTGAACAATCCGTCGTGCCTCAGCTCGATCCTCTGGACGCCAATCAGGATTCTTATCAAACCATTCGACCTTTTTTTCGGGGCACATTGCTTTAGGTAACTCATTAGCCCATGGCCGAAATCACTAAGAGAAAAAAAACCTACCAATTGCAATTCGATAGACTTCATTTTCGTCAGTAAGTGCATAATACTTTCCAATCATCAAAAGGGCTGCCTCGGCTGCAACGCAGACAATATTTGGCTCCTGTGTGGCATTGCGTACGCGTGTCATCGAATGTTCAAGACGCTCAAGCATTGGAATAACTTCGTATATCATGGGGACCTTGGCCTGCGAGAATTGACGCGTGAGTTCATCAAAGAGCTAAATAACTATCAGGCTCATGCTGCATATCATGGAAATCCAGGCCAAATACCTCAAGTAATGGGACCAGATGTTCTGCAAGCTTCCACTGAGATCGTGTCAGTGCATAAGGATCGAGTCCAAGCTCTTCTTTCTGCGTGAGAATCTGAATGGCATCTTTGAACTGAAAGTGTGCCTTCAGACACGCAAAGTCTGAATTCCAGCGTGTCGGAACACGACGATCAAGATGTGTCTTTTCAGTTCCACCTGGTTGAAGTGAATTTATGATTCGTTCAAATTCAGCTTGAAGAGATGGACTGTCATGCAAACGGCGTGCGAGCCCTGCAACCTAAGCAAGAGTCAGAAATCATGTTAATCAGTATTGTATGCTGGGACGCTGCACACCTTTGGAAATAGACCTAAAGCTGTCTTTTCTTCGTCAGGAGTTACAATAACACCTACTCCTCTCATTGCTTCAACTGCCCGTGCATGCACTGATGTCACTACCTCCCTGTCATGAGCTTCCTTTGCTTCGTCTGTTCCACCATCTTGATCCTCACCACTCCCTACTGGCAGTTGCTCTTCATTCAGTACTTCCTGCTCTAAAGGAGTTAGGTCCTCATTCCCGCACCCTAGCTCAACAACAATTTCTTCAACCTCAGGCTCCGGAGCGGGTTGAGTTGCATTTCTGCGTTGTTTGGCACGTTTGGATACTTTGACAGCCTTCTTGCACTTTGGCTGACGAAAGAAAAATGAAATCAGTGCCTGCCGATTATGTTAGTAACTACTAACAACATTGTTATTATTACAATATTCTACCTTGGCAATAAGGTTGACAGTGTGAGGGAAGCAGCGGGTGCGAGATGCACTGCCACGAAACTCTGGAATGAGCACAGCTAACTCGTTAGCAAGAACATCGCAATTGGTGGCATTGTCCATGGCAATAGTGTGAAACTGCAACATAAATCCATTAGACTTTGAATTAAATTACTTATTGTCAATCCGTGCCAGTCACCTTTTTCTCAAGCCCAAACCGCCTCAAACAATCTGCGGTGACCTCAGCAAGGTATTTTCCAGTGTGTCGCTGGGAAAGTCTATGTGGCACCAAATTAACAGTAATATTTACTCGAGACCATCTTGTAACCTACCGAATAAATTCTAATGTTGCTCGCCATATCTGACCCTGTGCAAACCAAACCACCACTATACCAAGATATGAGCATGCAAATGGTGCTGTCCATCCATCAACCACCAAATGAATTGATCCCTGGTGTTTCTAGTAGAAAGTATGACATAGTAGTAGTAATCCAATTGAGTTTTGAAAGGCAATCATGATGTACCGAGAAATATTCCTTGACTTGTTTGGAGCCAATTTTGTAGATTTGATTGATGTCATGGGAAACAGTGACTGGACACGGAATGGCAGTCCCGGGACGCAAAAGCTGCACCTCTTCATTGTAGTGGGGGTCCGTAACCATGTTGAATGGTCGCTTTGAAACGCAGCAACGCATTGCAATTATTGCACGGTGCTTTGCAGGTGTGTACTCCGAGATAGACTTCTCAATTGTTTGCTGTGCACCAACTGTGCTTGGGTCACCGGAAGTAACACCACGGCGTTGGTTGCACTCATTAATGCCCCTAGAAAGGTTCGTGGTCCCCTGTCCTGTTTGCATCCGCTTTCTGGTATGGGACCCATGACCATGAGGATCAAGAATGCAGGTGAAACAAAACTCAAGGAAGTTTGGTCGCCCATTTTTGTGAGTGTGGCGGACGAGAGAAACTTGATAATGGTCATATACTTTGGATTTCCAACGCTTCCGTGATTCCTCTGCCAGTGTGTTCACCAATATTAGATTTCCTGCAGTACAGTTGTAAAATAACTAACCTATGACATTCTCGTCACTTTCATCCCAGATTTGAATGTCTGTACGTTCTGCAGTCCGTCTACCCCGAGCCTTTGTGGGTGAAACCAGAACTGGTAGAGGAGATTCCCCCCTTGCCTGTATGCAACTGCGAGTATTCTTTGATGGTGAATCAGGAGTCATCGTGCTCCAAAGCTAAAGCAGTTGTACTGGGGGTCGACTGAATCTGCGCTTCGGAATCCACTCAAATTTAACAAGTCGGAGCACATGGTGCCATCTACCTACATTTTGGCTCAATCAGGGGTTGGGGTGTTGGGCCATATGCAACGGAATGGAGGCATTACAATAAGGATTAGTTGCAGTGCCACGGGCCTAGTATATCAAGTGAGATACAAGCTACATTCTTAAAAGCACAGACACCCGTGGGTGACCCGTGGACACTACGGGTAAGCCGACCCTCTGTCCATACCCGCCCGGGTTGAAACACCCACCCTACCCGTAACCCACAGCACCCGACCCACACTGCATCCGTGGGTGGCAACCCGGGCAGGTACCCGGGCAACCCCTACCCATGTTAGTCCCTACCCGAGATGCCCTCAGGCAGGATATCTCTTTCTTGCCCTCTCTCTCTCTCTCTCTCTCGCTCTCACTACTGTTATCCCTTGTAATATCGTGAATCCCACACACTTGTCCACGTTCTTCCGAGCTACTATCCTAAGTGTTACTCCCCTTGTGGTGAGTTTCCAGTATCTAGCTTGTCATCTTGTAGGTCGAATGGATGGTCTCGTTAGTAAGATTGAGCAGCACGGCCCAATGCCTGCAGTCACCCATCGGGCAGTCCAAGTATGCATCTGCCAAGCACACCCCAGTGGCAATGAAGCCTTAAAGGTGTCCTCAGTGTGCTATGATAGTGACATACGACAACATGGCATACTGTCCCATCCGAGACAGCCAGCGTTGAGTAGGCAATCCATCATCGGCATGGACAAGCCATGGATAAGTTCGTGAATCACAATACAAGCTTCCATGTTACCATCAAGGTAAGCGGTTGTAGCAGACATGGGTTCCGACTAGCCAGGTTTTCAGTTCATTGGTGCTAGCAACTCACAAAGGATTGTTGGGATGGAAGAATTATTACCAGTCTTTTAAAAGACGACCCCATGCTGACTCCTGGACTATCATGAGGATCAAAATGGCCCTACAATGTATTGACAAACCAACTTGATCCAATTGACTGGCCTTTTGGTAGTATGACAATGGATTTCATTGCACCCCAGTATCATTGGACGCTACTTCAGAGTGTGAAGTCCTAGGGCCCGTGTTTAATCTCGAGGTTGTGAAGTTTGAACAAGGTCATTGTACCTGATGGTTTTCCTCGCCCGTAAGTCATTCTGGCTAGTATCGTGTGGACACCTCTGATGCACTAAGCCATACCTCACCTGGTCCCCTTATTTTGGCAAACAGTGTTAAATAGTCTCCCAAAGCCAGACTCTACATTAGAGGAAGATAGTCATTCCACTAAAATGGTGTTAAACTACAGTTGACTACATCATAATGCATATCAACAGGACCACAAAAATTATATGCATTACACTGCAAGCATTTCTCAATGTTTCATGACAAAACATTGTAAAAAAATAGAAGAAAGAGATACTCTTTTATTTACAAATTTGTTTAACAAAAAAAATGAATATTATACAGCATTGTTTTTGTTATTTTTGTCTGAAGACATGATTTAAGATCATTTCTTATGTTGGGACTATAAAAGAATTAACCTTTTCTTCTGCCTATCCCTTGGACAACACATAAAGAAAAGACAATGTAACTTGAAAAATTTATTGTTTTCTCTCAACATGTTTATAACAATAATATGATGCTTTATTTCTAATAAAACATACTGAAATACTTGCTATGAGAAAAGTTACATTGTCTTTTTTGTTTAACAAAATTGTAAATAAGAAAGTATCTCTTTCTTCTATTTTTTTACAATGTTGTATCATGAAACATTGAGAAATGCTTGCAGTGTTAGGTCATTTATGCAGACAGGCATATGTCATGTTGTGAGTCAAAGTGTGGATTTGGGTCAGAACAATAACCCAAACACAACACCAACAAAGGACTATGAAAATGTGTGAGTGGTGGTTTACCTCCGCAGTGTCCAGAGAGGATGTGCTGAGGAGAGGGAGAGGGGATCTACACCAACAGGGTGATGCAGACAGAGATGCAGGATACTCCTGGGGTACAGGAGCAGTAGATGACGAAGGGGATAGATGTCTGGACTCTTCCTATAGCCTAGGAAGTGTCAAA
>Ga0307516_10004061_pt1 | contig 18323 bp, 20 predicted proteins | sample 19_EM_MG_FD_203310 | JGI IMG/M metagenome (GOLD analysis project Ga0307516, IMG submission 203310) | Populus trichocarpa ectomycorrhiza microbial communities from riparian zone in the Pacific Northwest, United States - 19_EM | ecosystem: Host-associated > Plants > Roots > Unclassified | place... | reverse complement strand
TATAAGGGGGGGGGTGTAAAAGTTGTTTTTACCCCCCCCCCCCCCCCCCCCCCGACGCCCAGCTCCTCGGCCTCCTCCTCCCACTCTCATAGCTCCGCTTCCAACACCTCGCTGACTGCATCTTCCCCAGCTGGCACCCGTCTTCCCACATCCGTGGTGGAGAGGAAGTCCAGTACCGCCCGCCCGCACCACTCGTCCACCAGGAGGTTCCAGATCTTCTACCGGTCCTTCCACCTCCCAGTCTCCTTCGGCACCTCTGCCCACAGGATCTTCTGCTGGCCTTTCCACTCCGGGCACACCTTGAAGAGGTGCTCCCGAGTCTGGTTCGGGTACGTACCGGCACCACCAACATTGCGGGGTGGGCCTATTCTTCGTCCAATTGAGGCACTGCCCGGTCAGGCAGGTCCCCGTCTTGAGCTGGCAGATCCTCGAGGCTAGCCTCTTGGTGCTCCCAGCTACCGCGCCTTCCAGGCACTAGCATTTCGGCATACGGTACTTCGTCTTGGAGGTCCGGCCTCCAGCCCACTGGCGCGCCTCCACCCACTTCTTCTCGGAGATCTCCTACTCGAGGTTCGCGAGGGATCGTGGGAGGGGCATCGCCCGCACTTCCGTGCGATCGGAATAGTTCAGCCATTCCACCCCCCACCCCGCAGGTTTCTGGCTCCTCCGTTACAATCTTAGCCCACTTGCCGGCCTTCTCATTGTCGGCAATCCCCTTGTGCGCTGGGCGCCACCGGATCTCGATGGTGATACCCGGCCTGGCCCTGCGCAGTGCGGCGATGTGCTTCCGACCTGGAGAGTGTACTGCTGTCCCGGGTCATGTTAGTCCGACGCCATCCGTCTGATGGCCGCTTGTGCATCCGTCAAGATCGTGACCCGTTCTCGGGTCATGTTTCTCCTCGAAGCTGATTCCAGTGCGTGGGAGAGAGCGGTGTCGGATATCTCCTACGAGGTACCCCGAAGTTCGGCATAATAAGCTTGAAGTCGTGCAATGTATATGCCCATTGCTCCACCCCTTCCAGGACGAGCGCGTTGAAACTTTGTAGCTATTGCAACGCGACAGAGGAACGATGAGGTAGCATTAAAAAATTGTGGGGTGTCATATATCGTGGTTGAATCGGTTTTATTGTGAATGCTGATGGCAACCACTTACGTACGTACATGAGAATTTGATCGCAGTGGTGGCAAGTACTCGGCGCTTCGCATAAGATCTGTAGGGCATTCATGACGCCGAGGATCACGGAAATGTCACCCTTCCATTCAATGAAGTTGGTGCCATCTAGCTTCTTGATGGCTCCACACTTCGACGTATAGTAGGTCTTCGATGACTGGCCACTGTTGGAAGATATTCTTGGTGACGTTGCGAAAATGCGGGGTAGGTAAATCGACGATAGCGATAACGAAATTTTTCTGACCGAAAGCGAGGACGATAATTGATGAATCAAATGGAGATATAGACGATAGGAATATAGCGCTGATCCGGGCTCAAGATTATGATGGAGGTTTTATGGAACGATGAAGTGTTGTGTGCTTTGTCTTGTCTAAGAGAGAAAGGCTGAAAAAGTGAAAAGTCTGAATACACGTTGATGATGATGATGATTCATTAATCGTGTGCGACCCTATTAGATCATGACGATATTATATACAGTCAGTCTGAATACACGTAGGTGACGTGCTTCTACACATGACAAGGCAGAACGAGTGAGATATTGCAACACGGCCGATCCAGTCCAGACCAGGCCGGCTCCAAAAAAGCCCGTGGGCCCGCGGGCCGTGGATTAGCGTAGACTGCTGCTCGCAGACCAGTCCAGGCCAATCCCAGGACTGGCCCGGCCGGACTGTTGAGACCCCTGAGGCCAGACGGTACGGTGGCTGGGAGCGCCAAAAGGCTTGCCTCACGGTTCCACCAGGCGAAGATGGGGCACTGGTTTCCTAGGCAGTATCTCCACTGGACGAAGAGCCGGCCTACCCCTCAGTGCTGGTTGTGCCGGTGCCGGGAGCTGACGAGGGATCACCTCCTCAAGGTGTGCCCCGAGTGAAAAGCCCAGCAGAAGATCCTGTGGGCAGAGATGCGGAAGAAGACGGGAAGGGGGAAGAGGCAATTCACGGCGCGGGCCCTCTTTGCCGATGGGAGATGCAGCCTGGCGGTACTAGACTTCCTCTCCACTATGGGTGTGGGAAGACTGGTTCCGGCTGAGGAGGACGCGGTGCGCATGCAGTAGCTCACCCACGCCAGTTCCGCAGGCAATAAGAAGGACACCGCTCACCTAGCGGCAGTGCCGTCAAACGGCGCGAGGACTCCCCCCTCCCCCGGGGGGAAACGCTCCCTTTGTTCTACGGACACCCAACGCATCCGCCGCGAGCTGGAAGGAAGGGTCGAGGGGCCATATTCCCAGCCTCTGCTATTCACCTGCCACCGTCCACCGTCCGTCCACATGGCCACTCTTGTCCGCCCCTTCTTTCTCATCTCGCTCCCGCAGGATCCCCGAGGCGGCTTAGCAACGCCCGAGGCATTGGAGCCGGTCGACGCCACTATGTGCGGTGTATTTTGACAACGTCCGTTCAATGCAAGCCAAGCCTTGACTGCGGTCAGCATCCGGACGTCGACCAGTAGTTAAGAGCGTGGGGAAAGCATTCTTAAGGAAAAAAGAAAACACCTCCTTAAATTGTTATATGTGTCGGCCGCACAACATCTCCTTTGTTTTTTTGCAGAAATCGCCAAGAACCAACCGAATGTTGCCGTTTCCTTGTCGGCCCAGTGTCCTCCATAGTCCAGTCCGTCCGTCCTGGGCCCTCGGACGAGAGTGGACTGCTTATCTCCCGTCTGTTCATAGCTAGGACGGGACGGACGGACTACTCAGTCCGTCCGTCCTAGCCCTCGGACTAAATACAATTTACACCGTCCGTCCAACCTGTGGACTGGGACCGACGGCGGTCAACTGCCAAGGCGCCGCAAATGGTGATATTTCCGGGATCCGAAGAGATCCGAGTTATCTCATCAACGAGACCACCATTTCTAGCGGGAGTTTGGCAGAAGCTGCAGCAACTGGTTGTGGTCGGGGTGCAAGCCTTCGCCAGAGTAAGATTTAGGGAAATTTTCATTCACCGAGTGCAATTGCGTGACATATGACATAACAATACTACTGCTGTCCGTCGCATAGCGTGGGCGAGGACGGACCCCGTCCTCCCCACATCACAGACTGGGCGGGCTACCTCAATACCGTCCTCCATACATCTCGGACTGGGCGGATTATCCCAGTGCGGTCCTTCCTGAGGATTGGACGAGACTGCCAATATCCCGTCCGGACCGGACTATGGAGAATACTGTGTCGGCCATCTGGGGCACCGAGTGCTATGAGCTACCCGGCCGTGTCTGTACACGAGTGCATGCGAGCACCTTGGATTTGGAGATTCAATGCGCGGTTCATACAACAGGCCGATAACGAACAGATATCATGCTGCCAAGGAGCCCGTGAACTGCGCTGCTCGGTTGCAGGCCGCTGGCTATTTTGTTTTTCCTTTCTCTGTTCTGCCTGCTGTGTATGTATGCTATTCCTTTGTCTGTTCTGCCTGCTCGGTTGCAGGCCGCTGGCCACTTTGTTTTTCCTTTCTCTATTCTACCTACTAGTACCTACGCAAAAGTGTTCGTGATGTCTCAGAGCTCGGACCATTTTTCAGCCCGGGGTCGTACTTCCTCCTCGAGCGACACGACCTCTCCCCACCACAACAAACACCATGCCATCCGCCGTGAAACATACTCCAAAGAATCTCGATGGAAACTGAAGGCTCGCATGTTAGAGATTCGCAAGTACAAAAAAAATCCATGGAAAGCGAAGAGAATTGAGCAATGTTGAGAACGGTATGACCATCGCTTTCTTCGTTGTCGACGGCACAATCTCTACAGCCTCCCTCATTCTCAGTCGCCCCCGGTCAACTATCAAGAGCTTCCTCCAACGATACCGTAAGCGCGGTAATACTAATAATCTCCCACATTCTGAAGTTCTTACTAAACAATTGGCTATGGATTCTGCGGAAGGCGAGCAGGCTTCTTCATCGTTGAAACGCTGAAGAAATGTAGCGGCGAGGAAGAGAGATATAGAAGGCTTGATGAGCAAAGGGAATTGGAGCAATTGGTTGGTTGTCACGTAGGAGCAGCGAGAGTGGTGTGCGACTTTTGAGAACGATGATTATTATTTCTGAAGAGAAGAAAAAGAAGAGAGAAAACAAAACAGTGTACAAAGTATCGCTGCCGCCACGCTTATCCCGATTGTGCTGCTTACCCCGCTCTCCCGGTCGGCGCCCTGCTCACTCTAGGCAGTGCAACGCCGTACGTCAAGCGGTGAGAAGCATTTCCACCACTTACCCGACGCGTTAAACGAGCTATCCTGCGAGGAGTCTGGAATAACCGGCAGCATATACGCGAGCAAATCCGCCAGATCTATGCCCCCCATATTTTCCATAGACACTCTTGGTCGTCTTCTCCATCAGCACAACATCAGGAAGTGGCTAACAAGGACGCGACCAATGCTAAAGCCAGAACACGCGAAGGCACGGCTCCAATGGGCATTGGCACACAAGGATTGGACTGCTGAGGACTTTCAACGGGTAATCTATAGTGACGAGTGTAGTGGAGAAGGAACTGGCAGGGCGACAGATGTGGGTTTTCCGCACCCCTCCAGAGAAGTGAATTGTAGACTATGTCCGTCCTAAAAGGCGTCGACAGGTGAAGTCGATGGTATGGGGTTGTTTCTAGGGCAAGAAGCGCAGTCCGCTTGTTGTCCTTGAGGACGTATGCTCTGCCCTCGGTAGTCCTCTCTTTCAACAGGACAATGCAAAAATCCACACTGCGAAAGCCATCCTGGCACCTGCGTACTCCCCAGACCTTAATCCAATCGAGCATTCCTAGGCCCTACTCAAGCGACAACTTCTCGCAGATTACCGCGACATTGGCAACCCAGCCGACCCCGAGAAGGTGAAGAAGAAGCTGGCCGAGGTTCTTCATCGCTGCTGGGAGAAGATTCCGCCCTCAGCTATCTTAGCCTTGTTCACTATAACTACAGAACATACGAGTTTCGAAAGAGATCGACCCTAGTGACATGCGATTGACGAAATTCTTAGATGTTCGTTCGCTCGCTCGCGAGCCTCACTCCGATTTTTTTTTTGTTTAATCATACTCTCATTCAGCCTATCTAGACTATGACGGCGTACATTTTATCCGTTTTTCCCGTCCGCTGTTCGCGCGGTGGCGGCACGTTGCAAGTTGCCCTTTGCCCTCCGCCTAGGCCTTTCCCGAGAAGATATAGAAAACCAAAGAAATGACAAAGGAAAGACAAAAGAAATCGTTGGAGGATCTCCGCCTAGTCCTCCCTCTTTCCTGCGGAAACCATGAAGGAAGGGGTGGGGAGGAACAGCGGTAGTTCTTCAGCCTCTGCCCCCAACTCCTCGGCTCTAGCCTCCACTCTCTACGGGCTGACACGCCCGCTCCCACGCCCCCCCCCCCCCCCACCTCTCCTCTGTCTCTCAGTCCGAGTGCTCGGCTCCGACCCTTTTTTGGGTTTGCGTGCCTTTTGCGGCCTAGCGTCCCTGTTCCCGCCGACGAAGACGGCCACAGCGACGCCGCCCCTGCCCCGAGCTTTATCAGCCCAGGACGGGGTGCCCCCCTCTCTTCCAAATCCTGCCCCTCTCTTCTCTCCTTTCCCGTTGCGCTTCCTCTCAACCTTCTTCCATCCCTCATCCGTGTCGCCATGGCGAGGTGCGGGCCCTGCGGCCGTGGCAGATGTTGATGGCGGGGGTTGCGCGGGGTCTGTTTCCACATCCGCATGCTCCGAGCGCATGAGAGTCGGTGTGGGGGAGGTATCCCTCAGTTGCTTCGCCGGCTGGTGCGGGGTTTGAGGCCCCGTCCATTTCCGCTTTGGCCGCGGAGGTGGTATCGATGAAGGAGGCGGCAGCGGCTGTGCAGCTGGCACTGGCGTTTGCTTCCCGAGTGCCCAGTTCTCCTCTGTGAGCCTATCGATTCGCTCACTCATCGTAGTCATAAGGACCTTGAGGTCCTTCATCTCGCGTGCTGTCTCTTTTGCCGCCGACAAAAGGATTTTGACGGCTGCTGACTACTTCCCGATGCCGTCGCATACGATCGCAATCTCGGAGCGGAAGTAGGACTGAAGCGTTGTTGTGAGCAGTTAGAGGTTTTGCACTACAGTCTGCGAGGCGATGTTGTCATCGCTTCCGACGTCGGAACTATCCTCTTCCTCCATAGGCAGTGATGCTGGTGGAGGGGAAGCGGTGCAGTGGCGAGCCAGATGACCGAGGCGGCCGCATGTGTAGCAGTTGCGAAACGACATTTCAAGAGGGGTAGAAATGAAGTCGAAGTAAAGTTCGCGATGCTGGAATCAGAGTGTAGTAACACGACACGCGCTTAGCGTCTTGGCGAAACTATAACTAATGCGAGTAGCAGGGATCGTTGGAGCCTCACTCCGACGTGGCAGCGGAACGATTCCTGAACTGGTTCAGATCCAAATAGTGACCACAACCTGTGGACTAGCTTTTTAGCCCGCCTTACACGTGCGCGGACGAACCAGTCGACAAGGGAAGAAGGCCTCGCCTCGCGGGTTCCAACGACATGCAATCTCGAGGCGGCTCCATTGCACGCGAGTCTTGGGTGACATCGTCTTCTTCACCGACGCTCGATCAGGCGCCCTGCGGAATTGCTTCCCCTGGAGGAATCCAACCATACTCGTGGCGACAGGATCATTCGAGGACGAGGGATGAGAGATGGAACTGCGCCCATGGAGGTGGGCATCCAGACCAGCCCCCATGGCATCGAGGATGCCGCCCTCCGCTCGATGGGGATCGAACACCTATCTATGAGAGAGGTATTGCGAGGCCAACGCTGTGTCTCACCACAGCCCTCCTCCCGCACGTATGCCGTGATGATTGGCATTCGGATGTGGATCCAATTCCGTCCAGCGCCGCTTCAAACGCTACTGTGGCCTGTTTTCCGCACCGATACAGACAGTCAAAGCCGCAGCACCTGCGTGTGAGGAGAGTCGATGCCTCTACTCAGGCGTTGCGGCGGCGCTTTTGGACGTGCACGCTTCCGAGGCAGTGGCGGGGCGAGGCACTGAGCACAGCTGTGCTTGCGCGGCTGCGAGCAGCTGGTTAGCTCGATGGGGGACTGTCCATTGCGATGATGATTCGCATGCGACCCTATGGATCGTGGCGATATTATAGGATGGCTTCGTGCTGGCGGTACCAGCGGTTCGCCCCGGTGAGTGGCCAATATACACGTCAACCCGCCAGACGTTTCGCTGATTCACCGGAGCGAATGAGCCATGACGGAAGACTAAAGCCTCGCTCCCTTCCCCTCCCCCTCCTCCTCCCGCAGTTTGAGGCTCAGTGGAGGCCTATGCCTGACCGAGTGCAGACCGTCATTGAAGCAAAGGGGTGCTACACTCGCTATCAATTCATCTACTGAGACTTTCTTACTCTTCTCTCATTCTCTTTCTCTCTTTTTATATGTGCATCTACTTTAATACACGTTGGAGGCTCGGCGGGTCGAGGACCGTCGACCGGTGGCTGAAACATGGTCCAAAAAGCTCTGTGAAATCACGAACACTTTTGCCTAGGTAGTGTATGTTATCCGTTCGTGCAGAGTGCAAAGTGGGGAATGGGTTGCAAAAACACGTAGAGCGGAGTGGAGTGTACGATAGATGCAAGGAAGGAGTCGGGCCCGTGGCGTTGGTTCTGCGTATCTATGTACGGGGCCAGGGGTGTGGGGCTTTCCCCTCCTTCTTTTTCTATTTTCTTTTTCTTTTTCTTTTTTCTTTTTTGGATGTCCGAAGGTCATGCATATTTGTGCTCTACGTTATCACGCATGGCGCCGGAAAGGCAACCCAGATATCGTACCTAATCAGCGCAGCCGAATGTTGGGTGTCATTTTTTGTGCAACCTAGGTCTGAACTCCAACTCGAACACTACAGATCACTCGCTATGAAATACGCTCAGCGACCCTATCCCTGTCTGATGGCTGCATGTGTATACGTAGTGGCAGCGTCGAACGGCACCATGACTCCCCCTCCCAAACGAAACGCCCCCCTGGTTCCACAAACACCCAACGCATCCGCCGCGAGCTGGAGAAGGACCATATCCCCAGCCTCTACCAGTCACCAGCCACCGTCCACCGTCCACCGTCCACATGACCACTCCAGCGCCCGTCCACCCCTTCTCTCTCCCCCACTCCTGCAGGATCCCCGAGGTGGGTTGGCAGCACCCGAGGCACTGGAGCCAATCGGAACCGGTGTTCCTCGACAAAATGGCCCAATTCAAGTTGGGCCTTGTGCAGTCAGTATCGGACGTCGACCCCTGCAGTTAGCGCATGGGAAAAGTATTCTAGAGGAAAAAAAAGAAAACACCTCCTTAAATTGTTATGTGCCGGCCCGCAACATTTCCGTTTGGAGCCATTTGTTTCGCAGAAATTGCCAAGAACCAACCGAATGCTGCCGTTTCCTTGTCTGCCATCTGGTGCACCGAGTGCTATGAGCTACCCGACCGTGTCTGTACACGAGTGCATGCGAGCATCTTGAATTTGGAGATTCAATGCGCCGTTCATACTGTTGAACAGGCCGATATCGAATAGATATCATGCTGCCAAGGAATCCCTGCACTGGGCTGCTCGGTTGCAGCCCGCTGACAACTTTCTTTTTTTCTCCTTTCGCTGTCGTGCCCCCTGTGTATGTACGTTATTCCTTCGCGCAGAGTGCAGAGTGGGGGGACGGGTTGCGACAAACAGTGGTGTGTGGAGAAAAAAAACATGTCGGGCGGGAGTGCACGGAAGATGGTCGGGCCCGTGGCGTTGGTCCTGCGTATGTATGTAACGGGTTAGGGGTGTGGGAGCTTCTTTCTTTTCTTTTTTGGTTGTCCGAAGACCGCGGAAACCTACGTTGTCACGCATGACGGGGAGTTAGCAGCTTCCTGTTCCTTGCGGTCGAAGTCTGTTCCCAGCCTTGAATCATCCAACGAATCAGCGCCTCCCCCCCTGCCCCGTCAGGCGCGACCTCTGCGGCCCTGTAATGGATAGATACTTTCCACCTTCTCCTACCTGCAACCCCACACCAAAAAGACTTGCGCGCGTCAGTCTCTGGGGGGAGCGCCTGGGGTGTTGCAGCACTAATGCCTCTTTCGGAACGTGCGCCACAGCCACACATTAATTATGTATTTATTAATAAAATTGAATAATAAAGAAAAAGCCCGTGAGGATATTGGCCGTGATAATTTGAAAATGAAGGGGTACTTGCTTAGATACAGCAAAACACATCAACGCTCTCCGCGTGAAACATATCCCACCAAACAAACCATTATCGGCTTGAGATATATTGTCTCCCACCAAACAAACCATTACCGGCTTGAGATATATTGTCTTCCACCAAACAAACGTTCTCGGTGGGAAACAACCTCGGCACAAAATCCTCGGCACAAACATATTTTAACTATTTTCACTGTATATATATATAGGAATCATAGCTGGCGACTTTTGTTTCCGAGCGCGATATTTGCTTCCGAACAGGTGTTCTTACATCGGAGCCAAGAGGTTTGGTCGATACCAAGATGATTGTAATTCACGTTGCTGTGGCTGAGCAGTTTTCTTAATTCGGTCAGAAGAAACACCCCGACTGCAACACCCTGATCCCGCGGATTCTCGTCTGCAGCATAGATAGATAGAGCAGTGGCGCTATGTAGTCCTAGAATAGATAACCATCGCTTCTGCACATCCCGCCGGCTGACACGCGCGGCGAGCTTGGCAGCAGCACACTATGTATCCCTGTCCGATAGGTACATTTATTCTATGTAGCTGCTGCGCCCACCACGGATGTGGGAAGGCTGGTGCCACCCGAGGATGAAGGGAACGCAGGGAGTGAGGCGTGGAGTGGGAGCTGCGGGAGCGCCGGGAACAGGAAGAAGAAGGCTGGGGGGAGGCGGAGACGCTTGGTGCTGAGGACGGGCTGGGCGAGGAGCTTCTGCTGCTCCTCCCCACGCCCGTGCTCACGGCATCGGCAGGCAAGGAGTAGGGGACGGATCGCACCTTTTTTCTTTGTTTTTCCTTGGTTCTTTCCTTTGTAACGTGCTTTGGGACGCTTTCTCTCTTTCTTTCTTTTTTGGGAAAGGCCTGGGCGGAGGGCAAAAGGGTAGCTTCCAACGAGCCGCCGAGCGCAGACTGCGGACAGGAACCGGACTGTGCATACCCTCGCCATGATCTAGCTAGGTCGCATGCGAGTAATGAATAAACAAAAAAAAACAGCACAGCTGGACGGAGCAGCCCCCCCCCCCCGGGGCGGATATTGACTGCGTCATGGCGAGGCCTGCGCTGCAAGCGTTGGAGAGCCCAACGAACGCACGCGCCCGACATACATCCTCCCACTTACCAGGTACGTATCTGGATGGGGCTGCTGTATTTAGCCGGGTTTCGCGCCAGGCAGCAGCTCGCGTGCATGGGTGGGTGGGTCACCCTCAACAACTCGCGAAGTGTGACACGGCAGCCGGGCGATCGCCGCTGGGGAAGGCACGAGGGGATCCCGAGGGAAATGTCGGTAGCCTTGCGGGGCAGTGCCGGGTCCGGATGCAACCATCCGTCGGCTAACTCCCAGCGGGCCGATCGGCGCGACTTTGGGCTGCCGATTTTGCCGCAGCATCGTGTCGTTCTCGGCTAACTGCCACGACCGGACAGACCGGCGGCGGAACCCGGCGCCGTTCGCGTGGAGGCAACACAGCAGCAGGGTATATTTGGCGGGAGGTGCGGCAGCCCGATGGCGGGCGCCCAGGAGATCGACGGGGCGATGGACGGCGTTGCCGGCGCCCAAGCGGGGTGACTGCCACCCGAGACGGCTCGGACTCAAGTAGATACATGCGGGTTGCGCACACGGTCCTTGCTTCCGGCCGCTTCCGCTTTGCCCCACGAAGCGCACGCATCGATCCGTCGGCATCGCGCGGAGATAGCTCGGGGATGGGGGGGGAGCAAGGTGTCGGAATGGGAGCTCCTGGAGAGGATGGAGCGGGAGGAGGAGGAGAGGGGGAATTGGTGCCGGGGAGGAGCTACCGCTGTCCCTACCCACACCCTCTTTCATGGCATCCGCAGATGAGGATAAGGGGGCGGGATACGATTTCCTTTGTTCTTCCTGTAGTCGGCTACATTTCCTTTGTAAATTCCTTGGTGCAAATCATACCTTCTTAAGACAGGCATGGGCGGAGGGCAAAGGTGCTTGCAACGTGCCGCCACCGCTCGGAAAGCGGACAGGAGCCTGGTTCAAAAATCGCTCCGCCATAGGCTAGATAGGTTCATGTGGGTTGTAGTTCACCACAGAAAAAAGCCAAGAAAACGACTATGTACGAGGGACCGCCATCACAGAGGCGCACCAGTGGGCTGGTGGCCGGGCCTCTAAGACGAAATACCGGAAGGCAGATGCCGTGGCATCCATCGTCCGGAGGACATTTGCCTTGACACTTTGCGTCTGGAAGAAATTTGCCTTGACACTCTGCTTCCGGAAGCTTTCCCCAAAACTTTCCTCAAGTCCTTCAGCTCCGGGAGATGCCGAAAAGCCAGAGGACGGACGGCATGGCCGCTAGGAGCACCAAGAGCCAGATCAACACGGGGCATTGCATTTCTGCGCGGTGCCTCCACTGGACGAAAAGTCAACCCACCCCACGGCGCCGGTGGTGCCAATACCAGGTTCAGACTCGGGAGCACGTCTTCAAGGTGTGTCCGGAGTGGAAGGCCCAACAAAAGGTCCTGTCGGCACAGGTGTGGAAGGAGACCGGGATGTGGAAGAGACGGTGGAAAATCTGGGACCTCCTGGCCGATAGGCGGTGCAGTCAGTCCAGGGGTCTCGATAGTCCAGTTAGCCCGCAAAATAAAGGAATCAACGAGCATACGACGGTCCGGCGTCAAAAAAGCAGAAAAAAAAAGAATCAACTCCGATAAAAAAAAGCAAAAAAAAGAATCAACTCCAATAAAAAAAGCAAAAAAAAGAATCAACTCAGATATTAAAAAAAAGCAAAAAAAAAGAATCAACTCCGATAAAAAAAAACAAAAAAAGAATCAACTCCAATAAAAAAAAACAAAAAAAAAGAATCAACTCCGATAAAAAAAGCAAAAAAAAAGAATCAACTCCGATGGCAGAAAAGCAAAAAAAAAAAAATAAAGTTCGGCGGCAAAAAAGCAAAAACGAATCAATGAACGTATCTTTCCGTAACTGGATGGAGAACCGTTGAGTACGCCGGCGTACTCAACGGTTCTCCATCGATATGACGGACGGCGGCGGGGGGCCGGTTGAAGAGGGGCGACGAGATAGTAACAGCAAGGGTCCCGCGTCAAAAAAGCAAAAATTACGAATGTTCGCCACGCCGGGGTCAAAAAAAAGCAAAAAAAGCGAATCTAGGTGAACTACGACGTCCGTCTTCAGCAAAAAATGACAACGGCCACCTGGGGTGGGGTGGGAAAACGACCACGATCAGCTAGAAAAAAGCAACAAACAACTCCCCGTTATACAAATACAGTTTCGACCCCGTCCTTCCATCCCATCCCTCCGCCGTCCCATCCTTTCATCTCACCAGTCCCCGGCACAACTATGGTTTCGCAGCACATCTCCACCGCTCCCACCCGCTCCTCGCCGCCCGCTCACAACGGTAAGCCTCGCATTCCCCCGCCACACCCACTGACGCCCACCAGGGCCAGGGCGGGTCGCTCCCGCCTCCACTACTACCACCCTCTCGCCCGCACCCGCGCCCGCCCATATCGGTAAGTTTCACCCACTCTCCGGCGGCCCATCCTCTGACGTCCGCCAGGGCCAGACCAAGCTACTCTCCCCGCAGCGGCGAGGACGATGTCGTACACCCTTGGTGTGTGGCTGCAGCAGACGCCGGACGAGGACGCAGTGGTCGTGTTTACGCATCAGAGCTGAGAGGTAGCTACGGCGCAGGAGGAGTGTATGCGGGGACGCCAGGAGGGCAGGCAGTAAGCCATGGCCAGTGCGTTAAGGCACGGGAGGCCACGTCGTGTAGCATGCTTCTGTGTCTGAGTGCTTTTCAGGGTGTTTTTTTTTGTTTCATCATCTTAGCATTCGACCTTGGTAGATCGTCACTGATTACAAGATCCCTCCGCGCTATTCACTATCGTTTTTTTCGTCCATTCGTTAATCGCCTGCGACTTATCTAGAAAATGGGGCGGCGGTTGTTAGAAAATTGGGTGTCAACTTGGTAGAAACTGTAGCGCCGCGACGAGCTATCCAACTACTCTCCTCTCCTACTCAATCGTTATTCGCATGCGATCTAGGTAGATCATGGCGAAAATATGTACAGTCCTTTTCCCGTCCGCAGTCCGCGCGTGGCGGCTCGCCGCAAGCTTCCCTTTGCCCTCCGCCCAGGCCTGTCCCTGGAGGTGGGTGCGCACCAAAGAAATCACAGAGGAAAAGAGTCTGCGCCAACGAAAGAACAAAGGAAACATGGGCCCACCTCCTAGCTCACTCCCGCAGATGTCATGAAGGAGGGGGTGAGAAGGAAAAGCGGCCGCCCAACCCCCCCCGACCCGCACGGGCTTCTTCCGGACAACCAACCTGGGGGCTCTCTCAATGGAGTCGGGCCTCCGAGCAGCAGCGACACAGTTGGAAAACCGGCAGCGACGGTTCGGGCTACGGTTACTGAGCCTGCCGCAGGGAGACCAGGCACGGGCGACTGTGGGGGCACCGACAGAGCTTGGTCGGCGACTCACGAATTCCCTTGCCTACACTGGAAGCACGGAGAGAACAGTGTTGTTGGAGGAACCCGAGACATTCGACGCGGTGCTGCTGCAGGAAGAGGAAGAGGAAGCAAAGGTGGAAGCGGAGAAAGCCCGGCCGGGACTCACCATGTTCACGGACGGGTCACGATTGGACAGCGGCGCCGCTGGCTACGCGGCGGTATGGAAGAACGGCCTAACCTGGAAGGGCATCAAACCCCTCATGGGCTACAACCAGGAGGCCTACGACGCGGAGTGAGCCGCTCTCGCCCGTGCTCTGGAGTCGGCCTCGCAGAGGAGCCCGACTCCAGAACGGGACACTATCTTCTCGGACGCGCAGGCAGCCATCGGGCGGATGGCATCGGACGAGCCCGGCTCGGGGCGGCAGTACGCCATCCAGGCGCGGAAGCACATTGCGGCGCTGGGACGGTCCCGGCCAGGCATCACCATAGAGATCCGGTGGTGCCCTGCCCTGCCCGCAAAGGGGTCACCGGCAATGAGAAAGCCGATGAGTGGGCGAAGATGGCGGCCAAGGAGCGAGACACCGGCGGGGTAGAGTGGTTGAGCTACGACTACGAGGGCCGAACGGAAGTGCGCGCGATGCCCCTCCCACGATCCCTCGCCAACCTCAAGCGCGAGATTTCGGAGAAGAAGTGGGCGGAGGCACGCGAGTGGGCTGTAGGCCGAACCTCCAAGACGAAGTACCGCATGCCAAAGTGCCAAAAACCCGATGGCGCGGTGGCCGGTAGCACCAAGAGACTCGCCTCACGGGTCTACCAAATCAAGACAGGACACTGCCTGCGGGCAGTACTTCAACTAGACAAAGAATCGGCCCACCACGCAATGTTGGTGGTGCCGGTGCCCGAATCAGACGCGCGAGCACCTCTTCAAGGTGTGTCCGGAGTGGAAGGCCCAGCAGAAGATCCTGTGGGCAGAGGTACGGAAGGAGACGGCGAAGGGGAAAGACCGGTGGAAGATCAGGGACCTCCTGGCGGACGAGAGATGTGGGCAGGCGGCACTAGACTTTCTCTCCACCACGGATGTGGGAAGGCGGGTGCTGGCTGAGGAGGATGCAGTCAGCGAGGTGTCGGAGGCGGAGTTGCTGGAGTTCTTGGGGGAGCTGGGAGCGGGAACGGTGTAGGGGGGGGACGCCTTTCTTTCGTCTTTTCCTTTGTCTCTCACGCTCGTTTTCCTTTCTTTTGTAAGCTTCCTTGGTGCGCATCACATCTTCTTGGGACAGGCCTGGGCGGAGGGCAAAAGGGGAGCTTGCAACGAGCCGCCACTGCGCGGACAGCGGACAGGGAACGGACTCTATATAACCTCGCCATGATCTGATAGGTCGCATGCGAGTAATGAATAAACAAACCCCCCACCCCCACGACCCCCAGCTCCTCCGCATCCGCCCTCCTATCTTCTTCCCGCTCCCTGCTCTCCCTACGCTCCCATTTCGGCACCTCGCTCCCCGTGTCTTCCTTAGCCACGACCAGTCTTCCCAGTACATCCGTAGCGCAGAAGAAGTCGGGTACCGCCTGGCTGCACCTCCCGTCGGCAAGGAGGTGATCTCGGGTCTGCCGGTATCAGCACCACCAGCCACCCAACTACTCAAGTGTCACATGACAACAACCCGAGTCGGCAGGTCCTTCCACGTCTCCATCAACAACATCTGCTCCTTCATCAACGCCTATGATCGATGCATATCCACGCTAATGTTGTCACTCAGGTGGTCAATACTCTGGAGAGTAACGGAATCCCGTAGGAATTTTATCAGTCTGATCGAGGTTCTGAAATGATGTTATTGGCCAATGTACTACTGTATTATCCCGGATAAAAGTCCTCCCCCCATAAGCGGTTAGCGCCATTCTTGGCGGTCTTGGCGCGACCGCAGCGCGCTTGGCGCTTAGTCAATATCAGATTCACTAGCGCAAAAAACCCCCGTGATATTGTCTTGTAACTACATGCTGCCTCATGCCTCGTCTCGCCAACAGAATTCCACACCATCATCGTCATCTTCAGTATCACTGATACTAGGGAACAACTCTGCAACTACATACTGCCTACGTACTCCTTCCAGTCTCTTACTTCTTCGAGCTAAACTTACCGGTTCGACAGGAAGTTCTCCCTTCCTTGTGCAAGTCGAGCCCGCCAGGACCGCACCTGCCGGGACCGCGCCCACCGAGTTTGCTGAGAGCGCGCCTGCTGAGTCCGCCATGCCTGCCGATATGCGTGTCGAGGCTGCTGAGGAAGAGTGGGCAGCTATGAGGAGTTGGATATTAGTAATTAGGTAGAGGTCTAGTGAATAGGGGATTATTACCGGATTTATCTCTGGATCTTTGTGACCCTCGCCCACGGCCTCTAGGGCGCCCACGCCGGTTCCCCCTTATAGCTGTCTTTATTGGTGAATCATCATCACTACTAGCACTGGGTGGCGCCGGAAGGGTGCATCCATATGCTGTGATCGCGCTTGCTGAGGCCAACAAGTCTGCCGAGAGTTTGCCCATCTTTGGTCCAGCTGCTACAGTGGTGTGCGAGGGTCCAGCCGCTGCTGTATGCGAGTTGGTTGTAGCAAGTGGACTCAGCGACATGGTGAGAGATTCATGTTCACCGCTGGCGTCAGTTTCTGGATTGTCGCTGGTACCCTCAGATGAGCTATCAATAGTGGGTGTCCGCTCCCAATTCTTGAGCCCCTCCACCAATATGGTGGTATCAAGCCCTTTGATTGAAATTTCGTTGTCGCAGGAACCATCAATCGGAAGAGCAATGCCCAGACATCGAAAACTCCGGATAACAACATCGTGGTTCCTCCGGTTAAAGATCTCCCAAGCGTCACCCACGCACTTTGTCATCATAACCCTCATCTTGCTCGCTGCTGACTGCCAATCCTTTTTCCCGGTTGCAGGTGTTGTCTGCCTCTCAGCAAGATCAACTGATTCGTCGATAACTTGCTTGAGAATATCTTTGAAGGGGCGGTTTACCGATACATCGAGGGGTTGGACAAGCCCTGTGCAACCTCCGGGAACCAGTGACGGCATAATTCCGTGAGCGCGTAGCCACAAGCTCGAACGGTGTTGTTGTCCGTACTACTGGAACTCGAATGATTTTCCGCTCGTGTTTTGCAAGTATGCAGGCCTCGCAGATGTCTGTCGGTACGTAGCCGTCGACTAGCGATTTTATTGATACGTGGTTCAGGTGTGCCAAACGTTTGTGCCACAGGTGGGACTCGGCGGTCGATAGAAGTGCGAACGGATTCGATCGATCGGAATGACGAGAATAGATCGGTTCGACTTGATATAGCTGTCCGTTTCGGCTTCCGGTCATGACCGCGACATGGGAATGAGGATTTTGAATGGAACACTTGCCGTTACCAAACTTTGTATGGTATCCTTGAGAATCAAGTTCTACAACCGACAATAGAGAATAACGAAACGAAGGTGTATGCAGTGCATCGATTTGATGATCCTGCACTCGTACAGAGCCGTGATGAGTTGCAAAGACGCAGGTTTTGTTGCCCAATTGAATTCGGATCGGATTGGGAAGACGTTCGTAGGTAGTGAAGTTGTTTCCGTTATGCATGTGATGTGAGGCACCTGAGTCGATAATCCACATCGAAGGTAATACCTCTGAGGCGAGCGCGAACTGGCCGGTACGTAATGTGCTGCTGGTAACCACTGGACTATCGGCCAAGCTGGTCGTCATTGCATACAAGTTGGCAAGTCATTCTTCGTTTTCGTACATGTCCTCAATAGCTAGCAGTCCTTTTCCTTTGCCGTTGCCGTTGTGGTTTCTTCTGATTTGCTCCACCCGTTTCTTCAATTCGCATTCATTGCGCATATGACCGGATTCACCACAATGATAGCAGATAACAGCACTATCATCACCGCCGGCATCTCGTGCACGTTTGCGTGGCTGTGTTTGCTGTTGTTGGTTTTACTCTTTCTGGCGCTTCCAACAGTTTTCGGTTGTATGGTTGTCCTTGCTGCAGTATGTACAGCTGCGATTCTTTGTCCCTTTTCCACCGTGTCCACCTCGACCTCCACGACCGCCACGACCTCCACGACCACGAGCGTAAAGGCCTGTTCCCGATTTGGAGTCGACAATTGTGGCTTCCACCTTATTCTCTTCCTCGGTCTCCTTAAGTACCGTAATGAGATTTGGAATAGTAATTCCAGCGGTTCGTTTGAGATAGCCAATAGCGGTCTTGAATTCGGGTGGTGCAGTAGTGTAGACGTGGGTTCTTAGGGCTTGTTCCGTTATTTCTTCCGTTGAGCCTTGAAGTTGAAGTTGAAATGCTTGTAGTCGAGCGACGTAGACACTAATACTCTCTCCGACAGTAGGCCGTGCATTCTGAAACTGTGCGACAATAGCAGTACGTCCGATGTATGAAGTCGTCAGGTCGAGTCTTTCCTTCAGGAGTTGCCACATCTCCCTTGGATCCGTCAGTCCATTTACGTAAATGGCTGCTTCATCGGTGCAGGAGAAACGAATGGCCGATATTGCGTAGGCTCGTCGCTTTTGGTAGTCGGCTGTTGCGGTCCTTGCAGCAGCTGTATTGCCAGCCGCAGGT
>Ga0307516_10004060_pt1 | contig 18325 bp, 15 predicted proteins | sample 19_EM_MG_FD_203310 | JGI IMG/M metagenome (GOLD analysis project Ga0307516, IMG submission 203310) | Populus trichocarpa ectomycorrhiza microbial communities from riparian zone in the Pacific Northwest, United States - 19_EM | ecosystem: Host-associated > Plants > Roots > Unclassified | place... | reverse complement strand
AGATTGACCAGGTCGATGCCGGCACTCTGTTCGACGGTGGCGGAGGTGATCTCCGACACGATGCCGGCCACGTGCTGCACCGACTGGACGATCTGGGCGATCGTGCCGGCGGCGATGTCCACGAGGTGCGTGCCCTCGTCGACCTTTTCGACCGATTCGCCGATCAGCGTCTTGATTTCCTTGGCCGCCGTCGCGCTGCGCTGGGCCAGCGTGCGCACTTCGGTGGCCACCACCGCAAAACCGCGGCCCTGCTCGCCGGCACGTGCCGCTTCCACCGCGGCGTTCAGCGCCAGGATGTTGGTCTGGAACGCGATGCCGTCGATCACGCTGATGATGTCGGCGATCTTCTTGGACGACGTGGCGATGTCACCCATCGTGCGCACGACCTTGCTCACCGCTTCGCCGCCCTGCTGGGCCTTGGCGGCCGCGTCGTTGGACAACTGGCGGGCGTGCGTGGAGTTGCTCGCACTCATCTTGACGGTGCTCGAGAGCTCGTCCATCGACGACGCCGTCTGCTGGATGCTGGAGGCCTGGCGCTCGGTGCGAGCGGACAGGTCGGCGTTACCGGAGGCGATCTGGGTGGCGGCACTCGCCAGGCTGTCGCTGCCGTTGCGCACGCTGGAGACGACCGTGACCAGGCTCTCGGTCATCGCGGCCAGGGCCTTCAGCAGTTGGCCGGTCTCGTCGGTCGAGTGCGAAGTCACCTGGACGCTCAGGTCGCGATTGGCGACGCGGCGCGCGATCTCGACCGCCTGGGAGATCGGGACGGTGATCGAGCGGGTGACGGCGTAGCCGACGAAAGAGGCGACGACCAGCGCGACGATCGACAGGATCAGCACGATGTTGCGGGTGTTGCCGTACGCGTCCTCGGCGTTGGCGACGGCGCCGGCGGTCAGCTTCTCGTTGAGCGCCACCATCTCGTCGACGGCGGCCATCCACTTCGCCTGGGCCGGATTGGCCTTGTCGCCGAGCAGTCCGCGGGCGGGGAACTTGTGGTTTTCCAGGGCCATCTGTACCACCTGGTCGGCCAGGTCGCGCGCTTCCTTCTCGGTGCCGTCGATGTGGCCCAGGATGGTCTTCTTGCGGGCGTCGTTTGCCTGGGCGATCATCTTCGCGAGCTTGCCCTTGGCAGCCTCGTAGGTCTTGATGTCGGCCTTCAGCAGCTCGTTCTCCGCGGCCATTTCCTCGGGTTCGGAAACCATCAGGATGTTGCGCACGCGCACCGCCTGCTGCGTGGCTGCCAGGCGCATCTGATCGGCCAGCGACGACTCGACGGCGATGCCCCCGGTGACCGCGTTCATGTCGTTGCGCATGCCGCTGGTTCGCGCCAGGGCGATGATCGACAGCGTTGCCAGCAGCGCCAGCACGATGCCGAAGGCGAGTGCCAGTCGCACGCCGATTTTCAGGTTGGTCAGCATTAGGTTTTCCGAAGTTGGCTGTTGAATTTATTGGTCAGTCAGACGCCGCCCCGCTCCCCCAACGGATCGGACGGCGCTTCCAGCAGATCACGGCTCGACGTCCGCCAGCGCGAAACCTCGCGTCGAGCACCCGGCGACGCCGCCGGGTGAAACAAACTCTTGAATCGGACTCAGTTGAGCTTCCAGACGAACTCGGTCTTCACCCACTGCTGGGCAGGCTTGGCATCGGCGGGTTGCGGCTTGAACGAGCACTCCATCAGCGCGCGCTGGGCGGCCGAGTCGAGCTTGCGGGAATGGCTGGAGTTCTCGATTTCGCTGTCGATGGCCTTGCCGTCGACGCCGACCAGGATGCGCAGCGACGTCGTGCCCTGTTCGCCCTTGCTCAGCGAATCGCGCGGATATTCCGGCGCGGCACAGCTCTTGGCGTCTTGCACCCATTTGCCGTCGGCGGCCATCGCGCCGGCGCCAGCGAGCGCGCAAAGCGAGACGACCAAGGCGCCGCGAATCGTGTTCAGGTGTGCAGTGCAGTTCATTGTGGGAACTCCTCGGGTCAAAGAATAGGGGTCAGATTCAATTCCTGGTCGGTCTCTTCCCTCGTGAAGATTCCTGACAGGGGTCATGGCCCGATTTCGACCTCGCACAGCCATTCTTGAGTGCACTCCTTCACGCTGATCGACAGATCAATAGCAAAAAGCCGGTTCAGATCGCCCGCTGCACGCCGACGGGGCCAGAGGGCACGCCGGCGGTGCGCGAAAGCGCGCAAACCGGGCGCCGCCCCGCGGGGCGAGCGGCGCCGTCTCCCGCTGTTATCGACCGCCTGCGCTGCGACCGCAGGCAGACGCCGCAGACAAGAATCGCAGGCGAAAAAAAACGCGCCTCGAAGGCGCGTTCCTGGTTCGGTGGTGGCCGCTCAGCGCGTCGGCAGCAGGCGCGACGGATCGATCGGCTTGCCCTGCTTGCGGATCTCGAAGTGAAGTTGCACGCGATCGGCGTCGGTGGAACCCATCTCGGCGATCTTCTGGCCGCGCTTGACGATCTGGTCTTCCTTGACCAGCAGCGCCTGGTTGTGGGCGTAGGCGGTCAGGTAGTTCGCGTTGTGCTTGACGATCACCAGGTTGCCGTAGCCGCGCAGGCCGGAGCCGGCGTACACGACCCGGCCGTCGGCCGCCGCGTAGACCGCATCGCCGGCCTTGCCGCCGATCGCCAGCCCCTTGGTCTTGGCGTCGTCGAACGGGGCCACGACGGGGCCGGACGCGGGCCAGGCCCAGGTCAGGTCGTCGTCGTTGTCGTGCGGCGCGGCGCCCTGCGGCGGCTGGGCGGCGCCCGTCAGCGGCACCGCGCTGCCGGCGGCCACGCTCGCCGGGGTCGCCGTCGCGCCGCTGGCCTTGGGGTCGGCCTTGCTCGGGATCGGCGGCAGCGGCTTGAAGGTCGCGGCCGGGACCGCGGCGGTGGTGGTCGTCGTCGTCGTGGTGACCGTGGAGCCCGGGGCGGTCTCGCCGGCCGGCGGCATCACTCGCAGCACCTGGCCCACCTCGAGGTGATTCGCGTCGGCCAGGTTGTTCCAGCGCGCCAGGTCATGCCAGCTCTGCCCGGTGTCCAGGCCGATCTTGGTGAGCATGTCGCCCGGCTGGACCGTGTACGTCGAGACGCGCCCCTCCGACGCCGGCGGCAGCACCGTCGCGGGCTTGGTCTCCACGGCGGGTGCTGCCGTGTGCACCGTCTTCGCCGAATGATCTTCCACGGGCGCCTGATTCGGGGTAGCGCACCCGATCAAGGCCCAGGCGGACGCCACGCAAACCGTCGTCACGAGCGTTCGTCGACCCCAAAGCGATGCCATATTTTCCCTGCGTTGTTTCAACCAATTCCCGATTTTAAGGGCACAAACGTTACAGACTCTCCGATCTGCCTGACGAAGCCTTCCGCCGTCCGATCGACGATCACCAGCGCCTGCCCGGCGAGGCCCGGCATCGCGGTCGGCGCCACGAGGCGTCCGCCGAGCGCCAACTGGGTCAGCCAGGCTTGCGGAATGGCCTCGCCGCCGGCCGCGGCGACGATGCTGTCATAGGGCGCATTGGGTGCATGGCCGACGCGGCCGTCGCCATGGACCAGGCGCACGCCGGGCACGCCCAGCGCGTCCAGGTGGCGCCGCGCCATCTGGTGCAGCGGCTGCAGGCGCTCGATCGATATCACCGTCGGCGCGAGACGCGCGAGCAGCGCCGTCTGGTAGCCACAGCCGGTGCCGATCTCCAGCGTGCGGCCCAGGTGGCCCCGCTGCCTGGCGTTGGCGCCGTCGAACAGCCACTGCAACTGGCGCGCCACGACCGACGGCTTCGAGATGGTCTGGCCGAGGCCGATCGGCAGGCTCGTGTCCTCATAGGCCTGGATGGCCAGCGCCGTGTCGACGAAGCGATGGCGCGGCACCGCCGCGAACGCCGCGAGCAGCGCGACCGTGGTGATGCCCTCGCTGCGCAGCCGCGCGACCATGCGCTCGCGCATCGGGCCGTTGTCCAGGCCCAGGCCGGTGGGCACGACGTGGCGGGCGGCGTCCTGCGCGGCCTGGTGCAGCAACACCTGCGGCCGCAGCGGATTGCGCGCCGTGCCGCTGGGCGCGGCCGGGCGGCTGCCGCTCGTCCATTGCGCCGGAAACCGCTTGGCCCGGGGCGCGTCGCCGCTCATTGGACGCCAAGCCGGGCGGACCAGCCGCCCAGGCTCGCGTGGTCGGTCAGGTCGACCTGCAACGGGGTGATCGACACGCGCCCGTTGGCCACCGCATGGAAGTCGGTGCCGGCGCCGGCCTCGCGCGCGTCGCCCGCCGGCCCGATCCAGTAGATCGGCTCGCCGCGCGGATTCTTCTGCACGACGACCGGCTCGCTCGCATGGCGCCGGCCCAGGCGCGTCGTGGCCCAGGGCAGCGTGTCGGCGTCGGGCCGGCTCGGGAAGTTGACGTTCAGCAGCCAGGCAGCGGTACCCGGCCGGCCGAACGACGGCTCCGCGATGACGGCCTCGACCACCCGGCGCGCGCCGCGCGCCGCGGCCTCGACATGCGCCCAGCCCTTGTGCTGGACCGAGAACGCGATGGCCGGCACGCCGAACAGGAAGCCCTCCATCGCGGCGGCGACCGTGCCCGAGTAGAGCGTGTCGTCGCCCATGTTCTCGCCGTTGTTGATGCCCGACAGCACCAGGTCGGGCCGGTGTTGCAGCAGCCCGGTCATCGCCACGTGCACGCAGTCGGACGGCGTGCCGTTGACCACCCGGAACCCGTTCGACGGCCCGCCCCGGGCCTCGAACACCGACAGCGGCCGGCCGAGCGTGAGCGAGTTGGACATGCCGCTGGCGTTCTGCTCGGGCGCGATCACGTCGATGTCGCCCAGGCCGCGACAGGCCTCGACGAGCGCCACGAGCCCGGGAGCCAGGTAGCCGTCGTCGTTGGCGATGAGGATGCGCATGGACGTTCATTGTAGGCAACGCGACCGTCGGGCCGGCGTCCGTGCGTGCCGCACAGCCAAGATGGCGTCACCCCCGCGACTGGTGCGGCCATGCGACCTCCTTATGATCGCCTCACCCTCAAGAACCGGAAGTGATCGCCATGCACGCCTGGATGTGTGAAACATTGGACGGCCCCGCGTCCCTGCAATGGCGCGAGCGCCCGACCCCGCAGCCCGCGCCCGACGAAGTGCTGATCGCGATCCACGCGGCCTCGCTGAATTTTCCCGACCTGCTGATCGTGCAGGGCAAGTACCAGATGCGCCCCGAGCTGCCGTTCGCGCCGGGCGCGGAGTTCGCCGGCGTGGTCGAGGCGGTCGGCGCGGACGTCAAGCACCTGCAGGCAGGCATGCCGGTGGCGGCGCTGGGCGGACACGGCGGCTTCGCGACGCACGCGTGCGTCAAGGCGATGCAGGTGATGCCCTTGCCCGCGAGCTTTCCGCTGCGCGACGCGGCGGCCTTCGCGTTCACCTACGGCACGGCGCACCACGCGCTGATCGACCGTGCCGCGCTGCAGGCCGGCGAGACGGTGCTGGTGCTGGGTGCCGCCGGCGGCGTGGGCACCGCGGCGATCCAGATCGCGAAGGCGGCGGGCGCGAAAGTGATCGCCGCGGCATCAACGGACGCCAAGTGCGAGCTGTGCCGCACGATCGGCGCCGATATCACGATCAACTACACGACGACCCCGCTGCGCGACGCGCTCAAGGCCGCGACCCAGGGCAAGGGCATCGACGTCGTGTTCGACCCGGTCGGCGGCTCGCATGCCGAACCCGCGTTCCGCGCGATCGCATGGCGCGGGCGCTATCTCGTCATCGGCTTCGCCGAGGGCCAGATCCCGGCGCTGCCGTGGAACCTGCCGCTGCTCAAGGGCGCGTCGGTGGTGGGCGTGTTCTGGGGCGATTTCGTGCGCCGCGAGCCCGCCGCGAACGCGCGCATGCTCGGAGTGTTGGCATCGCAATACGCTCGGGGGCTGGTCAAACCCGTGATCGATGAAGTAATTCCCCTGTCCAGGCTCGCGGATGCGTACCATCGGCTTGAGAATCGACAGATCCTGGGCAAGCTGGTGATGGTGCCGGACGAACTGCTGGAGGCCTCTTGAAGGAGGCTCCGAAGGCCTGGCTCAATAGGCAGTTCCCCCCATTTGGCTGCCCCGAAACGGGGGATGCGGCGGGCCTTGCGGCTCGTTAGCATGCCAGGATCGCGCCAACGAACGGAAGTCCATTCCGTCAGGCGATGACACAGGCAGGCAAAGGGGAACGACATGGCAGTCAAGGTTTTGATTCTCGAGGACAACCCCGCGGCGCGGGAATTCCTTGGACGCGTGGTGCGCGAGAGCTTCAGCGACACCATCACCATCGTCGAGGCGGGCGATCTTGAAAGCGCCCGCCGCGCGGTGCGCATCGCCGGAGGCGCGCAGGGCTATCACGGTGTCGATCCATTCAAGCTGATCCTGGTCGACCTCGAATTGCCGGACGGCTCCGGCCTCGAGCTGCTCGACGAGCTGCGGCAGTACCCGGCCACGAAGATCGTCACCACGCTGTACTCGGACGACGAGCACCTGTTCCCCGCGCTGCAGGCCGGCGCGGACGGCTACCTGCTGAAGGAAGACCGCTTCGAGCTGCTGGTCGAGGAATTGCAGAAGATCGTGCGCGGCGAGCCGCCGCTGTCGCCGGCGATCGCGCGCCGGCTGCTGGGCCACTTCCGCACGAACACGCGCACCGGCATGAACCGCCGCATCAACGACGAAGGCAACGGTGCCGCGCTGCGCACCGGCGGCGGTTCGTCCACCTTCACCTCCGCGCTCGCGTTCGCCGCGCCATCGCCGGTGGAGATCGAGCCGCCGCTGGACCTGCCGGCGCTGACGCCGCGCGAGGTCGAGGTGCTCACCTTCCTCAGCAAGGGCTTCACGATCAAGGAGATCGCGGCGCTGATGTCGATCAAGTGGTTCACGGTCAACGACCACATCAAGTCGATCTACCGCAAGCTCAACGTGTCCAGCCGCGCGGAAGCGGCCGTGCTGGCGAGCAAGCAGGGGCTCGTGTAAGCGTGGGTCGCCGCGCCCGGGTCCTGTTCCACCGTCTTTCGGGCTTGTCCCGATGAGCCCCGGCCGCGTTCGCCCCATGGGGTGGCGCCGGCTGCTCCTGCTGCCGATCGCGCTGCTCGCCTCCCTCGCCGTGGTGATGCTGGCGCGCACGCTCGCGCAGACCCCCGACCTCGACGCCCGCTGGCGCCTCGACGGCAACGGCCACCTCCAGCTGATCGCCACCGACCTGCCCTGGATGCGCGCGGCGCTGGGGCATTCGCTGGAGGTCATCGTCGCGCCCGGCATCGCGCCGCTGTACGTGGACGGCCGCCGCGTCGTCAACTCCACGCGCTGGATCGCCGGCGACGAGGACCGCGCGGCCGCCGCCCGCCAGCAACGCCAGATGGCGCAAGTGCTGCAGCCGGGCGTGCCGGTGCTGCTGGGGTTCACCGACCGCATGAGCGCGCGCGTGACGCCGCACATGCGCGGGTACACGACGCTGGGCATCACGTTCTGGCTGCTGTGCGGACTGGGCCTGGCACTCGAGCTCGTCGGCGCCGTCGTGATCCTGGTGCGCCAGGACGTGCGCAACCTGCTCTACGCGATCATGGCGCAATGCCAGGCCCTGCAGTTGCTGCTGGCCGCCGTCGATGCGGTGCCCGGGATGGGCAATGTCGCCCTGCTGGGCGGCCACGAGGCGGCGCTGCGCATGTCGCTGGACGTCGTCACCTGTGCGATCCTGGTCAACGCCACGCTGCTCTATCCGACGCCGTTGCCGCCGCGCCGCGTGCTGACGTGGCTGACGTGGATTGCCGCGCTCGTGTTCTGCGTCGCGGCGATGGGGTTCGACCTGCCGCAGGCCTGGTGGTGGTGCGAGGCGCTGTCGCTGAGTACCGGGTTGCTGGTGATCGGCCTGCTGGGCTGGTCGTACCGCATCACGCCGCACCCCTATGCCACCTTGATGCGCCGTCTGAGCATCGTCACGGTGGGCAGCCTGGCGCTGGTCACCATCGTCGTGGCGCTGAACGACCGCATGCCCGGGGAGGTCCAGTCGCTGGTCACCGCGGTGCCGGTGATCTGGACGGTGTTCTTCGCCTCGTTGCTGTTGATGTCGCCGTTCCTCGCGCGCTCGCAGCACATGATGCGCGAGTTCGCGATGCTGGCCGGCGTCAGCACGCTGGCGACCTCGGTGGACCTGCTGTTCGTCGCCGTGTTCTCGTTCAACCAGTTCGCGTCTATCACCACGTCGCTGTTCGTCGCGCTGGGCGTCTACGCCGCGTCGCGCCAATGGCTTCTCGACCAGATGATCGGCGCCCGCGCGGTGACGACCGAGCGCCTGTTCGAACACTTGCTGCGCATCGCGCGCAAGGTGGAGGAGCAGCCCGAACGCGCCGCCGACTGGCAGCTGGAGCTGTTCCACGCGGTGTTCCAGCCCCTGGTGGCGCGCCACGAGCCGGGCTTCACGCAGACGACGCGCTGGTATGAGGGCGGCGCCGGCCTGCTGGTGCCGCTGGCCGTGGAGCCGTTCGACAACGCAGGCGCGACGTCGCAGTTCGACGACGGCGACCGGCCCGAGCCGCGCCTGATCGTGCTGCGCTTCGCCGAACGGGGCAAGCGCCTGTTCACGGCCGAGGACGCGCGCCTGGCCGACCGGATCGTCGAGCAGTTGCGACGCGCGGTCGCACACGACCGCGCAATCGAGCAAGGCCGCAGCGAGGAGCGCGGTCGCATCGCGCAGGACCTGCACGACGACATCGGCGCGCGCCTGCTGACGCTGATGTACAAGGCGCCCAACACCGAGATGGAGGACTACGTCCGCCATACGCTGCAGGATCTCAAGACGCTCACCCGCGGCCTCGCCGCGACCACGCACTTCCTGTCGCACGCCGCGGCCGAATGGAAGGCCGACATCGCGCAACGCCTGTCGCCCACCGGCTGCACGCTCGAATGGTCGTTCACGCAGGACGTCGACATCCAGCTGAACGTGGTGCAGTGGTCGGGCCTCACCCGCATCCTGCGCGAACTCGTGAGCAACATCATCGCCCACGCGAAGGCCACGCACGCCACGATCCACGCCGAACTTCACTGCGGCCTGCTCAAGCTCACCGTCACCGACAACGGCGTCGGCGGCACACCCAAGGACTGGTCCACCGGCCTGGGCCTGGGCGGCATCCGCAAGCGCGTGCGCATGCTGGGCGGCACCATCGCCTGGCAGCAGAACACGCCCGAAGGCGTGCGCTGCGATGTCAGCGTGCCGCTCGCGATTCCTTCGACGCCGCCGCAAACGTCATCCGGCGCAGCCGCGGGCTGACGCGGTAACGCTCGCCGCGGTACTGCGCGTCGAGCGCGTCCAGCAGGCGCACGACGGCGTCGGCGCCCCACAGCGCGAGCCACGCGAACGGGCCGGCCGGATAGTTCACGCCCAGCGTCATCGCCGCGTCGGCGCCGGCGCTGTCGCAGACGCCCTGCTCCACCGCGTCGCTCGCTTCATTGACCAGCATCGCGATCGTGCGGGCCACGACGAGCCCCGGCACGTCGGCCATGCGCTGCGGCAGCCAGCCGAGCGCACGCAGTACCTCGGCGGCCTGCGTCGCGAATTCGACGCAGGCCTGCGGCGCCACCGTCCAGGCCAGCGCCGCGACCGGCGTCGTCGACCCTGCCGCCGCCGGGCCCACCGGCCAGTCGAACAGCGCCAGGTCGGCGATGCCGAGCGAGGCGGCGCGCTCCGCGGCGCAGCGGCCGTCGGTGAGCATCACGCGGCCGTCGCCGATCTGCAGGCTGGTCTCGACGCGTGCGCCTGCGGGCTCGCGCGTGAACCCCAGGCCGGCGGCGGCCAGGCGCCCGGCCAACAGGTCGGCCGTCGCCCCGGTTCCATGCAACACCAGCGGCACCGCAGGCAGCGGCGTCGTCTCGACCTCGCCGTCGCTCGTCTTCGCGGCGCCCTCGGGATAGCGGTAGAAACCGCGCCCCGACTTGCGGCCGAGCAGGCCGCCGTCGACCATCTCGCGCTGGATCAGCGAGGGGACATAGCGCTTGTCCTGGAAGTTGGCCTCGTAGACCGATTGGGTGACGAAGAAGTTGGTGTCATGGCCGATCAGGTCCATCAACTCGCACGGGCCCATGCGAAAGCCCGCGCCGCGCACGCACGCGTCGAGCACGGCAGGCGTGGCGGCCTGCTCCTGCAGGAGCGCCAGCGTCTCGGCGTAGAACGGGCGGGCGATGCGGTTGACGATGAAGCCGGGCGTGGACTTCGCGTGCACCGCTGTCTTGCCCCAGTCCTGCGCCAGCATGTGGATCGCGTCGGCCACCGCCGGCTCGGTGGCGAGGCCGGACACCACCTCCACGAGCCGCATCAACGGCACCGGGTTGAAGAAGTGCATCCCCACCACGCGGCCCGGCAGCTCGAGGCCGCGCGCCACCGCGGTGATCGACAACGACGACGTGTTGGACGCCAGCACGCAGTCGTGCGACACGATGGCCTCCAGGTCGCGCATCAACGCCTGCTTGACGCCAAGGTTCTCCACGATCGCCTCGATCACCAGCGCGGCCTCGCGCAGTTCGTTCAGCGAGGACGCGACGCTCAGCCGTCCGCGCGCGGACGCCACGTCCTCGGGCGTCAGCTTGCCCTTGTCGGCGAGCTTGCCCAGCGTGGCCACCAGTTGCTCGGCCGCCGCTGCGGCGGCGCCCTCGCGGACGTCGAACAGGTGCACCGGATGGCCCGCCAGCAGCGCCACCTGCACGATGCCCACGCCCATCACGCCGGCGCCGATCACGGCGACGGGTCGATTGCGAAACTGGTTGATGTTCGTCATGGCAGGGATTGTCGCGCGACTGCGGGTTGCGATTTTCGTGATGAAAGCCGCAGCCGCCGGCTCGGTTTTGTGCGGCGCAGCAAAAGATCAATAAAATACGGGTAAACCCTCAACACTCAACTCAGCTGGCTACCCGCTTCGTGGGACTGCTGGTCGCAACGACCTGCCGCCATCCACCCTGTCCTATGGAGTTCTCATGAAGCACCGCACACTCTCTCTGCTGGTCAGCCTGGCCCTGTCGCTGGGCCTCACGCCCGCGCACGGCTCCGTTCTGGACACCGCGACGACCGCCTCGGCGAGCCAGACCCAGCTCTATGGCGTCTTCCACGACGCTGCGACGAACTTTGTCTTCGTCAAGTTGCCGCAGGGCTGGATCTTCGCAGGCCGCGACGACCTCAAGAGTTACCACGAAGTGTTCCTCGACCCGTCGACGGAGTTCGTCTTCGTGAAGCTTTCGACCGGCTGGAAATTCGTGGGAACGGCGAAGGCGTGATCTCGCACGGTGAAGCGCCATTCACGTGCTCGCAGTACCGCGCCTCGGCGCACCGGATGCATCGCCGAGCCGCGCACGCGCGGCGCCGCAAGCAGGTGAACCGCGGCGCGCAGGCCGAGTAGCGTCGTCGATGGCTGCTGTGTGGCAAGCCGGCCCGATTCAGATGGCCGCTGAGCCAGCGGGCCAGGCTCCGCCCGCCCTGCCGCTCGCGCGACCTCCGCGTGCGCGAAGCGCAGGCCGCCACTCGCTGCTGGCACACTGTCCATCGCACGCGAACCCGTTCCACACATGCCCAAGCCGAAAATCTCGCCTCACCCACCCGACGAAGACGACGGCCCCACCGCTGCGGAGGCCGCCTCGCACGCGCGCGCCCTGCGCGGGGCCGCGAAGCTCGCCACCGAGGCCACGACCGGGCTCACCGACCTGGTGGAGGCCGTGCATGCCCGCATCGCCAGCGTGCCCGGGCTGCCGGGCCCGGCCGATGGGCGCACGCGTGGCATCACCGGGCTTGTCTACAAGACGATCCGCGGGGTCACGCGCGCGGTCGGCGGCAGCGTCGACACGTTGCTGGGCGCCCTGGCGCCGGCGCTCGCGCCGCGTCCCGGGGCGGAGCCTGGCCTGCCGTCACCCGAGCGCGAAGCGATCCTCGCCGCGCTGAACGGCGTGCTCGGCGACCATCTCGCGAAGACGGCCAACCCGCTGGCGATCCGCATGGCCCTGCGCTCCGGCGGACGCGCGCTGCCGCTGCAACGCGAGGCGCTCGAGTCGGCGCTGCTGAATTCCGGACAACCCGCCGGCGACAAGGTGCTGGTGTTGATCCACGGGCTGTGCATGAACGACCTGCAATGGCGCCGGGCCGGCCACGACCACGGCGAGGCGTTGGCCGCCGCGCACGGGTTCACGCCGGTCTACCTGCACTACAACACCGGGCTTCACGTCTCGACCAACGGCCGCGCGCTGGCGAACCTGCTGGAGCAGTTGCTCGCGCAATGGCCGCGCCCGATCGCGCGCTTCGCGATCGTCGCGCACAGCATGGGCGGCCTGCTGGCGCGCAGCGCGCTGCACTACGGTCGCGCCGCCGGCCACCACTGGACGGACCGCCTCGACGACCTCGCCTGCCTGGGCACGCCGCACCACGGCGCGCCGCTGGAGCGTGCCGGCCAGGGCGTCGACATGCTGCTCAGCGCCACCCCCTACGCGGGCCCGTTCGGGCGGTTGGCGAAGCTGCGCAGCGCCGGCATCACCGACCTGCGCCACGGCAACCTGATCGACGAGGACTGGGTCGGTGGCGATCGCTTCGATTCGGCCGTCGACCGTCGCCAGGCCCTGGCGCTGCACGCCGGCCCGCGCTGCTACGCGGTCGCCGGTACGATCGCGCAGGAGGGCGACTTGAAGGACAAGCTGCTCGGCGACGGCCTGGTGCCGATCGCCAGCGCGCTGGGCAAGCATCGACTCGTCAGGCGCACGTTGAAGTTCCTGCCCGAGCACCAGCGTGTCCTGGCGCAGACGAATCACCTCAACTTGCTGTCCAGCCCCGCAGTGTCCGAGCAACTGCGCGCGTGGCTCAGCCACTAGCCGTTGCGCCGCGCGAGGCCAGCCATTTCAGCGTCGCCTCCGAGTCGCCGACCAGCTTGCCGTTGACGAACACCTGCGGCACCGTCTGCGCGCCCGCGATCGCGCGCAGCGCGCGGGCGCGTTGCAGCGGCGGCAACGAGATGTCGGTGTAGACGACGCCCGCCTCCTTCAGCGCGGCCTTCGTGCGCGCACAGAATTCACACCCTTCACGGCTGAACATCGCCACCTCGTCGGGATGGCGTGCCGACGGGTCGAGGTAATGCAGCATCGTGTCGGCATCGGAGACCTCGAACGGATCGCCCGGCTTGTCGGGCTCGACGAACAGCTTCTGGATCACGCCGTCGCGCACCAGCATCGAATAACGCCACGAGCGGGCGCCGAAGTTGAGGTCGCTCTTGTCCACCAGCATGCCCATGCCGCGCGTGAAGGCGGCGTTGCCGTCGGGGAGCAGGCGCACCTTGTCGACGGACTCGTTGCGGCCCCATTCCTCCATCACGAACGGGTCATTGACGGCGATGCAGACGATCTCCTCGACCCCCAGCGTGGCGAACACCGGCGCCAGCTCCTCGTAGCGCGGCAGGTGCATGGACGAGCAGGTGGGCGTGAACGCACCCGGCAACGCGAACACGATCACGCGGCGGCCGTCGAAGATCTCCGCAGTGGACGTCTCGATCCACGCGGGGCCCCGACGCAGCCGGAACCTGACGTCGGGCACGCGGTCGCCCGCCACGAGGGCGTCGTTGCCCGGGGCGGTACCCAGGGCGGATCGGTTGTCGGCGGTCATGCGCGGCTCCAGCGGTCAGGAAACTGTACGGGGCGGCAAGCGACGTGCCGCGAGCGACAGTCCACGGGATGAACCGCTGGGCATGCGCGCGAGAAGCCCAACGCGAGCACGGATTGCTGCATCGCAGCACAATCGAGCCACCCCTCCCCGCATCCGCGCCGTCGCCCGGCTCCCTCTCGCCATGAGCTCCGTTTCGCCCGCCCTGCCCGTCGTGCTGTCTCCCGCCAACGCGGCCCAGCGAGAGCGCCATTTCTGGCCCGCGGTGTGGGCGCTGGGCGTCGGCAGCTTCGCGATCGGCACCGGCGAGTTCGTGATCATGGGCCTGCTTCCCGAGGTGGCCACGGACCTGCACGTGACGATTCCGGAGGCCGGCCACGTCATCACCTCGTACGCGCTGGGCGTCGTCGTCGGCGCGCCGGTGCTGGCCGTGCTCGCCGCCAACTGGCCGCGCCGTGCGCTGCTGATCGCGTTGATGGCGTTGTTCGCCGCAGGCAACTTCGCCAGCGCGGCGGCGCCGGGCTACGTCGCGATGATCTTCATGCGGCTGCTCACCGGCCTGCCGCATGGCACCTATTTCGGGGTCGCCGCGTTGATGGCGGCGTCGCTGGCGCCGGCCAACCGGCGCGCCAGCGCCGTGGGACTGGTCATGTCCGGCCTGACCAGCGCGACGCTGGTGGGCGTGCCGCTGGCCGCCTGGCTGGGCCAGCACTTGGGCTGGCGCGCCGCCTTCGTGCTGGTGGGCGGCATCGCCGCGCTCGCCTGCGTGCTGATCCGCCGTGGCGTTCCCGACGTTGCGGCGGCGCACGGCGCGAGCCCGCTGCGCGAGCTGCACGCCCTGGCCCAGCCGCAGGTGTGGCTCACGCTGGGCATCGCCGCCATCGGCTTCGGCGGCATGTTCGCGGTCTTCAGCTACATCAAGCCGCTCCTGACCGAGGTGACCGGGTTGTCGGTGGACGCCGTGCCGCTCGTGCTGGCGCTGTTCGGCGTCGGCATGGTTGTCGGCAACCTCGTGGGCGCCCGCCTGGCCGACAAGGCCTTGATGCGCACCATCGGCGGCCTGCTGGCCTGGAGCGTGGTCGTGCTGGCGGCGATCCCGTTCACGGCGCCCTGGGTCGCGGCGATCTGCGTCAACGTGTTCCTGCTGGGCACCGTTGTCGCGATCGGGCCGGCGCTGCAGATCCGCCTGATGGACACTGCCGGACACGCCCAGACGCTGGCCGCCGCCTTGAACCACTCGGCCTTCAACACGGCCAACGCGCTCGGCGCATGGCTGGGCGGCGTCGCGATCGCGGGCGGCCTGGGCTGGACGTCCACCGGCTGGGTCGGCGTGGTGCTCTCGCTCGGTGGACTGGCGGTGTTCGCGGCGTCGCTGTGGCTGCAGCGGCGGATGCGGGCCCGGGGCCAGGCCCACGCCTGAGGCCTGGTTGGCGCCTGCTCGAGGTGTCATGATGCGCCGATGCGAACTGTCTACGAGGCCGCTGGAGGCATTGACGGGCTGCGTCGGCTGGCCGGCGCCTGGCACGCGCGGGTGATGGCCGACGAGATCGTCAGCCATGCCTTCAGCCACGGATTCCATCCCGCGCACACCGAGCGGCTCGCGGCCTATTGGGCAGAGGCACTCGGCGGCCCGAATGTCTACTCCACCGACTACGGCAACGAGACGCGCGTCGTGAAGATGCACAGCGGAAACGGGCCGCACGACGACATGGATCGTCGCGCCATCGCCTGTTTCGACCAGGCCCTGGTCGATACCGGATTGGCGGAGGATCCTGTCTTGCAACAGGTCCTGCACGACTATTTCGCATGGGCGACCACGGCCACGATGGGCCGCTACCACGAGTCCGCCGACGACGTCCCGACGGGCCTCGCCATCCCCCGCTGGTCCTGGGCCGGGTTGCAGGCCTGACCCGCCGCGTCGCCCACGGCCCGAATTCGACGGTTCGTCGCGCCGCGATGGCGATGCGAACCCATTCGCCGGATATTGGCCACGCCAACCTTCGCCCCCGTCGACACACGGCCTTCATAGGTGAAACCTTGCTGTGAAGGCCCTGCCGGCGTGGGTATAAACCGCCATCCCATCAACCTGGACACCTCCCGATGATCAACCGAACCCACGCCCTGTCGACGCTCGCCTGTGCCATCGTGCTGGCCATCGGTGGAGCCGCGCACGCGCAAGGCGCGGCTCCCGCCCGGCAAGTCATCACGAAGCAAGCCGACCTGCCGCGCTTCAGCTATCCGATCGCCGGCACGGCGACGAAGTTCGTCGAGGCCGACGCGCCGACGTTCGACGCTTTCGCCGCGAAGGTGGACCACGACGTCGACGGCGTGCTGGCCGGCTACCAGATCGACGACAAGTCCACGCTGGGCGAACTGCTCAGCGCGAAGATGAACCTGCAGGAGATCTCCGGCGACTACGCGGGCGCCCTGAAGACCGTCGACGAGCTGCGCGCGCTGCAGACCAAGCCGGCCGCCAAGGCGCTGACCGGGCTGTTCGGCCGCGCCCGCCTGCAGGCCGCGATCGAGGCCGGCGGTGAAACCGGCCCGGCGTTCGAGGCCGCGTTCAGGAAGCACTACGAAGAGTCGATCGCGACACTGCCTTGGGCGGTGGTCAAGGATGGCATCAAGAGCTCGTACGGGTACTCGCGCATCGCGGGCCGCGCCGCCACGCTCGCCAACGTGACGACAGAGCTCGACCCGGCCGTCGCCAAGTCCGGCGCGCTCGATTCCGGCGAGGCCTGGGACCTGGTCGACACGCGCGTCGAGCTCAAGTTCGCGATGCCGCTCTACACCGCCCGCGCCGACGTGCTGCGCGCCTACATCGCGAAGAACGACACGCCCGTGCCGGAGATCTGGTCGGCACGCGAGGTCACGCTGACCGCGGCCGACAAGCTCACGCCGGTGAACGTGGCGATCTGGGACTCGGGCATCGACGTGGCGCTGTTTCCCAAGCAGCTCTACACCGACACCAAGCCCACCGCGAGCGGCACGCATGGCCTCGCGTTCGACGACTATGGCAACGCGTCCAAGGCCTGGACCTACCCGCTCAGCCCGGCGCAAAAGGCCGCCTACCCGGCCTTCCAGCAGTTGATCCGCGGCCGTCTCGACCTGCAGAACGGCGTCGACTCGCCCGCTGCACTCGCCGTGCAGAAGAAGTTCCGCACGATGTCGCCTGAAGAGATGCACGCCATGCAGGAGTTCGACAAGGTGCTCGGCTTCTACGTGCACGGCACGCATTGCGCCGGCATCGCGGTGCGCGGCAACCCGGCGGCACGCCTGGTGGTGGCCCGCTTCGACGACCAGTTGCCCGACTTCCCGTTCCAGCCGACCGAGGTCTGGGTCAACAAGATCGGCGCCGACTTCCAGCAGATGGCCGACTACTTCCGCACCCGCCACGTGCGCGTGGTCAACATGAGCTGGGGCGACGACGCCGCCGAGTTCGAGACCTGGCTGTCCAAGACCGGCGGCGGCGCCGACGCGGCCGCCCGCAAGGAGAAGGCGGCCGCGCTGTTCGCGCTCTGGAAGGCCTCGATCGAGAAGGCGATCATGTCGGCGCCCGATACCCTCTTCGTGACCGCGGCCGGCAACAGCGACAGCGACGCCGGCTTCATCGAGGATGTGCCGGCCTCGCTGCACCTGCCCAACCTGGTGGCCGTCGGCGCCGTCAACAAGGCCGGCGACGAGACCTCGTTCACCAGCCACGGCGACACCGTGCTCGTGCACAGCGACGGCTACCAGGTCGACAGCTTCGTGCCGGGCGGCGCGCGCCTGCCGCTCTCGGGCACGTCGATGGCCTCGCCCAACGTCGTCAACCTGGCCGCCAAGCTGATCGCGCTCGATCCGACGCTGACGCCGGCACAGACCATCGCGCTGATCCGCCAGGGCGCGACCGACACGCCGGACGGCCGCCGTCACCTGATGGACGAACAGCGCTCCGTGGCGCTGTTGAAGGCTGGCAAGAAGTAAGGGCGGCGCCGGGGGGGGTCGCGACCGCGACCCGCTCATCGAACGGTCGTGCGACTACCGCGACGCCGCCATCCCCCGCTCCAGCCGGTTGCGCGCCGGCCGCGCGACATCCTTCTCGAGCCACGCGCCGAACTTGGTGCAGTCCGCGTCGGTCGACTTGGACAGGAACAGCGAGAGCGCATGGATGGTGATGCGCCATTGCCGCGGATCGCCCGACTCCTTCACCTGCCCCGAGTACACGCGCACCAGCACGGGCTCGGTGGGCAGGTTCGGCACGAGCTTGCGCACGTCGGCGGTGCTGATCCAGCAGACGGCGCGCTCGTCGATGTCGATGTCCAGCGACATGCCGCGGTATGCGAAGTAGCGGCCCTCGACCTTGCGCATCACGAGGCGCGAGACGAAGCGCGGATAACCCGCGACGATGTCGACCACCGGAAATGCGAACACGCCCAGCACCGGCATCCCGAAGACCAGCCCGAACGGGCCGAGCCAATACCAGAACCCGTACAGCACCGCCAGCGAGACGGCCGCGCCGAACGCGATGTTGAGGAGCGTCTTCATCGGCCCGGGCCCTTGTCGCCCGCCACGCCGTGCTTGAGCAGCCCCAGGCTGACAAGGCTCTCGGCAGTGGCGGCGATCGCGTCCTCGGCGGAGCGCGGCGACCATCCGAGCGTGCGTCGCGCCTTGTCGGCCGACGCGTTCTTGCGCTTGCCGAGCTCGGGCACGACCTGGCCCACGGACTTGTCGACCAGCGCCACGATTCGCAGCAGCCAG
>Ga0307516_10004059_pt1 | contig 18330 bp, 23 predicted proteins | sample 19_EM_MG_FD_203310 | JGI IMG/M metagenome (GOLD analysis project Ga0307516, IMG submission 203310) | Populus trichocarpa ectomycorrhiza microbial communities from riparian zone in the Pacific Northwest, United States - 19_EM | ecosystem: Host-associated > Plants > Roots > Unclassified | place... | reverse complement strand
TCGGCGGGCGCTTTCTATCCCGCCGGCCTCGAACAGGCCCAAATCCGCGCCGGTGAACGGTGAACGGCCGCCCGCGCCGTCCCGCGATCTTCACCGACTATCCGCGGATCGCGGTGCACGCTCACACCGCTCCTCGATCGTGTCGTACTCGACGTGCGTGAGGTCCGAGCTGCCCATGCGCGCCACTGCTTCGTTGACGAGGCTTCCAACGCTCCCAAGACCAGCGATGCCGAGCGCTAGTCGAGAGAAGTCTGCCTGCCCACGCTCGCCCAACACGCCGACGGTGCGCTCGAGCGCAGCGCCAGCACTGCGCAGCGGCTTGAGCTCTGGGTGGTAGGTCATGCGCAGGGCATGACCGGCCACGCGAACCGACTCGCACCAGTCCGGCACGTACACCCTGGGCTCCGTGCGTCGCCAAAAGCGTGCGCTGCAGCTGCCATCGTTACCAAACGTCACCCCGACGAAGGGGAGACCAGTCGCAGCCTGCGCTCGTCCCGCAAGACGGTCTTCGGCGACGTAGTCGTCGCGGCTGAGCCCCTGCCAACCGGGTCCCAGGTGGCTGTGCATCAACGCGATTCCAGCGCGTTTCTCAACCGCCAGAGACACAACGCGCGCGAAGTAGTCGCCGCTGAAGCTCGCATTGCCGTGCACGCGTCGGTCGCCGGGCTGCGGCAGCACCAGCTCACGAATCAACGCAGACTGGCGGCGCGTTCCGACACTCGGGTACCACAAGGCGAAGCACAGGTCTTCCTGGTCGTCGTGCCGCAACAGGTGTCGGCACGCCGCAGCGTGAGTCGCCTCGGCGAAGGCGGCGGCGAAGGTCTGAGGTTCAGATTTCATCGAGCAAGACCTTTCGCACATACGACATGATGTGGCGTCCGCTGCGGTCGAGCTGCCAGTCCGGCAGGCGGCGGCTCCAGTATTGCCAGTCCGGTCCGATCGGACTCTGGCTGACGTTCTTCACGTTCAGCGGACGCAGGTGCGGCTGAACGTGAAGGCCGGCAGGCGGCGTCTTAGGAAAGTCGTTGCCGGCGAAAGCCAATGCGATCGTCCGCCCGGCGTACGGACCGAGCTCGATGTTGAACGCCGGGATCGTCACCACACCGTGCTGCGTATGCTCACTGTGTGAATCGAATCCCAGCGCCTTCAGCTGTGCGATCAGGTCGTCCATAGCCCTTACGACACGGGGGTGTCGCCGCGGTAGACCGAGATGAAGTGCTCGCCCTCGTGGATCTTGAGCACCTCGGTCACGTCCTTGTGCTCGACCTGGTGGTGCCCTTGGAGCTCGACGAGGTAGTGAGTCGTCGGGTCGAGGTCGCCGAGGTCCAGGACCTGGGCAACTGTCAGGGTAGCGTCAGTCGTCTCCTCCTTCTCGTTGTCGAGGGTGAAGTGGATGACGTGGGGGTGGGGTTTGGTATCGAGCTCGTGCTGGTTGGTAGTGGTCATAGCTTTGGTTTGAAAAGCGGGGAGTTAGGGGTCGCTTTCGAAGATCAGCGTACGCCTCAGCGCCAGCTGATGTCAATATCGATCACGTCTGTAAAGTAATGTCATCGTTACTAACAGTTTATGATATTGACATGTGAGTTCACAATGCGTAGGATGGAAACACTCCAAGCTCGCGAGATCGCGAGGGATCCTAGCATGCACGACGCGCTCTACCGTGAAGTTGGAAAACGGGTGAAGACTGCCCGCGAGGCTGCCAAGCTCACCCAAGAAAGCCTAGCCAACCGGCTAGCGCTCAAGCGGACCTCGGTGACGAACATCGAGAGCGGTCGACAGAAGCTGCTGGTCCATACCTTGGTACAACTGGCAGATGCGCTCCAGGTCCCGATCGAGACGCTCGTGCCTCCCCCCGGCGACTCGTCACGCGACTTGGGCGCGCTGCTCAAACAGCGTCCGCAGGATGAACAGGCGTGGGTCCGCGCCGTTCTGAGCTCATCCTCAGAAAAGTAGCCTATGTATATCCGCCGCAAGCTCATCCGCAGACTCGTCGAAGACCTCCTTGAACGGAACGGCATCGCAGAGCCGGGTGTTCCGGTGGCAGAGATCGCGGAGGCGGAGGGCGCAGATGTCCGATACCAAGCCGCCGAGGACAGCCTGTCGGGCTTCTTGCTGCAAGGCCCTACGGTTCCCAATGGGGTCCGAGCAATTATCGGCGTGAACGAGGACCATCATCCGAATCGGCAGCGCTTCTCAATCGCGCACGAGCTCGGCCACTTACTGCTTCACTCCGTAGAGACGCTGCACGTCGATCGCAACGAGGTATTTCGAGTTCAGCGTCGGGACGAAGAGTCAGCCAAAGGCACCAACTTGGAAGAGCGGGAGGCAAACGCTTTCGCCGCCGAGCTGTTGATGCCGGAATCATTTCTGATGCGGGACCTTGAGAATCGCCAGGTCCTCGACGATGACGACGTCGAAGTGCTCGCCAAGAAGTACAAGGTCAGTCAGAAGGCCCTCGTGCTTCGACTTGCGAAGCTCGGCTATCAGACGGAATAGTCGTGGGCCGCATAAGAACGAGACGTCCAACTGGACGTCCCGTTCAAACCGCGAGCCGCGCAGCGCGGGCGGCCTTTAGCTGCGGTGTTTTCGTTCGGAGCGGCCTTCGCCGCCATCATCAGTTGCGATGGCTCAGTCCGACGCCGAGGCGCGGCGGACATGTCACTCGGAGAGCGGCTGCTCAAGTCGATCGACGCGCTGCAATTTCAACGCGAAAGGCAACAAGCTCGAATGCGGAGCATCGCCGTTCGTAAGGAGTTCTGGAAGCGGTTGAACCATCAAGACCGTGATCTGACCGTAGGGAGCCTTAGGGTCGGCTCCAGAGGGCGACTTCCGGCTCCCCGCCACCGACCAATACCACCGTCTGCACACATTCGACGATGTCGGGAACGGCGTATTCGACCGTGAGCTCGACAACCGCCCCGCGGGCACCACGTTTCTTTCGCCAGCTGTCGTACGGGTAGTCGGCAACAGGGAGAAACGTGTTGCGACCACGCGGCGCCGGCATGGGCTTGGTCGCGCCGCTGTTGATCGGCGACAGTCGAACGCGGTCCGAATGTCGCTGTAGTAGTTGTGCCGTGTCTATCGTTAGGACGGTCTGACGTCTTTCTCTGTACGCCTTTGCTTTCAAGAGTCGATCGAGCCGATCCGTATCAAGCCAAAAGAAGACGCGCCGATTGAGAAGCTCGTACCATTCCCGCGGGGTGATCCCATCCCCCAGGCTCCGCAGCAGGCCGCTGTCGTCCATCGGCTTCTGATCCCGCACGACGGCAACACCGTGAAGGTCGTGACGGATTGGGATGCACTCTGGCCTGTGACGTGATTCGATGGCGACACGCTCGTCGCCTGCAATCTCGAACAGATCGAGGAGGGCGGAGGTACTCAGCAACCCGTGGCGCTGGATGAGGGGCCAGCTGCCCAATTCCGCCATGTGATACAAACGAGGATATTGGCTAATGAGTTGCTCGGGCGTCATGGCTACCAGGCCCTACGGTCTATGATGTTCCGGTAGTGGAACCGCGTCACGATGAGTGCGACCGGCGCCGACGCAACCCTCTCCACTTCCTCGACAAACCGAATCGTGTCCTCTGTGAGCTGCTCGAAACGGCGAGCGTCTCGATTCTTTATGGCGAGATAGTCCGTGAAGCTCAACGCAATATCAGTTGGACCGTTCAAGGACGCAGCCTTCCGCAGCAAGCGCCAACTGAACTCCGCCACGCGTCTTTTCCGCTTTGTCGTGGTCGTCTTCTCAGCCGCTTCTAGCTCGGCGAGCGGAATGCCGGACCGGCTAGAAACCGTTGCCCAATCGATCTCCTTGCCCATGTCACCCGACGTGGCGCCTTCCGGACTTTGGACGCGTATTGGGTACGTGCGGCAGACCATAAGGATACGTCGGACGCGGCTAGGAGCAATGCCGGCGTCAGCAAGGCAGCCGCTCACGGTGGTGTCGCGAGAGGTCACATGGGGATAGTCACCGTGGTGCATGCTGAGCGCCGTTCCTTGCGTGCCCTCGAGAAAGACCCGGTCTCCGCGGCAGAACGCATCATCCAAAACTTGCAAGGCGTCACGCGTGTACGGCCTGAGCTCGGGAACGTCCTTGGCTAAACGGACCGGGGGACTCGCCCCGACACGCAGAACTTTGCGGGACGTCGCGCTACCCACCCCCTGAGCGGTGGATCCAATCGCGCGCTTCAGCTCGCCCTCTTCAAAGTCTCGATCCGTTTGCTCGATGATCATCGCTTGAGGGTCGATCGTCAGACGATCCGCCGATAGCTCGCACTCCGCGATTTCATGCAAGAGCGTGTCCAGCCACACTACGGCGCCGGCTCCGAGAACGATGCGGGCTCGAGGAGCACGGGTCGTGCCCGACGGCAGGTGATAGAACGTCCGGGGTGCTGGCTTCTCGAACACCTTGTGCCCGGCATTGGGTCCGCCCACTCGCACCAGAACGTCGTATTCTGGTGCCAAATAGCCGCAGACATTTCCTTTGCCTTCACTCCCGTATTGCCCGCCGACTAGAACGTCGACGAGCCGCTCTGCTCCGCGGCCGTAGAGACCTAGCCGCGCAGCAACTCGGACGAAGACGTCCTCAGGCAGGCTCTGCTCTGTATCGACAACGATGTCGGCCGTTTTCTCGAGGTTGTCGACCTGCTGCTCGGTAGCGTCCGCACGAACACTCTCATACGAAGACAGCTCTTTGATTGCGCCATCGCGCTCGGCGTATCGCTTGGCCAGCACGCCGACGGGCGCTTTCAGGTGAACATGCACGACCTCGGCGCCAAAGGCCTGCCGAATCGAATCGATCTGACCCTGAATCCGGACGGAGTCGACGAGGACGGTTACATCCTCAGGATGCTTCTGCAGTTCTCGCGTCAGCGCAGCGCTCACCCAGGCTCCCCCCGTTTCGGTATCCAGCTGCGTCCCTGCCGCTTGCAGCACGCTCCGCTCGAGTGCCGCGCCTTTCAATGTCCGAATGAGATCCTGCGTCTTGAATCGAACGAATCCGTGCCGTTCGATGAGTGCAGTACCCAGAGTGGTCTTGCCGGATGCAACCGATCCGGACAGAAGGATGATGCGCTTCGGCAACCTAACACCCGCCCCTCTTTTTTAGTGCTCCCTAGAAGCTCAGCGTCTGCTGACTCGTGGCTATGCCCTGGGCCTCGCGGCTGCCAGGAGGATCGTAGATGGTTACGCGTCCGGCGGTTAGCGCAACGGTTCGCCGAATGAAATCCTCCACAACGGGCCAATTTCCGCCTGCCTGACCGCAGCCGACACGCGGCATATGAAGGCTGGCGTGTCGTTCCGCAGCGAAGGCGGCTACTTCTTCGAGCCCCTGACAGAGCGCAGCGTAACGAACCCGCGGCTTCGTTGATGGCCCATACCCATGTTGCGCAACGATGCTCGCGACCCAAGTAGCGGCATCAACGGGGGCAAAGTGGACCGCACCCAGTGTCAACGCATGCCGCGATGAAGCCCACTCCTGGAAGGCGGCCTGAACATCCGGAAACGCCTGTTTAACCGCCATCGCGAATCCTCGGCCACCCCAGTTTGGCGTCGCATCATTCACGACCTGCACGACCACCCTCGGCCCCTCGCCGCGCGGCGAAGTGGCATCGCCCTTAACATAGGTGATGGCCCGTTCGCTGATAGCGCTCTCGCTCGGATGGACCGGTCGGACGACGCCAACAATGCGCGGAAACCTCGACCCCGGGTAGGGTGGGATCCCGACACATTCGACGTGCAGTTCGCTGTCGCTATCGCCCCAGACTTCATCGCCCTTCGCGGTGAACCCGATTGCTGCACAGTCGGCGATGACGCTCTTTTCCGGTAGCAGATGCCCGCGTCCGACTCCGAGTCCCGTACCCCACGTGCTAGAGCCGATCTTGTAGTCGATGCGGTAGCGGCCGATCGACTTACCGGACTCCACTCTAGAGGCGCAAAACATCGCGCATTGGTCGTCGGTGACGCGCATCGCTCGGATGAGAAGAGCTTCGGTCGAAACGTCGAATCGGCGCTGCTCGACGAGTAGATGATCAATCGACGCAGCGTGTTGACCAAGTTCCGTTGCCGCGCCGGCGGGCATGAGAAACTCCGCTGCCGCGACATTGCAGAGTGCCTCGAGCTGCCAATCGTCCCCCTCCATTTCGGTGTGGGCTGCTCGATTTCTGACTCGATCTGCACAATCGTCGAACAGGGTATGCGCGATCTCGTGAGCGAGCGAGTAGCGCATCCGCCCACGCGGTCGGTTCGGATTGAACTCGATCCGAAGATTGCCCGAGGCGACCGCGACCGTGCGCGCGTCGCGCACCTCGTCGCTCGGCAGCACCGCCAACCCGAGGATGTCCGCAAGCTGGATCGGATCGAACGGAGGACCGCTCCAGCCATCGTCAAGCGCGGAGGCGACGACGGCGCGGGCGCGGGCAACAACTGCGGCGATGGGATCCTCGCCTCCAGCGAAGGCAAGGACGGACGCATGGGTCCAGGTGGGCGGAGTATTGGCACCCGATTCAGTCATGTACCGTCCATCGAGATGATCACTACACTCAGTGTAGTAGAACCGCGCGACCGGCGGCGTCGGAATGTGCGCCGGCACGCGCGCATGGCGAGCCGGTTGAGAAGCGGATGGCGAGCAGCTCCACCGAAAATACACCTGCATCCAACGATGCTTACGCGCTATCCCTCAGCCCCTTGTTGATGCTTGGACGAACTCCTGAGCGAAAGGCCCAGCCCTTCGGCGCGAACGTCATCCTTGTCCCGGCCGTCAACCGCCGGGTCGACGAACACCACGTCCGCGCCGCCATTTGTCCGGCAGAAGCACTTCGTGCGGCAAAAAAACGAGGCGTCCACGTGGACACCTCGTTGCCGGCGAGTCGGCCGGACTTTCGAGTCGCTACGGTCTGCCGCGTCGCTCCCCGCCGCTCTCGCGGTCCTTTCGTTCTTCCCGCTCGTCCTCGGCGCGTATTTGTAGCTTGCCGGAGACAGGCAGGGCGTCGAGCTCCAGATTTATTGAGCCGTCGCGATTTGAGAAGAACGCGGCGCCCACTTTGGTCCAGTAGCTTTTTTCGCCCTTTTGGGTGATGGCGAACACGGCTTTCGTTTCTGTCGTCTTGCTTCGTTCAGTCATTTCCTTTTTTCCTTGTTTGCTCGGCCCGTCATTCGACGGTGCCGACGAGGTTCGATAGGTACTGCCCCGCGGCGCGCTCGAGCTCGAAACGCTGTTCCGGGTTCGTGCGCTGGGCAGCGCGCGTGACAGCTTGGGAGATGGCGAACGCGCTCGGAGCGACGCTGGGCTCCTCGGCGTAAGCCTGCTCGACGGCTCCGAGAAACGCGTAGGGCACGCGGGCGAGCTCGAGAATGCTGCGAAAGGTCGCACGCGCGTCCGTGATGCGGACGCTTCTCGCCTCGTCCAGAATCCGTGCCGCCGTGCGCAGCTTGCCGGGCAGCGACGCCAGCCGCTCGACAAGGACTGCGGCGAGCTTCGACGTGTCGAATCCGCGATGAGCGCGCCTGAAGAGCAACGCGTCCGGCACCGGCAGAACGAGCCCGTTGAGGCATGCCAAGCGCATCAGGGAAGCCCAGAGCGCCGCCGCACGAAAGCCAACGTCGCTGTTGACCATCGTGAGCGTGCCCCAGAGGTCGCCGACCTCGCTCGAGCCTTCGCGAAATGGCTGTCCAATCGCCAACGCGAACGTCGCGCTCTTGTCGCTCGCCGCATAGTGCGTGACTCGTAGACTCGGTTCGACCGGCGCGAGCGCTGTTTTTAATAGGCGCGCCACGACAGAGTTGGGCAAGGGCGTGAACGCGGGCGAGAGGATCGCTCGGAGCGTGCCCGTCGCCCCGTTGCCCTTGGGAGCAACGCGGCTGGTACGCACCCGGAGCTGCGTCGTCGTCGACCAGAGCCGCTTGTTGATTTCTTCGGCCTGGTCAACGGGCGACATGCGCGCGAACCAGCGTTCCCAGCGGATGCCGACCATGGACGAGAGCTGTTTCAAGCTCCAGTCCGTGAAGCCGAACGTGCCGGGGAGCGAGTCGACAGCCAGCGTCGACTCGCTCGTCAGCCGCAGGCTCTTGGTGGGGACGACGGCATCGGGATTTTCGAGGGCTTCTTGCTCCTCGAAGACACGGATGAGCTCGTCGACCGTGCGTGGCGCGCCGGGTTTGGTACGAAAAGGTGCGGGTAACACTTCAGATAGGTGAACTGGTTCCATGACAGAATCTCCCTGTGAGGGTGGACGCCACACGCGAGCAACATGCTCGTGTGCGGCGGGACCCCAACGGAGCGGAGTGTCGGCGGCGTTCCCGCCGCTACTCGACGCGTGGCTGGCGCAGGACAGCGTCGCGTCCTCCGATGCGTTCGACACGCTCGCCAACATCGAGACTGGTCAGCGTCTGGGCTCGGAACTTGAGCAACTCATCGCCCAAGACCTCAGCGTCTTTTCCCCTCACGCGATAGACGCAAAGGTGACCCGCGTTTGCTAGCAGCGCCGCCTGTAGTTCGGGCGACATGATCGAGATCGATTGGCACGCGAGGACCAAACGAATCCCAAATTTGCGAGTCTCGGCCAACATCTCGATTAGCGAGGCCGGAGCGAAGTTGGCGATCTCATCGACCAGAATCGTGAACGGTCGGCGCTTCGTCAGGTCCGCGTCTGCTCGACTCATGGCGGCCTGTTGGAAGCGCGCGAGCAGGAAGTTGCCCAAGATCAAAACTTCTTCTCCGATGCGACCCTTGGGCAACGACGCAATGACGATGCGTCCCATGTCGAGCGCACGGCGTGCGTCGAACTTCGGCCGCGTCTTGGTCAAGATCGTGCGAACGTGTGGCGCGGCGAGCAACGCCCCGATTTTATTCGCGGGAGCCGCGACGGCCTCGCCTCCCATGCGTCCATAGCCCGGGAATTCGACCGACCAAAAACGCCGTACGCGCTCGTCCTTCGTTTGCTTCAAGACCCAGTGCCGATGGCTTTCGTCGAAGAGCATCCGCTCGACGTCGACCAGCGTCGGACCGCGCGTTTCCAGAACGGCGAGCAACGCCGCCCTGAGTACATGTTCACTGCGGAATCCCCACGAAGTTCCCGCGAACTTTTTCACTGCCGAAATAACGTAGGACGCGATGAGCGCTCGGTTGTTCTCGTTCGCACCCTGCAGCGGATTCAAGCCGGGACACAGGTCGGGTCGAACCGCATCGATCACCACGAGATCGTTTTTACGCGAGCGCGGCACGCTTGCGATGACCTCTTGACCCAAGTCGGCGTGCGGATCCACTAAGAGTAGGCCACGCCCCGCTTCAATCTCTGCCGTCGCGATTTTTCGAAGCTCCGTCGATTTGCCCATCCCGCTCATGCCGATCAGCAGCATGTGCGGTCTTTCGCTTGGAGTTGATGAATGTTTGATCTGCATGTGATCGTGGCGTCATCCGGGTGCCGCCTTCTCACGCGTATCGTGGCGGCCCGGAGCCGCGACCACGAACACCGTACGCATGCGGGCGAGAGGACCCGGCGCACGCGCTTGCGCTTCGGAGGCATGGTGACCCAGGAAGTGGTGAGAAGGCGGAGAGCTCTACGCTGCAACGCCGACCGACGGCGACGGCTGCGACAAGAGCGGGACACGTTCGTTCGGCTTCGCGCCGAGCTGGCGCACGACCGGATCAAAAATCCGCGAGGCGTACGCGACGTTCACATTTTCAATGAGTCCAAAAACGAGAAAGCCTGAGCGTTGGCCGTGATTCATGCGTAGCGCGGCGTCGTGAAGTCTCGCGAGACGCTTTTCAGTCGGAGCCAGCGTCAACACGCGCAGCGCGCGGATTGCGAAGTCCCGCTCCGGCCCGTGTTGCCGCATCCATTCCAGGAATCCGGCATATTTTCTCGCCATTCGGTCCACCGACACCGACCCGAGATCCATCTCCATCAGGAGCGCACTCGGTCCGTTCGTGTTCACCACGACCAATCCGTCGGGCTCAAGTGGCACCCTCTCAGGCGCGCGTCCGGGCTCGGACAGAACGACCGATGTCCCGATCTTCCGGCAATCGACTTCGACGCCCAGAAGATCGACAGCGCCCTGTTCCTGGAGCGCCATGAACGCAGCCATCGCTTCGCCTGCGCAGAGGTCGTGCAGCCGCTTCTGGCTTTCCCGTCGCAGCGCCGGAGCCGACACCCCTTCCGCGTGACGGCCAGTCGCCGCTTCGAGTGCGCGGGCACCGCGCGTCGTGAGCGCCAGATACGAAACCTCCCGCCCGGTGATCACGTCAGTTTTTACGACGCCGCGATGCACGATCCCAGATTTCACCCAATCGTCCGTAAGCTCTCGCCGGAATCCGCGAGGACCGGCCAGTGCGGCCAGCGAATCCTCGGAGAGAAAGCGAACCTTGGCGAGGCAGGTCAGCGCGAATTCTACCGGACCGCGATCAATCGGCGCGGCGAAGAGCGGGGCGGTCGCGTGAAGCATAGGGGCGAGAGATATGTTCTGCGTGAAGGACGGACGAGACAGCCAGGCGTACGACATGGCGGAGGGATCGCGTGGGCGCCAGGTGCGCCATCTCCGGCAGCAAGTCGCGAGCGGTATCCGATGAGGGCAACGGGTGGTGGCCATCATCGATGGGCAGACGAAGCGCGCTGGCGACGTCGCGGACCACGGGCAGGAGCTTGGGGTCGCGCGTCGTGAGCAGCGTCGGCTTCTCCCTGCGGATCATTCGGCGGATCGCGAGCTTCCGCGTCGGTTTGCGGCAGCGCTGAATGCCAGAGCTCCGAAGCTCCCAGGGGTCGCAGACGGCGAATGCCAGTCCCTTCGGATGAATGGCCAGGGCTAGCGAGCGTGGCTCCCGGCGTGGTGGTCGAAGAATTGTCATAGACGGTTGTTTGGGCCTTTCGGCATGTGATCGCGAACCAGGAACGTGAACAGCTGCGCTCGCGACTTTCGAATGTCGCGGGCATCCTTCGCGCGGCCAAGGGCGTCCTGCAGGATGTGGCGCGGTACGGTCCGAACGGCCTTGCGGTAAAAGGCCATGTTCCGGTACGTCGTGTCGCCCAGCGCTTGTGCGAGATAGCGTGCGAAGCTTTCGTTGCCGTTATCCACACTGCTCGCGCGCGCGGGCTCAGGTGGTTCTTCCGAAGTATCCTTTCCCTGGAACGCCAATGCCGTTGAGAATTTTCTATCTGCATTGGCGTTCGTTGAACCTGAGACTTGGTTAGAAGAACCCCTACCCCTTTCCGCCTCGGCGTCTCGGCCCTGTTCGACACCGACGGCGAGTCCAAGCAACTGCGCTCCGAGGCCCGGCAAGCCCAGGCGCTGCTCGAGCTCGACAAGCGAAAACATCGCGCGCGCAGGGCCATGCCTGATCGTGATCGTCGCTGGGATCAACCCGCCGAGGCGCGAGAAACCAGCCGTGTCTTGGGACGCGGTCGTCATAGCGGCATTGGTGGTGAGTTAGGTCATTGAAACTTTTCGAGGTGAGTGACGCCAGCGGCGTGCGCCACGGCCAGTGCCGAAATGAGTGGACGGAGTTCGCGTGCGGTATCTCCGAGCACGCTGCGAGAGAGCACCGCGTGCAGCCGCGCCTCAAGCGCTGGATACGAGTCGATGAGCCGAAGTGCCAATGCTCGAAGCGAGACCGCGCAATCTAGAGTTCTGCACGCGTCCTGCACGTGTACGACCTCGTGACCGGCTCCGTTCACCCGGCACTGGGTGCGCGTTGCGTCGTCCATTCGCCACCGGCTCCCGTGGGTAAGGAGGACCGTCGTCGGTTCGAACCAGCTCTTCGCGCGCATCATTCGCCGCTCGACGACATCCAGCCGATTTGCGGTTGTGGAATGTTGGCGGAGCGACCACAGTTGCGCGGACTCGAGTTGGAGCGGAGCACGCATAGCGACGAAACCCGCGTTGCGACGCGACACCGCGAGCACGAGCATGGGGAACCGGTACACCTTGGGCGACATCACGTTCGTCCGTCTCGCTGGCGCAGGTACAGATCGGCTACGCCGACGCGCAGGGCCTTGGCGATACGCGCCATGCACTGGGCGTTCGGAGCAACCTCTCCGCGTTCGATCCTCCGCAGCTGGCGTCCCGATAGGCCAAGCGCCGCGGACAGCTCGCGCTGCGCGACGCTTGGCGTCATGGCACCGCGCAGTTCGGCAATGCGATTCGGGAAGACCAAAGCCGCCGTGCAAAGTGCGCGATGCCGTGATCCCTTGACGATTTTGGTAGTTTTTGTCGAGATAGATAGCCACCTCCTTGCTCCCGCCTCCTTGGACGCACCGACCAGGTCCGTCACTGCGGGACGGGGAGGTGGAGCACGGATCGTTTGCGCGATCGCGTGCAGCAAGCCCCCCGGTCCACATAGGATACGGGGGGCTTGTTAAAATTCTCATGGGGAAAAGCGGACGTCGGGCGTCCGCTTTTCGTATTGCCCTGTGAATAACCCCTTTGGGTGTGGACAAGACGAGCGCGAACCGGACGCGGCACGTCCGTTTCTGCCCGCTCCCGCGCAGCATCGCAGTTCGCGACAATGAACGAACAGAGCGACCTCGACGCTCATTGTCATCTGTAGTCAACAAACGTTATGCTTCCAATGCCCCGCCCGCGACAGCGATGTCGCAATCGGTTGCCCACCGGGCCTGCCCCTTTACAACCGACTATGATTGAAACTTCATTCGCCCTGCGCACGGGCGACCCTTTGCTGTCCGTGCGCCAGGTCGCAGAGACGCTCAACGTCTCACGCTTGACCATTTACCGGCTCATCGAGCGCCGCCTGCTGCCCGCCTTCCGGGTCGCAAAACGGCTTCGTTTCTCCCGAGCTGACGTCATGCGCTATCTCGCGGGGGTCAAAACCCCTGACTTGTATGGCGATACGTAAACTGAAAGGCTCGTGGTGGGTGGACTTCCGCTATCGCGGCACCCGCCACCGCAAGCGGAGCCCGTTGAACACCCGAGGCGGCGCGCTCGAGTTCGAGGCCACCCTCCGTGGCAGGTTGGCCCGGGGCGCACCGTTGGAGGAAGCGCAGCCCGCGGAGGTGCTCTCATTCGGGGCATTCGCCTCACATTGGGTCGAAACCTACGTTCGGACCAACAACAAGGCGTCTGAAATCCACGCCAAGGAGGGAATCCTTCGTCGCCTACTGCTGCCACACTTCGGACATCTGAGCCTCGACGCCATCACGGCAGAAACCATCGAAACCTATAAGGCTAAGGCTATCGCGAGGGGCTTCTCGCCAAAGAGCGTGAACAACCAGCTCACGGTCCTCGGCAAGTGTCTCGCTTCGGCCGTGGAGTGGCGCGCTCTCGCGCTTCGGCCGCGCATCAAGCTCCTGCGCGTTCCACCGTCCAAGTTCGACACCGTTGACGAGCGTGAGAGCGCGGCGCTTCTCCGAGACGAGGCAGAGCCCGTTTGGGACGCAATGCTTCGGCTTGCACTGCGCACGGGCATGCGACCGAGCGAGCTCACCAGCCTCACCTGGAGCGACGTCGATCTGGTTCGCGGGACCGTAACCGTCCGGCGCTCTCGATGGCGCGGCATCGTCGACAGCCCGAAGAACAACCGGGCCCGGTGCCTCCCCCTGTCCGATGATGCGCGCGCAGCCTTCCATCATCTCAATCGCGAGCATGAGCTGGTGTTCTGCCAAGCAGACGGACAGGCATTTACGGACAAGATGCGCATATGCGCGCTCTTGCGCCTATGCAAGCGGACCGGCGTGCGCTCCGTAAACTGGTATGCGTTCCGACACACGTTCGCATCGAGGCTCACCGACGCCGGCGTTCCCCTTCCCGTCGTCCAGCAGCTCATGGGGCATGCAACAATTGCCATGACCATGCGGTATACGCACACGTCGAGCCAGGCGTTGTTCGATGCCGTTGCGCTGCTCGAGCGCTCCGAGCACGAAGCGCCCGCGGGCAACCGGTGGTCAACCCGGCGCCGTTCGCCGCCCTCGACGAGCGGTGACGCTGCTCCGAGCTAGCCCGTCTTCTCGCTCAACTATGCAAAAAGCCGACGCTCGACGTCGGCCTTCTGTTTGGAGCGGGTAAAGGGAGTCGAACCCTTACTCGCTCCCCGCAGGACGACCGCTCAATAGAGTGGAAAGTCGCTGCGCTGAGCCAAGCTATGCAGCGGTTAGCCGGTTCCTCTCATGCTCCGGAAGCATCCCTAACTCTCCCTTCTTGGGCAACCGGTGGGCAACCGGGCAGGGACTCTGAGCGCAGCGCAACGGGGTCGGCTTCCGCAATTTGTGCCAACGCTGTATCCTCAAGGGCGAGCGCGCGGATATTTCGCTCGGCAGTCGTTTCTTTGGAAACAGATGGCTGGAAGGTCCGCACGTATGGCGTGTGGACTGAATCCTGTTCGGCGGTGGTCCGCCGCCGCGCCCCTGGGATCTCTGCCCGCACTGACCCATCACGAATCGGAGGTTTCGCCTATGCTCCTGCAAGACGCTGAACCTAGACCCCAAATCAAACCTATGGCCTCAACCAACGCCTCGAAACCGTCACGGACACTTACCAAAGTCCTGGCGGTTCTTGCCATACTCGAAGCCGCTTACATTGGCATGCTGCTAAGTGACAATGCAGCCAACCTAAATATGATTCGAGGCTGCGAAAACCGCCTCGGAGAGGCCAGGGCGTACTGCCCCGGCTTGAACCTCCTCAGGCCAGCATCGGGCAGGAACCAATGACGCGCTCACGCATGCAACACGCGACGTTTCTGGTGCTAGGGATTCTGGGTTGTGCCCCGCAGAAGGTGCCCGAACAAGAAGCCATCGAGCAGTCTGCGTTAGCCAATGCGCAGATTGATTTTGTCGACAGCTTCAAGCCCGTCGTCAAGGTTCAGAATCGTCGAGGAGGCGTTTGTACCGGTTCGGCGATCTCCAAGAACCGCGTCCTGACAGCAGCTCACTGTGTCTGCGAAGACCAACAAGCGGACGGGGCATCCGTTCAGAAGTCGGGCGCTTGTGATTCCCGTGCCGAGGTGACATTTGAAAAATTCTTTGGGCTACCCACGACGAGAAAGGCGACGGTCTCGGTTCATCCTTCCTTCTGCGTCGTGAAGGATGCACAAGGCGGCGATCTGTTTAATCGGGCCGACATAGCCGTGCTCGAGTTGGAGCGTCCCGAGCCAACATGGTCAGGGACGTTCTCGCTCGATGGTGCTCACGTCGACGCGGGCGAGAGCCTCACCCTCGTTGGCTTCGGCAGGACGGCCTGTGGCGCCCAGCAGGGGGAGGGTTTGCGACGAGGGGGCCGGTCAACCAGCCTCGATTTGGCGGATAGTCGCTACCCTGACTTGTTCTTCACTGGGCGAGACGTTTCCGCAGCGTCCGGAGCGATCGCGCTGCCTGGCGACTCCGGTGGTCCCGCACTGGTGGCGAATCAAAGCGTCGGTGGAGTTCTAAGCATATTCAGTTGTCAGACCGTCGTGCCACTGCACGGACACCCCTTCACTGCCGGGCAGAATGGCTATACGCGGCTCGATTTTCGAGATCAGCGCACTCAGTCTACCTACGCAGCTTGGATTGCCGGTTGCGCGAGCACCACGGGGTGTTCGATGCCGAAGGAGGAGCCGGCCGATTGCTCGCTGGCCTGTCCGCCCTGTGCCCTGAAGGAAACATGCAATCTTGCCGATGACAACAATGATGGGCAGATCGATGAGGGCCTTCCTTGGTCCGCAAGTCCGGCAAAGGCCATCTTTCCGGTTTCTCAGTATGCAGTCTACTTGCGCGCCATCACCTTGATGGATGGACGCGTCGCGCTTGTCGGCGGTGATTCTGCCGGCGGCGGGAATGACCGCGGCTTTGTGGCGATGACGGACGCGCAGGGCAATCTGCTGCTGGGACCGACGTGGACGCGGATACCGACACGCGGTGTTTCGTTGAGTTCCATTGCGGAGGGACCTAACGGCGAGATCGGGGCTCTGTATTCAACAACGGACTATACGAGCACATGCAGCAACTGCCCGGTCGTCTTTAGCCGAATCAACGGAGCCACGGGCGAGCTAGTCCACTGGACTGCACTACCTCTTTCATTCAGACCGCGGGATGCGCAAGGCTTAGCATTGACTGCATCGGGCTACGCCAGCCTCATTCGCGACGCGGACACGTCGAACCTGCACATTGTTTGGTTCGACCCACAGACCGGCACCATTGTTGACGATCGCGAGCTCCCGGGCGGCGGCGTTGGAAGCGCGTCGCTGGCATTGGGCGAGGCCGACCTTGGCTGGGTTCGCGCGCTCTCGAATCCGGCGGGTCGGATCGACTTCGGCGTGACCCCGGCGGACGCCGCGAGCATGACGATAGGCGGCCCGATAACACTTGCAGACGACGGCGTTGGCATATTTAGCGACGGCGGCGGTCGCGGGCTGATCCGCGCAGGCAACGACTTTGTAGCGGCCTTCACAGCCATAGCGGGGACTGGGAGCGAACCGCGTATCGCTCGCCTTTCCGGAGCTTCCATCCAAGCGGGACCAGTGCCCACGGGGCCGTCGGACTTTGATGCGAAGGATGTTGCTCTGGTCGGAGGTAGCCCCGTGGCGGTGACCATCTCTCGCACTTCGCCAGCGGAGATTCGCCTTCGACGATTCCGTGGTGATCTCACTCCGCTCGTGCCGGCCGTGAACGACGTTGAGGTTCCAACGGATTCCGCCTACGTGACGGCCGTCGCCACGACGTCAGCCGTTCTTGTTTTCAAGGCGGAGCCAACGCTCGGCGGCGCAGTGGACGTGGTCCGTGTCGGGTGTCCGTGATGCCCGCTGAAATGCCTCGACACGCTGCCCTCGCTCTCAGCGGCAATGCCGAGCAATCACTCCGTCGAACTAGAGCTGCCACGACCAGTTCGAGCGGAAGACCGACTCGCTATAGGCAGTCCAGGTTCTTGCTTCCCACATGGGGCGGCCGTCTGCCGACGTCTTTACGGTGGCGTCCATCCGGTCATACACGGCTTTCGTGATCCAGGTGCCATAGTCGCCATCCCGCAGGGAGCAGAGCTTGGCCGCGTAGTTGGCGGCGCGCCCAACCCACACAAGATCGTTTGCGTTTCGGATGCCGGTTCGAGCAATGAACAGCGCGCTTTCATCAAGCCCAACCGCCTGCTTGATCGCGAAGTCCGCCGGCAGGTCTTTGAAGTTGTCGCGTAGCGCAGGATTCACAACGTGACGAACGGCGTGGGCGATGGCGAGGGCTGCCCTAGCCGCATTGGTCGAGCGCATATCCCCGAGAAAGACGGCCATCACGCGGTCGCCATCAAAGGCCGTGATCTCGCCGTTCTTCTGACGGATGATCCTGCACGCCACGTTCAGGTAGCACTTGTAGACCTTGGCAACGAACTCCGGCTTGAATCGCGTGACGAGGTTGGTTGACTCGGCAAGGTCGGCGTAGAGGACGGTTCCGTTCAACGTGACCGCGTCGTTGCCAAGACGAATGCTGGTCGTGTCCGGCACCTGACGCCCTTCGCGGGTTGACCACGCGGCGGCCAGGATACCGCCAACCTCGCTTTTCAGATCGTCAGTGAAAGCCATACCGTTCGCTCTAGACAGACCAGAAGTAGTTGGAACCGTAGACGGTCAGACCACCCGGCCCAGAGTTCGTGATCGTGTACCACATGTTCTCGCCTTTGGCGTATCGCGCTTCGTCAAGGCAGCGGTCGTACACGGTCTTTGTTATTCGCGTACTCGCCTTTGAGTCGAGCCCTGTGAGCTTGGCGGCGTAGTTCGCCGCACGTCCGACCCAGACGAGGTCGTTTGCACCTCGAACGCCGGTGCGCGCCACGAGGAGCTTGCTCGTGTCGATGCCGACCTTGTGCGAGAGGGTGTACCCCTTGTGGTAAACACTTTCCATGCTGGGGTTGACGATGTTTCGAACACAATCGTTGATGCTGAGGGCAGCGTGAATGGCCGCCGTGTTCTTCACCTTCCCGAGAAAGACCGCCATGATGCGATCTCCGTCGTAGGCGGTGATTTCGCCATCCTGCGCTCGAATCACCTTCGCCGCGCAATGCAAGAACGCCTTGTAGACCTCCGCCGCGAATTGCGCGGGGTACGCATCCACGAGATCGGTTGACGCAGACATATCCGCGTAGAGAACAGTCGCGTCGAGGTACACACCGTCGTTCGCGAGGCCGAGGTCCTCCGGCTCCGGCACGACCACGCCATCCCGCGTTTCCCATTTCCGAACGAAGATATCGGAGACCTCCTGGTTCAAGTCGTCTCGCAGTGACATATCGTTAGACTATCGGGGGCCATCTTTCATGACGCGCGCAGTGATCGCCTCGCAAGTATCCTTGACCAATGGCGGCGCACCGCCCGCAGCCACCACATAGCGGAGGGTCGTAAGGCCAGCTAGATCCGTTGGGATCTTGATTTCC
>Ga0307516_10004058_pt1 | contig 18335 bp, 22 predicted proteins | sample 19_EM_MG_FD_203310 | JGI IMG/M metagenome (GOLD analysis project Ga0307516, IMG submission 203310) | Populus trichocarpa ectomycorrhiza microbial communities from riparian zone in the Pacific Northwest, United States - 19_EM | ecosystem: Host-associated > Plants > Roots > Unclassified | place... | reverse complement strand
CAAAGGTGAATATGGCGTATGGTGGGTTTTGCCTGTGCGGTAAACTCCTCCCAGGTCGTAACAAACCCGTATGGGAAGCACCCGGCAGAGAACCTGATCCCTTCCCCGGTGGCGTGCAGCGTGCAGGCCTCACCATCATCCGATTCGATTCGAAGTGATGAGAGATGTTGGAGAGCAGGAACACGAATGATGGTCGCCAACCTCCCGTCAACGAGGCTGACGCTTAACGACTTGAGGCTTGAAAGATAGGCGGGAGGGCCAGTCGAGTCACCCTTGATATCGAAATACCCCAAGCTTAGAGATTCGAGGGAGAGATTATTCTGTAAGAACAACCGAATGTCCTCCACACGAATCTCGTCCCATTCGCCCGTGTATTCGAAGGATGTCAGGTTGTTGACCCCTACAGCCAAACCGCCCCAGGGCCCAATGTAGGTCAGGGAGGGTAAAGTATGGGTAAAGGGTGAGGTGGAGAATAGGTAATCGGCGTGCTCCGTGTCCACGTTCTTCCATGAGAGGGTGATGAGTTGTGGAAAGGACGATGTGAAAAACCGACAACTCCCCAACGCTAACCGCACTTTCTCCACTCCCTCTGCTCTCTCCGTAAACGGTAACGATGTGCCATCGAAGTCGATGTCCAACGCGCGAATTCGGTTTGAGTGTTTGGCCTCAGCAAGAGATTCGAGTTGGAAGTGCCACTCGCAAGGATTGGATTCGTTGGGTAGCAGACTCCCTCGAGGTCCTTTATCACACGTACAACTGGGGTGGATAAAACTGGTCCTCCTGGCATCCACTGTGACATCCAACGCAACGGGATAACTTCTCTCCAGGCACGCCTCGACGAAGCTTCGACGATCCTTTTGTGTGATGAAGACCGCCGACCACATTCGAGGTCGATTAATCAGCGCCACCCTCCAGAACCGACAAACGTGCGTCAACTTCAAGATGTCGTACAGGCCATCTCGGGTGCGAGGGGGTGCGATGAGTCGGAAGATCCTGAGGAGAATCTCGATGGGGATGTTGTGGATGGGGCCGCGTCTTTGGAGGGGTGATGGGTCGCATGGGTGATACCGCAGGAGGTGCTCTAAGAGTCTCCCTGCCAGAGAGCTCCCCGTCTTCCCGGACTACTACAAGCGTCAGTGCCAGATCACGACATGGGGTGGATCTGTGGACGTACGTCGGCCGGTCCTCTACGGTTCTCGCTGTTTGTTTTCGTTGGCTCGCGGTTTTGAACTAAAGACGGGAGCTATCACTCACCTGTCATCACGCGCAGTTTGGAGCGGGGAGGAGTAAGCCCCAGTGCGCTCACAGTGTGCGGCGTCCGCCAGCACATCATTGCCCACCGTTGGCGACCGTTTGAAGTGGTTGTCGAACTGCATGTATGGCTGGTGGCTGACGCGTGGCGGAGGTGATGCAGAGGGGGTGTGACTGAGAGCCAAGCCGGGTGATGCTGATCGGTTTGCCCACCACTGGCACTTGCCACCAAACACCCACCACAAGTTCCCCCGTTCCTGTTATCCGAGCACCCACCCCGAGCCATGGGCATGCCTAAGTCGAAGCACCAGACGAGGGATCCGTCGAGTATCTTGAACCCGTTGCTCGAACCAACTCGCACCCGAGTTTTCGACCGTTAAAATCATTAGAAGCCCGGGATTCAAATGTTCATTTGGTGAGGTGTTCAGGTTGTCCGGAATTTCACCTCGAGTCCCACAGTAGTTGACCCCGTTCCGGGGGCGTTGTAGCGAGAGATGCGGGAGGATGCGGTTGACCCCGCCAGCCTGGCGACTCAAGGTTGGGGAGTTTTCACTCCTTCTCGAGGGTGACACCTTCGAAGAGACAACAACATATCGTGGTCCAATGACTGTCCTTAGTAAGTTGTTCTGGCTGCCTGTGAATAGAAGCATCGAATGATCACTAACCACTCTAGAAACTTCGCGGTTCGATTTTCCAGTTCTCGGACGGAAATTCAAACGCTCCCACGACGATTTCAAATGTGGTGACGTTTCTGCATGAGGGATTTACACCGCCTCCCGCCCCCAGGCCGCCAAGCGACGAAGGCTCATGAACCGTTGGCAGGGAATCCGGAATATCCAATTCATGGCCTGGGGACGGGCTAACATCACACCCAGTCGGGTGCGATGCGTCTGTTGTTCCACGAACATCCTTCCCCCTCAAGTCCAGCGCATTTTAAGATCTATGCACAAAGGCTTTCCGGCCGGCCCCATTTCGGTCGACAATTTCCTGGAGATTCCAATTACAATTCATCGATTGTCGATTACGGACACCGGGGGCAGCAGACTGTACGCCCCTTTGAATACATCACGAGTTTATCCTGAAGTGTGAGCCGGTATCCCCAGAAAATTGCAGTGGAAGAGACGTAGGGAAAACGTAAAGTCGTTCGTTTGCCAACCGATGGGATTCATTCCTGGTTGTTTCTCCGGGATTCTTCCACCGTTCGTTCGACTCGCGTTAACCTGAAGACCTGAAGAGAGCGGTTCACCCTCTACCTCACTGCTCACAGTGCGACTATCGGCCTGAGCGGAGACCGCTTGAGAACTGCTGTAACCACCCACCCTCGGCAACCTTTCCATTACGTAATCGCGGCGCTCTGGGGATTCCGAATCCCGATGGGATGAATCAATGATGGAACGACAATCGCGGCTGCGTTCTCGGGATAGACCGGTCGGCGATGCCGCCTATATAACTTGAGCGATCCAAGACGATGCCGCCGTTGCCAGCATGGCTCTCCCTGGCGGGTTGATACTCTTTCTCACGCTCCTGCTACTCATCTACCTCTACGCAAAATTCAACGATGCGAAACTTGGGAGGACCCCTCCTGAAGCAAAGGCTCAAGCGACCTCCAACTTCTCCCCCGAGAACATCCGTTTAACCGCGGCTCGGCTCAAAGAGTCTCCCCTTCAAATTGCCAGCCATCTGCCGCCTCGGACCGGGAGACGTTATATCGTCGTCGGAGGGGTAAGCGAATGGTCTTGACCCTATGGAAGCATCACTAAAACTTCCCATCGGTAGTCAGGCTTCTTGGGAGGGTGGATTATCAATCACCTCTTAACCCGGGGGGAAAACCCAAGGAACATCCGCATTTTAGATACCAGAGCCCCCACGCGGACTGACCTTACCCAGGGACACGGGAAACTTGTCGAATTTACGCGAACCGACATTACGGATGAAGAATCGGTCCTCGCCGGTTTTACCAAGCCATGGCCACCCGGGGCTTCTCAGGGCTCCGACATAACCGTCTTTTCCACGGCGGCGAGCATTCGGTTCTACGAAAAACACCCTGTGCTTATTCCCCTCTCCGCCAGGGTCAACGTTACCGGCGTCGAGAACGTCATCAAGGGATCGCTTGCCTGTGGGGCTACAATCCTCATCGCCACCTCCTCTGGATCCATCGGCGTCAGGAATACTAGATTCTTCCTCGCTCCGTGGGAATCCGAACCGAAGTATTTTACCCAAGTTTTGCAAGATGGCACCAAGGAATCAACGCGGCCGCACCACGAATTCTTCTCTAATTACGGGTACACGAAGATGATCGGAGAGACTCGAGTCCTCGCCGCAGACAAGTCCTCCGGAGCAGGCGGGAAAACGTTACGAACGGGGGCGCTCCGCCCCGGCAACGGGATCTACGGTATTGGTGGGGACCATCTCTTGGAATCATATCTCAAGAAACCAGATACCCGTATGACTTGGATACCCAACGTCGTGCAGAACTTTATTGCTGTGGAGAATTCCTCGTTGGCCCACCTTTGTTACGAGCAGCGGCTGGTCGAGTTGGAGCGTGGTGGGAAGAACCCTGATATCGGCGGGAAATCGTTCATCGTCACAGACGCTGGCCCTCCCATTGCTTACGGCGACTGTTACAGAGCTATCGAAGTTCTGACAGAAGGGACCGTCAAATTCCGAATCCTATCCCCTTCCTTGATGTTGATCTTCGCACACGCCCTCAAAACATACCACCTAACGACACACTTCCTCTCCCAATCACCCAACATCCTCCTCCGAGCCGCGGGGGCTCTCTTGCCCAAACTCTCCACCCCGACCATTAACCTTCAGCCACCCATGTGGGCCCTCACCAGCGTCCACCTCATCTTCGATAGCTCGAACGCTCGCGCTCATCCGGAATCAGGAGGTTTAGGATACGAACCGCCTTGGACATCCTTGGAAGGGATATGCCAACTCCTATTGGATTACCAGTCGAGGCGTGTGGTAGATGACACTCACTCCAGCGGGGGCCATGGGAGTCGCGCGACTTCTGGGATTCCCCGCCCTCAGACCGGGTAAAAATGGACCTGTGTAAGGTAGAATCCAGTATTACTCGCTCGAACCGACTCACAAAGTAGATACCACCTGTTCCATTCACCGTCTCGCTCCGAACATGAGACTTCACCCAGTTTTCATCGTCTGCACATGTGTGGTCAATGCAAAAGTGACGGCGTCACAAATGTGAGATGTAGGTCGCAGGCTCCCCTTTACGCCGGCCCCCTCAAATCGACGCTGGCATAAACTTAGCCTCGGAGTCCTATATACGTTAACACCGGGGCGGGTCGGGCTCCGGCCAACGGTGGTGGAATATCATTCACGGTCACCCACAATTGGAGGCGGAGCCGCGATTCGACCGATTTCAGAGCAAGTCCCGGGGGCGCCAACGAACGGATGCCTCCAGAGAAAGACTCGATCCAAAATTTCTCCAATTTGTTCAGTTGTTCGTTCTGGGTCGATTCAATCGCCGTCCGCGGTCGGAGCCGGCCAACGTATCTCACACCAAATGGCACCGTACACTACCGGTCATTTTGGAGACATGTGGGATTCGGAGCAAGCGGCCTTGTTCTCTGGGGAGAAGATTTCAAAAAGGCAAACACCCTACGGAAAGCGACTACCTATTCGGGTCGAACATATTGGTCAAGTCCACGGGAATCGTAAAAGCATCTCCAGACATGATCCCGTTGTCCGCTCACCCTCCCAGTCTTATCGACCACCATCCTCTCGACCGCAGAAAACGGGTACCCATGCTCGAACCGGGACTTGACCAGTTCCTCGATTTGGTCCAGAAGCTTGACTCTCCGACGCCCATCCCAATCCTCCCACTCGAATGGTTCCTTGGTCTCCGGGATCTCGAAGCGGATGGTCTTTAATTGTGGCCCGAGCTGCTTCAAGTCATCCAAAAATGCGGGGTACCACGACAACAAATAGCCACGGCCAATCTCCAAAGTATGGGCATCCGCCAGCAGTGGAATAACCGCATGGCCATTGAACTCCGACTCCAAATCCCGGGCCTCTGAATATTTCCAATAGCGCACGTGACGGATGGTTGGTGGTGCATCTCGAGTAAGGCCCTCCCAGGTCTCTATGACATCACGTAGGAAGGTTTTGACCGAGATTATGAACCCATCCACGGCCGCAGTCAATATGACCTGCGTGATGTCCTCAATCCCCTCCAAAGAGATCTCGAGTGATGAAAGGTGTTGTAGGGCAGGGACACGAATGATTTCCGACACGGATGCGGGGCAGAAGCGGAGGGTGAATGACTTGAGGTTGAGGAGATCGACAGGGGGGCCATTTAAGTCGCTCCGGAAGTAGTAGAAATCCAGTGAGAGCGACTCGATGGACTGGTTGCTCAACATGAACAACCGGAAGGCCTCTGCATTGATGCCACGAACCACGAGCGTGAGGGAGGTCAGGTTGTTGGCTTGTGTGAAAAAGTCGTCCCAACTTCCGTTGAACGACAGGGAGCGTATGGTGGGGGTGAAGGGTGAGCGGGAGAATGTGTGCTTGGAGTGCTCCGAGTACCCAGCATTCCACCTGAGGGTGATGAGTTGGGGAAACGACAAAGCAAAGAACCGACAGCTTCCCAACGCGAGCTCCACCATCTCTCCGTAATATGGCTTCTTGAAATCAATGTCCAATGTCTGAATGCGCGTTGAGTGTTTGGGTGAGGTGAGGACTTCGAACGCGAAGTGCCATTCGCATGGATTCCTCTCGTTGGGAAGAAGCCTCTCCCGGCCATCGGTATCGCACGTACAGCCTGGATGCACCAGTCCCCACCCACTGGCATCCACCGTGACATCCAAGGGGGTAGTCTGACTTCTTTCAACACACATCTCGGCGAACCCTCGACTGTCCTCTCGTTTTGCAAAGATGGTGGACCACATGCGGGGTTGGTTGATGAGCACCGCCCTCCAGAACCGGCAAACGCGTGTCAGTTTCGAGAGCCTGTGCATACCCTTTCGGGTGCGTGGAGGTACTCTGAGTCGGAGGATATTGAGGAGGATTTCGGCAGGGATTTTGTGAATGAAGTTCCCTGTTCCATTGAACTGGGGATAGTGTGAGTGACATTTCACCGTGCAACGCCGATCTGCAAACTTACACTGCCCACTGTCGTGGCGTTCACCAGCGTTTCTGCCATTGCGGATCGCTGTGGAGGGAAGGAACGAGGGGGCAATCGCGTGTATGTCTTGGTGGCACGTACGTTGTCGATCGTGTCGATCCCGCGTCACGCGCCGAGCCAGAGTATAAGTTACTCCGCCAAAGTCGAGCTCCCGTACCACAGCAGAATTTAATTCGTAGGATATCCTATGGCGTCAGCCCTGCTACGGAAAAATGGCCGAAATGGACCACAACACCATAGGGGGGGGTGTGGATAAAAATCCCCTCGGAGGGAATCCCCACTGCGCCGGTACTTTTATAATGATCGCAAACTTAGCAAATACTTACAACTGGCGGAAGTGGTTGATATTCTGTGTTTTTGGTAGTATGCAGATGTACATCGCCACTAGGGGTCAGCGGTCCCTCATAAGCCATGGAGCGGTAAATTTTCGCCCAGATGAACGTTCATACCGGTATTCGAAACAGGTCGACGTCCTCGGTGACGCTGTGATGATGGACTAGAACCGCTCTGACTCCTGGGCCAATGAACGAGGAGGATTCGCTAAACTTGGTACCAGAACATCGAATATTCCCCTTTGGCATCTTGGGACTACAGACTCTGGGATGCGGGTTTCGAGAACAACTCCATCGGCCTTCCCGTCCACCTTTCGGCCCTCAAGCCGTCGAACGATGCTGGATTTTATACGCTATATGCCATTGAGGGACGGTGTCGCATTATCCACCTGGCGATCTACGAGCGGTCTCGCAGAGACCAGGGGCAGCTTCACTGGATACGCAATGACATGTCCGACAATGAGTCACGTTCACCGATGGTCTAACGACTACGGTAACTCCATGGTGTGACTAGAGAAACATCACATTCAGTTCGTGCCCTCAAGGTTGGGGACTCCTGCTTCCGAGACCGGTATGGTGAGGTTTTGGACGAGGTGAAGCGGGTTGGCCAGTAGATGGGTACTGGCGCTTGCACGGTGAGCGGATATGGTTTTGTACCGGTCCTACAAGGGGCGGCCGCTCTCTGTGGTGGAGAGGGCGGTAACAAATGAGAGTCAGCGGGTACCCAAAGCCTTGTGATTTGAGGGAAGAGTTATTCGGCAAGAACGGCTGAACTTCCCCTACGCGGATCCAATCTGATGAGTCACCCCTGAACGCAAAGGAGGCTGAATTATCAACTGACGTGGTCAGGTCGTTCCGGTGCCCCACACAGGTGAGGCCGAGAATGGGTAATTGGCATGGTTCGCCTCATTCATCCATGACTGAGCCAAGGAAGCACATCAGTTTCTGCCATTGCTGGCGGTTGGAAGCCGGTATCAGGTCGCCGTTGGGAGAGTTCACAACGCCTTGTCGCCCATAGAAGGGGGTGGTCAAGGTGCAACTCAACTGGTGGAGGGGACGGAGGAGTCCGATCCGAGAGTGTGGCCTAGTATCGGTTCGCCGAATTACACTTTGGCTTGGGGAACGGCGCCGACTGGATGCGTCCCACCCTAACAATTACGTTGCAAGTCGACAGGCTGCCTTCCTTAGAGCGAGATACAAGGAGCGCCATTCAATTGTGGCCCGAGCCCTTCAAACCATCCAAAAATCCGTCGTACCAGAGTGGCAAGCAGTCACGGCCAACCTCTAGTCCAGAGTGTGGTCACCCGCCAGCACCGAAATGACCGCGCTGCCGTCAGTGTAGTGACGGTCAGTGCCACCGTAATGATCCTGGGCGGCTTCGGAATAATCGCAGAGGAAGATGCAACGGAACGTCGGGCGTGCACCTTGAGTAAGGCCACGCAACACCTCTGCTAGAATCACACACACACACACACGCAACACCTCTGCGACACCGCGTGGGTCGGTTTTAACCGGGAGAGCAATTTATCTCCGGTAGCAGCCAGTGTAAGGGCCCCAGGATACGGAGGTCTGGAGCAGCGAAAGGTGTTGAATGGCAGGGACTGAATAATTGTCGACATGATTTTGGGACGTGGGGAATCGGAGAGTGATTCGAGTGATTCAATACGGGATGCAGTCTTGCCCTGTCCACGTAATCCCATCAGGGCCAGCGCTCGGGATTCCGCTCGGATAGAATAGACCAGTCAACGATGGCGCTCAATCCGCCCATATACCTTGGGCGATCCAAGACGATGCCGCCGTTGCCACCATGGCTTTCGCTGGCGGGTTGATACTCTTTCTCACGCTCCTGATACTCGTCTATCTCTACGCAAAACTCAACGACGCGAAACTTGGAAGGATTCCTCCTGAAGTAAAGGCCCAGGCAACCTCCGACTTCTCCCCCGAGAACATCCGTTTAACCGCGGCTCGGCTCAAGGAGTCTCCCCTCCAAATTGCCAGCCATCTGCCAACCAGGACCGGGAGACGCTATATTATTGTTGGAGGGGTAAGCGAACGGTCTTGACCCATGGGAGCACCGCTAAAACTTCCCGTTTGTAGTCAGGCTTCTTGGGAGGGTGGATTATCAATCACCTCTTAACGCGAGGCGAAAATCCAAGGAACATCCGTATTTTGGATATCAGAGCCCCCATACGGACAGATCTTACCCAAGGACGCGCGAAACTTGTCGAATTTACGCGAACCGACATTACAGATGAAGAATCGGTCCTCGCCGGTTTTACCAAGCCGTGGCCACCTGGGGCTTCTCAAGGTTCCGACATAACCGTCTTTTCCACGGCGGCCAGCATTCGGTTCTACGAAAAGCACCCTGCGCTTCTCCCCCTCTCCTCTAGGGTCAACGTCACCGGCGTCGAGAATGTCATCAAGGGATCGCTTGCTTGTGGGGCTACGATTCTCATCGCCACTTCCTCTGGTTCCGTTGGTGTCAGGAGCACCAGATTCTTCCTCGCTCCTTGGGAATCCGAACCGAAGTATTTTACCCAAGTTTTGCAAGACGGCGGCAAGGAAACGACGCGGCCTCACCACGAATTCTTCTCCAATTACGGGTACACGAAGATGATCGGAGAGACTCGAGTCCTCGCTGCAGACAAGTCCTCCGGAGCAGGTGGGAAAGCATTGCGAACGGGGGCGCTCCGCCCTGGCAACGGGATCTACGGGGTTGGTGGTGATCAAATCGTGGAGCTGTATCTCAATGACCCAGATACCCGTATGACCTGGATACCCAACATCGTGCAGCACTTCATCGCTGCGGAGAATTGTTCACTGGCCCACCTTTGTTACGAGCAGCGGTTGGTCGAGTTGGGGCGCGGTGGGAAGAACCCTGATATCGGCGGGAAATCGTTCATCGTCACAGATGCTGGCCCGCCCATCCCCTACAGCGACTGTTACAGGACCATCGAAGTTCTGACCGAAGGGACCGTCAAATTCCGAATTCTATCCTCTTCCTTGATGTTGATCTTCGCACATGTCCTTCAAGCATACCACCTAACGACACACTTCCTCTCCCAATCATCCAACGTCCTCCTTCGAGCCGCGGGAGCTTTCCTACCCAAACTTTCCACCCCAATCATTCACCTTCAGCCACCCATGTGGGAGCTCACCAACGTCCACCTCATCTTCGATAGCTCGAACGCTCGCGCTCGTCCGGAATCAGGAGGTTTAGGATACGAACCACTCTGGACCTCCTTGGAAGGGATGTGCCAAGTGTTGTTGGATTACCAGTCGGGGCGTGTGGTGAATGATACTCACTCCAGCGGAGGTCAAGGTAGTCTCGCGACTTCAGGGGTTCCTCACGCACAGGCCGGGGTAAAAGAGGGTCTAGATAAGGCGGGGTCCATTGTTACTCACTCGAACGGACTCGCGAAGTAGATACCACCTGTTCCCTTCATCTCGCTGCAACATGAATGACAGGCGTGAGGCTTCGGCCGGTTTTTCATTGTTTGGACGTGTTTTGTCAGTGTGGAGGCGATGGCGTCACGAATATGATCGAGATTAGCTCCCCTATACCTACAGTTCCCTCAACTCGACGCTGGCACAGACCTAATCACTATGATTCCTCAGTCATTTCCTCATGCCGTACGCGGAACGAGGGGTAGGGGCAGAGGCAGTGGTGCGGGAAGAGGATACTCCCAACATCCGTCCGTGGGCATGACGGGGAACCGAGGACCACCCCAGCGGACTCCAGCCCCCCGCCCGACACACTGTAATTCTTCCAATTCCATAACACGTCAGGAACACTCGACTCACGAAAGCTATGAGACTAGTTATAGCGCTTCCAATTGTGAGCGAATTGTTCCACCAGCTTTTCGTCCCATTCATGGGGTTTGACCGCACCAGGGACACCATGCCGGTTTGCGCGAGCTCATGGGAAGGTTTGGACAATCCCTACTGAACGAAACCGATCCACCTATTTCAGGGCTTGATCAATCGGTCATAGTCCCTCCGCGGAGGCTTCACCTAACTCTAGGGGTCATGTCGTTGGCGAGCACGTCCTCCGCCTTTGGCCCAGGAGGGTCAACGAACCCCACAGCCCGGACCCTCGGTGATGCGATCCGGCTCCTTGAGACTTTGAAACCTCTAGTACATGATCTCGTACGGTCCTTGTCTACCGGTCCAGGTCGGACCCGGAAAGTCCGTGTTGCCCTCAATTCTATGGACACGATGAAAACGGAGGAGGGTGGGGAGGCGCATGTCCTATGGGTCGGGCCGAAAGACGCGAATGGGTGGGGTATCCCCGACGAAGAGACCATTAAGCTCAAACATCTGTGTGGTAAGTTGTATGACTCGTCCCAATGCACATGCGGGAAATAATCGGTCAATCTTCTTCACTCAGACATGATCCGTTCTTCATTCAAAACGGCGGGCTTTTTAGTTGAGGATAATCGCCCGTTGAAGGTCCGTTACTTCACAACCCTCGACCCCGTCTCGTGAATGTCCGCCCTCCCTCCCGAAACGCCCTACTTTCCTCCTCCTCTTCTGGATGTCAACTGATATCCCTTCTCGTTAGCTCCATTGTACGATCGTCAACACCGTGTACCGTAAACCGAAGCCAAGGGACGGTAAAAGGGTCCCGTTCATATATCCAGAAGTTCTAGCATCACCGTGGTTCTCCCGACAGAACACGAGGCAACGGATATCAACACAGTCGGTGCGCGGTCCCGTCAGTGTGGACTTTGGGACGTGGGACATCGACGAGGTCCAGATTTGCGAGATGGGCAGTCAAGGACCGGAAGGTGAATATGTTTGTGTAGGGAAGATTTCCTTGTGAAGTTCAGAGAGCAGATTCGGGGTACATCGAGGTGTTGAATGTATGTTACGCGCCCACACAGACGAAATCAATGCCTAAACCTCATCTAGTACGAATCTCTTGGATATACTAACACCAATCGAGGTGGGTCGGGCCCCGTCCTGCAGGGAGGTAGAAACGCGATTCGGTGTCTCAACGGTTTAATTCTAGAGAGGACGGGACAGATGTGCCTAGAAAAAGACTCGTTCCAAAATTCCCCCAATTTGTTCGATTGTTTGTCGTACGTCAATTCAAACGCTTCTTTGGGGACGGTATTAGGCGAGAGGGCATGCAGCCTAGGGGCGAGGCGCAGGGGCGGGTTTGGTACCGTCCATTCGATACATCCAGGCTGGGGTTAGGCGAAAACACCTCCACGGACAGGTACAAGGGGCACGAGCCAACCCACGAGTCCACACAGGATGTTCATTGGGATATCACGGTGATGGGCACAGGAGGGAAGATGGACAATTCGGACGATCGCTCATTCACACCAAACCGGTAGTTTTCAGACTCGCTCACTCGGGAGAAGACTTCATTGAAAGAGGCAAACACCCGACAGAACGTTTACATGACGTGTAAAAAACGACTACCTATTCGGGTCGAACATATTGGCCAAGTCCACGGTCACCGTAAAAGCATCTCCAGACATAATCCTGTAGCCGGCTCACCCTCCCGGTCTCACCAACGGTCATCCTCTCGACCATAGAAAACGGGCGCCCATGCTCGAACCGGTACTTGACCAGTTCCTCTATTCGATCCAGAAGTTCGCCTCCATGACGCGTATACACGTCGCCCCTATCCTTGAATGGTTCCGTGTCCTCCGGGATCTCAAAGCGGATGGTCTTCAATTGTGGCCCAAGCTGCTTCAGGTCATCCACAAATCCGGGGTACCACCACAACAAATAACCATGGCCAATCTCCAGAGTGTGGGCATCCGCCAGCAGTGGAATAAGCGCATGGCCATTAAAATCCGACTCCCAATCCCGGGCCTCTGAATATTTCCAATAGCGCACGTGACGGATGGTTGGTGGTGCATCCCGAGTAAGGCCCTCCCAGATCCCCATGACATAACCTAGGCCAGCCATGACCGATATTGCGAACCCATCCACGGCCGCAGTCAATACGACCTGCGTGATGTCCTCAATCCCCTCCAAAGAGATCTCGAGCGATGAAAGGTGTTGTAGGGTGGGGACACGAATGATTTCCAACACGGATTCGGGGCAGAAGCGGAGGGTGAGTGACTTGAGGTTGAGGAGGTCGACAGGGGGGCCTTTTAAATCGCCCTCGAGGTAGAGATCCAGCGAGAGCGACTCGATGGACTGGTTGCTCAACATGAACAACCGGAAATCCTCCGCATTGACGCGAAGAACCACGAGTGTGAGTGAGGTCAGGTTGTTGGCTTGTGTGAAAAAGCCGTCCCAACTTCCGTCAAACGACAAGGAGCGTATGGTGGGGGTGAAGGGTGAACGGGAGAATGTGTACCTGGAGTGCTTCGAGTACCCGGCATTCCACCTGAGGGTGACGAGTTGGGGAAAAGACAAAGCAAAAAATTGACAGCTTCCCATCGCGAGCTCCACCACCTCTCCGTAGTAGGGCCTATTGAAATCAACGTCCAATGTCTGAATGCGCGTTGAGTGTTTGGGTGAGGTGAGGGCTTCGAACGCGAAGTGCCATTCGCATGGATTCCTCTCGTTGGGAAGAAGCCTCTCCCGGCCATCGGTATCGCACGTACAGCCCGGATGTACCAGTTCCCACTCACTGGCGTCCACTGTGACATCCAAAGGGGTAGTTTGACTTCTTTCAACACACATCTCGACGAACCCTCGACTGTCCGCTCGTTTTGCAAAGATGGTGGACCACATGCGGGGTTGGTTAATGAGCACCGCCCTCCAGAACTGGCAAACGTGTGCCAACTTCGAGAGCCTGTGCATACCCTTTCGGGTGCGTGGAGGTACTCTGAGTTGGAGGATCTTGAGGAGAATTTCGGCGGGGATTTTGTAGATGAAGTTCCGCGCTCCGTTGAACTGGGGATAGTGAGTGACAGTTCACCGTGCAATGTCGGTTTGTGGACTTACGCCGCCCATTGTTGTGGTATTCACCAGCATTTCCGCCATTTCGAATCACTGTGGAGGGGGAGGACGAGGGGGCAATCGTGTGGAGGTCTTGGCGACACCGTTCAACGTTCAACTTCAAGGAGTGCTGAGCGCCGAGCATCCGTCGATCGCGTCGATCCCGCGTCACGCGAAACGAGCTCGTCTGTTTAGATTTGTTTATCCCCCGCCAAGGTCGAGTCCCTTTGAGTACGGCCGCGGCTTGACCACCAAACTTGATTCCCAAGATATTTGTGGCGTCAGCCCTGCTATAAACAATGGTCGGAATGGACCACTTAGTCTCGGTACAACCTCCGAGCCCCACGGTCCAAATATCCAAACCCCGACACGATGCACCTTGTCCAAGACGCCGTTGATCTCACCGTCGACCAGCTGTACGATCCGCAGGACTACCACACAAGATGTTATCTCCGAGCTACTTCACTGGTACCCACCATCTGGGCCGATCGCAGCCAACATCACCTTTTGTCTACCGTCAGGTTCTGTACTAATAGGAGGAATGTCGAGAGGTGGTGCTGCAGGATTGAACCTGACCCTGACGGGGTTTTGAGGCATGTTCGCACCCTCACCATCGGGGAACTTGCTACCGTTCCCGTTTCGCCACTTGCGGTTCAAGGCTTCACTTTGTTCCAGTGACAGCACTTCGCCGACTGGTGAGGTTGAGAGGACGGACGAACGAACAAAATCGGCAACAATTTTTTGATCAATCCTCTAACCAAGCTTGAGAGAGAAGAAACAAGGCGGGACCGAATGATCCACGTAAAGCATGCAATCAGATATACCTAGGACGGTCTGACAGACTGACCGGGTTTGCGGTCATTATAAAAGCACCTCCACACATGATCCTGCCGCCTATTGCTCCCCTCGCTCTCACAGACCACCAACCTCTCGACAGCGGAAAATGGACAACCATTTTCGAACCGGTACTTGACTAGCTCTTCTATGCTGTCCAGAAGATCGTGTCCGTACATCTTATCCTCATAACCGTCCTTCCCAAAAGGTTCCATCTCCTCCCAAACTTCAAAACGGATGGTCTTCAATTGCGGCCCAAACCGCTTCAAGTCGTCCAAAAAGCCGTTGTACCAGAGCGTCAGATAGCCACGGCCAACTTCCAGATTGTGAGAATCTGCTAACAGCGAAAAGGTCGCCGTGCCGCCACCACCGCCACCGGTATCACTCAGGCGGCATCCTGAATAATTACAGAGACGAACGTGGCGGATGGTTGGTCGTGCATATCCAACAAGATCTTCCCACGCTTCGAGGACGTGAACTATGAAGGCAATGACCTGAAGTGTGATCCCATTTCCAGTAGTGACCAGCCTAACCACCCCAGGAGCGCTCCCCTCGTAGATCCGAAGGGATGAAAGGCACTGGAGAGTGGGGATGTGAATGATTGCCGACATGTCCAGAGGGCAGAGTCTGACGCTAAACAACCCGAGGTTGGGAAGGTCGACAGGAGGCCCCTTCGTGTCACCAACGAAAGTCATAAGGTCCAGCGAGAGTGACTCGAGGAATCGGTTGTTCGACACAAACAACCGAAAGGTCTCCATGCAGATCTCATCCTCGTAGTTCGAGAACGTAAGGGAGGTTGGGGAAGTTAGGTTGTTGATCTGTCCGGACAAGCCGTCCAGGATCCCGCGAAGGACAGGGAGCGTACGGTGGGGGTGAAGAGGGTGTTGCGGAAGAGGTGGTCGGTGTGTTCTAACCATTTCCCATCCCATCTGAGATCGGTGAGTTGGGGGAAAGACAAAGTGAAAAACCGACAACTTCCAAACGAGAGGTCCACTCTCTCTTCAATGGGAAACGTGTCATCTGGGGAATGGAAATCGATGTTGAGTATGTGAATGCGCTTTGAGTGTGTGGGTGTTGCAAGGGATTCGAATACGAAGTGCCATCCACAGGGGTTCCTCTTGTTTGGAAGGAGCCTTCCCCCCTTATCCATGTCACAGGTGCACCCTAGGTAGGCCCATCCCCGCTCGCCGGCATCCATCGTGACATCCAAGGTAACGGAGTGACTTCTCTCGAGACACATCTCGACGAACTCCCGACAATCCTCGTGTGTTATAAAGATAGAGGACCACAGGAGAGGTTGGTTGATAAGTGCCGTCCTCCAGAACCGGCAAACGTGCGTCAACTTCGAGAGGTCGTACATGCCGTCTCGGGTGCGCGGCGGGGCGGAGAGTTGGAAGATCTTGAGGAGGGTTTCGACAGGTATTTTGTGAATGGGGCCCTCTTTTCTCATGGGCTGCGACCAATGCAAGCGTCAGATCGCAGTGCAGGGCTGATCCGTGGACTTATGCTACTCACCCCAGGTGTGGTGCTCACCGGCACGCATATATCCACCATTGCAAACGGCTCTTGGAAGCAGCTACTGACTCTCGGAATGAACGTCACGACTCCGGTTGTTGGAGGGAGAATCCGTCGAGAGAAGGGATTGGGGAGAGGCGAAGCCAGGAAGTCGATCGTGTTTGTATCATCTCCTGAGCTGGTCGCGCCCGGGTAAATTTCATGGTAAGTATCCCCACCACCAACCCGCAGCCTCATCACCACAGCATTGAACACTCAGGCCACGAAGGGCCCGGTCGAGGAACCGGACATCTCTGTCAAATCAAAATGCTGCGATTACATGCCGTGCACCCCAGCGGTTCAAGGCGTTCAAGGAGCGATCACTTTATAGACGGACGCGGTCGGTGGGATATACCCACATCGGAAATCCCCCAACAGCACCGCTAAACGGTAGCAGGTTTGGGGTTTGTTGAAAGTACCGCGCTAGGGTAGGTTGCAATAATCCACCGTAGTCAGGCAGCTTTCAGTTGAATTTGACCGACCAGATCTCCGGTTCCGCACGTGGGCAGGGCTATAGAATCCAACCTCAAGCTCAGAGGGGGGGGATTCGATTGGGTCATATCCTGGGCTTCCCTGGTCCCGAGCCCCCTCAGACCTTCGTGGCTTCTCAACGCTCGGATTACTTGCTGGGAACTCGAAAGCCTCAGCCCATCTTCTGATTTCTTCCGATTTGCTGGTCGGAGTGCTGCTCGTGACCCACCACCAGTACGGCGATAGAGACGGGGAAGAACACAAATGGGGTACTTTGCCCGCACCGGCGTCCCCCCTTCGGTTCCGTTTGAATCCCTTCTTGGCTCGGACGGAACATCAGCTCAATGTTGACTATTCTATCGGTAACTTGCATCCTAAGTTAGAGGTCCCCAGTCCGCGGAAGGCCACGGCGTGTGCGAGCGAGGACTGTTTATCGGGTTGAGAAGGATCAGACTGCGCACAGGGCCGACGTTGCAGCGGCTTTCATTCGTATGGCCATGGACTTTCCGGCCGTTCGCTCGTAACGACGACAGTAGAAATTGTGTCCATGTGTAAGTTCTCCGTATACAGATCTTGAATCAGGTTGAACTGGAAAGGAGAAACCCCACAATGCCCAATGCAAACCGTTCCGGCGGCCTTCCGCCCGCCATACGGGGGATGGGATTTTTAGGACTATGGCCATACATTTACTCAATCCCGATCCCGGTTGAGATTGAACGCGCATTGAAACGTTGGTAACCTGGTCGTGTCTTGTCAAAAAGCAAAACAAAGAAAGCCATTGTGCACCATCCTTGAAGGGTCAAAAGGGAAACCAGACTCGGGTTCCGCCGCCCTTGGCGAGGAGGTGGTCAAGCGCGCTTTTCAGCGTTCAGGCTGCACGTGAGCAAGCCGGGAAGGTGGTGCCTGGATGACATCAGCATTTGGAAACCGCCACGGAGTTCCCGCTCCCGGTCTCCGTCCGCGGATTGCAAACTCATGGCATTGCGCCTTTACAGTCGACAACGAAGTCGAAGGTGGTCAGTCTCGACCTCTGCGGGCAACCTCGATGATCCTCGCAATCAGAAACCCTCTTCGCTCAACACTCGGGCTGGCATGTTGTACACCTCACGTGGTGAATTCGGAATTCGTTCCTCGTATATAGGTCCGGCGAAGACTAACGACACACCCCCGTCCCTCCATCACGAGTCATCGCCCCTCAATAAATCCGCCAGGGACTTTCCTCCCCTCCGACCCAATGCCTCACGGTTTTCCCTTGAATCCGTATAAACCGTGGAGAGAACGGATACGGTGCGTCCGCATATAACACCCCTTCGCCGGAACTTCGTGCGACCCTAATACCCGGCCCGGATCTTCCACACAGTCATTTTACCTGGGCCTGGCATGCAGTTATTATGGGAACAGGAATCACGTCCGCCTTGTTGACCAATTTTCCCTACGGAGGTGGCACCCCCCCACTACAATGGCTAGGATTCGCGATTTTCGTCCTCAATTTCATCCTCTTTATCTTCGTGTGTGGGTGTACGGTCGCGAGATATGTTATGTTCCCCGAGGTACGCGTTCACCGGATACGATCGGTGTCGAGCCACGCATACTCATTCATGTCAGGTTTGGGGCCTTATGTTGAACCACCCTGTTCAAAGCCTATTCATCGGCTGTTTCCCCATGGGTGCTGCAACGTTGATAAATGCCGGCCTTGTGAGTTCCCTCATTCATCTCTCCAGGCCCTCTTAATGACGCCGCCTAGGCCCTGAACCAACAATGGGGTTGGGGCGGTAATTCATTCATGTACGCCCTGTGGTGGTTCTGGTGGCTAGATTCAGCGGCCTCGTACA